>ERZ780030.269-NODE-269-length-26742-cov-5.867051_pt1 | contig 26742 bp, 21 predicted proteins | sample MGYA00511857_ERZ780030 | MGnify/ENA primary metagenome ERZ780030 (study PRJEB29588, sample SAMEA2162530) | human gut metagenome | biome: human gut; feature: human-associated habitat; material: faeces | place: Denmark | collected 2008/2010 ... | reverse complement strand
GGAAAAGAATCTGAAATTGAAATTGGACTTCCTTAGTGAGGGGGACTACCAAGCAACGATCTATACCGATGCGGAGGATGTGGACCGGAATCCAAACAATCTGAACAGACTGGTGCGGAAAGTTACAAGGAAGGATATCATTGAACTGAATCTGGCAAGGGATGGAGGAGCGCTATTACATATTACAAAATTATAAAAAATCATGATACGAATACATGTATTATTACTTGCAAGCCTCCTTTCTATATGGGGGCTTACAAGTTGTGAAAATTCGGATACAGATAAAGTAAATAGTTATAATTTAGAAGTTAACCTTTCTCAAAATGAAATTACTGCGATTAATGGTATAATATCTATCAAAGTATCAATAAAAGAATTCGATCAACTAGCTTATTTAGTAATAAATAAAATTAACGATACTAATAATATTTCTGAGAAATATATAAAATCAAATTTATCACCAGAATATATATTTGAATATATTATAAAAAAGGATGATTCTTCTACATTTTATTTTGTATTTAGAAGTGCAGAACAACCACAAACAATCAGAAATATCCAAACGTAAACATCTATCTATCAGGATATTCTAAAAATTAACACTTTTCGGCTGCTTTTTGATGCTTCCCAAATTTCCACATATTTTTGAGACGTATTTCTGACGTGGAGAATTTGCGGAGCTTGTTTTTTGTCACATCGTGCAGACAGTTGACAAGAGTTTACAACCGTCTACGACAAGCGACAACGACTACCCCGATATGTAGCGATGGCAACATCGTGCAGAAAGGCGACAACGGTTGACTTCCGTTTACCTCCGTTCACCATTTCAGGGATACACAATTGAAGGAATGAACCAGTAAACGATAAAGCAGCATGAAAACAACCAGAAAATGCAGTTTTTGCGGCAAGTCCTTTGTAACCCGGAGCGGTGTGAAGAGATATTGCAGCGAGGCTTGTCAGGCGGAAGCCAAACGAGCCAGAACGGAACAGAAGAACAACCTCTTCAAAGTCGCCCAGCCTTTAATGGAGATACAGTATCAGGAGTATCTCACCTTTTCCAAAGCAGCCATACTCATGGGCTGTTCCCGGCAGTATGTTTACAAACTCGTAGCCCTCGGCAAGCTGAAAGCCTCACGCATCAGCAACCGCATGGCGTTTATCCGCAAGGCAGACATCGAGCGGATGCTGGAGGGCAATCCCTACCACCGTGTCCTGTCCGGCAGTACTTCCGCACCGAGAAAGTCCGCTTCATCTTCCCCGCTTGCCAAAAAAGAAAAAAGGGAAAAGGAAACCTATGAAGCGCTGGACTTCTATTCTGGCGAGGAGGTAATGTCGCTCTTCAAGGTCAGGCAGTCGTGGCTCTATACCACAGCCAAGCGCAACCGCATTCCCGTCTGCCGCATCGCAGGGAAAAACTATTATAGTAAGAAACACGTTGACGAGTTCTTCGGTGTGGCAGTTGATACCAGCAATATCACCGACTGGCTCCTGATTGAAGAAGCGGAAGAACTGTTCGGCATGAAACCCTCCGCACTCCGGGCATACGCCTACCGCCACAAGATACCGACCAAAAGAGAATACGGACGCACCTACTACTCCAAATCCCATCTGGACGAACTCCGCAGGACAGACCTCCTGAACGATGAACGCTACTACACCGTGGAGCAAGTCCGGCAGATTTACGGGCTTTCTTCCGCCAACATCAGCCATATCGTTAAGGTGAAGCGCATCGGAAAGATAAAGGTCGGAGTTAAGAACCTGCTTTTGCGTTCCGATGTGGAGCGTGTCATGGCTGAAAGGGAGAAACAACCGTGAGCAACCGACATTGCCGGAAAATTATTTCAAAATGATTGCCGTGAAGGTATTCACGGTTGTTTCACGTTGTTCCTTTGCCACTGTAAACATGGGGACACCCCCGAAAACGTACAACTTAAAACATCACCATCAATATGAGCAAATGCAAGACAGTTACCTTGCGCAAGCGCAAGATTAAGAACGGAACACAGTATTCGCTGTGTCTGGACTATTATCCCGGCTACCGTGACAACACCACCATGAAAGTGATAACACGTGAAGCTCTGGGGATTTACATCTTCGCCAAACCTGCCAACCAGCAGGAGCGTGACTTCAACGCACGCATGATGAAAAAGGCGGAGATACTCCGTAACCGGCGTTACGAAGCCATCTTCAACGAGAACAACGGCTTCTTTGACAAAGCCAAGATGAAAGGGGATTTCCTCGCCTACTTCAAGGAACTGGCAGACAGGAAGAATATCAAGTGGCAGCACGTCTACAAACACTTTGAGCGGTTCGTGAACGGCAAATGCACCTTTGAGGAGGTGGACGTGGATTTGTGCCGCAAGTTCATGGAGTACCTGCTGACCGCCCCACAGTCCATACACACCAGCCAAAAGCTGCATATCAATTCTGCGGCAGGCTACTGGTCGGCTTTCCGTGCGGTACTTCACACTGCCTACCGTGACAGGAAGATAAAGGAGAACCCCAACGGATTCTTAGACCGCATAGAGAGCATTCCCACCATGAGGGAACATCTGAGCCAAGAGGAACTGATACGGCTTGCCGAAACCCCTTGCGAGGAAGATGTCTTGAAAAGGGCTTTTCTTTTCGCCTGCCTGACCGGACTGCGGAAGAGCGACATCAGGCAGCTCACTTGGCAGCAGATACAGCCGTACACCAACGGCAAGATGTTCGTAACCACCCGTATGCAAAAGACCAAGCAGATTGTACACAATCCCATCAGTGATGAAGCCTACGGGCTGCTTGGAGAACGGCACGAGGGGCTTATCTTTGACGGTTTCAAGGACAAGATGCTGCAAGGACCGCTCAAACGGTGGCTCTTGGCGGCAGGCATAACCAAAAAGATTACTTTCCACTGCACCCGGCATTCATTCGGAAGCCTGCACGTGGAAATGGGTACTGACATGGCTGTCATACAAGCCTATATGGGACACAAGAACATTACCACCACACAGATTTATTCCAAGATGGCGGCGCAGCAGATGTGCGAGGTCGTGGACAAGATAACCCTGAAACGCAAGGAGGCATAAGGCGGTCTCAAGCCATGAATTGTTCACAGGGAGCGGTTATTGCGTGGAGCTTTAACCGCTCCCTATATTTTGGGCTGTAGCCGATAAGTCCTTAAAGTATGATAATTGAGTATGATTCCGGACATTTGGTGAAAAACATTGAAAAAGAAACCACTGACAAAGGATAATGAGTAATAATTGAAAGAAGACTATTAAATTTGCGAAAACAGTAACGAGTATAACCGAATAAGACAAGGAATATGGAACCGTCCGTAAAAGACAAACATATCATTTTAGGATTTGTCGGCTTTGCCATCCTCCTAATATCTTCCATAGCGACACTGATTGTCGCTGAAAAATTCAATCAGGACAACTTTGTCAGGCTGATAGTCTTTGTATGCAGCAACCTTTTAGGCTGGCTGTTCTATTTTTCTTTCCAGACAGTCATCTTCGACACATACGAAATCTACAAAATAAAGTTCGGTAAGAAAAAGACATTTGCCGAAACCATGACGGTTCGGGAAGAGCCGCCCAAAGATACGCACGAGCCTGTAATACCAACATCAAAGACGACAGGTGTAGAAGCGACCCCGAATATAAAACCTGTAGAGATCGCCATTGCCCCGGAACTTCACGAGAAGAACCGTGCCGATTACGAGGACAGGGAGCAGCGGGAAAATGAGGAGCGCATCGCTATGGTCATGGAATACATCCATTTCATCATGCCCCGTATTGCCGACAAGGAGACCGTGAACCACATCTGTGGCGAGGTCAACAACTGGATGCGGCTTCACAGTTACAAGCCCAAGCCGATAAAAGGACGGCTGACCAAAGACATTTCAAACATCCCGCTCCGCCATTTTGTGTGGAATATCTCCGAGCGTTTCATGTACAAGAAATACTACACGGGGAACAACCGTGCCCGCTTCATCAGCACCCTTTTTCCACGGGAGTTCGCCGATACGGACATAGCTACCATCAAGAACTTCAAGGTAGAGCCGTTAAAGACACTGATTCCCATTGACGAGCCTGAAAACGGCAGACTGGATTTCCATTATCCGGCAGATTATGTACGGGAAGAGTATAACCAGCCTTCCCATAACCAATAACCACGAGTAATCAATAACAGATAACTGTCTGTATCACACTGTTTCCCGAATAACGATACCCGTCATTCACAGTTGGGCATCGTTATTCGGGAATTATTTTGCAATGACCTTTCGTGGAGGTATTCACGGCTGTATCATTCCGGTCCTTTGCGCCAAGCCTTACAAAAGAGGCGAGTACGCAAATGGAAAAAACAGTGATTACATTCAACGACCTCCCCGAGGTCGTGGCTCAACTTCGGGACGAGGTGATGAGCCTTAGAAGCCTGCTTACGGAGCAGCGTAGTGTGAACAACGCAAAGGCAGTGGACACCCATGTGCCCATGTCGGTGGAAGAGGCGGCGGAATATCTGGGTATTCCCAAGGGCACGCTCTACATGAAGTTGTCGGAGGGAAGCATTCCCGCCACCAAGCCAGGCAAACGCTATTGCCTTTACCGGGACGAACTGGACAAATGGCTGGAATCTTCCCGGAAGAACCCCGTCCCCCTGTCCGATGAGGAACTCAGCGAATCCTTATCTTCTTCCCACCGCCGCAAGCCCGGTCCACGTAATTGGTAAGCGTCATGGAAGATGACAAGAATTATATCAATCTGATACATGGCGACCTGACGAGGGCGACCCAAGTGCAGCACGGAATGCCGGACAGCATCGGCGTGATGAGTATCAAGACCGCCAACCGGACGATACTCGAAGCATCGCTGCTGCCCACGCCCCGTGCGCTGTGGGACAGTTTCTGGTATGAGGGGGAACTGTCCTGCCTCTTTGCGGATTCCAATGTGGGCAAGTCCATCCTTGCCGTGCAGATAGCCGACCGTATCGCACGGACTGACGATGTGTTGTATCTGGACTTTGAACTCTCCGAAAAGCAGTTCCAGCTACGCTATACCAGCGAGCATGGAACGCCATACATCTTTCCTGAAAGGCTGTACCGGGTATCGCTTGACTGCAATTCGTTGCTGGAAGCCGATTTCGAGGAAGCCATCATGGGAGGCATAGAACAGATGGCTCTGCAAACCGGGTGCAAAATCTTCATCGTTGACAATCTTACCTACCTGTGCTGCGCCATGGAGAAAGGCGATGCGGCAGGACGGCTGATGATACAGCTCAACAACCTCAAAAAGAGATACGGATTGTCCGTCCTTGTTCTGGCACATACACCCAAACGCTCTTTGGACTGTCCCATCACTTCCAACGACCTTGCCGGAAGCAAACGGCTCTACAATTTCTTTGACAGCGTGTTCGCCATCGGGAAGAGTGCGCAGGACGGAGGGCTTCGCTATGTGAAGCAGCTCAAAGTCCGGTACGGGACATTCTCCCACGATGCGGACAATGTAATCATCTACGAGATTGAGAAGGTGGACGCTTTCCTGCAATTCGTGTTCAGGGGTTATTCAACGGAAAAGGAACACCTGAAGAAACTGGGTGACAACGAATTCAGCCAGAGAGATTGCCAAATCCTGCAATTGTCCCAGTCCGGCAAGTCCGTCAGGGAGATAGCCTCACAGGTGAACTGCGGCAAGTCCACCGTCAGCCGGATAATCCAGCGCAGCAAGGAGGACAGGAATGCAGCCGTCCCAAGTGTCCCGCTGTCCCAACAGACAGGAAGTGGGACAATGGGACAGGTGGGACAGCATGGGACAAGCGGGACAGTAAGAGAAACAAAGCAGGCGGAGTTGTTTACAGGATATGGGAAAGAGGAGGATAAGGCATGAAAAAGCAGTCTGCACATAGCTGTATAAAGGATAACCGCTTCATTTACGGTACAAGGGATGATACAGGCAGAAGCCTGATGTCCCAAGGTGTCCCGGGGTGTCCCACTGTCCCAAGTCTTATAGGGACGGGACAATGGGACAGCGGGACAACAATCGAAAAACTCAAAAACAAAGACAAGCCATGAGCAACTATTCGTTACAGAAATATAAAGGAACGGCAACACGGCATACCTGCCCGAATTGCGGGGACAAGCGTTCTTTCACATGTTATGTGGATGAAAGCGGTATGCCCCTGCATCCGTCTGTCGGCAGGTGCAATCATGAGAGCAGTTGCGGGTATCATTATACTCCCAAGGAGTATTTCCACGACCACCCCGAATGCCGTACCGACAAGGGGTTCTCTTTTGACAGGCAAAGGTCTGAACGGAAGCCCGGACAGACATCACCAAAAGCAAGCATAGGCTACATACCGCCAAAGTATGTGGAGAGGTCGCAAAGCGTGCACAGCAACTTCTTCCGCTTCATTTCCTCGCTCCTTGATTCCTATTACGGCAGCAAGGCAAAGGAAGTGTTGAAGCGGTTGCTGGAAGAGTACCGTCTTGGAGCAACCCGTGACGGGGCTGTCATCTTCTGGCAGATAGACCGCACAAACAGGGTACGCACGGGCAAGGTGATGCAGTACAATCCAGAGGACGGACACCGTATCAAGGGAGGAGAGGTGTCGGCAGTGGACTGGATACACAGCATACTGAAAAGGCAACGGGTACTGCCGGAGGATTGGCAACTTTCCCAATGCCTGTTCGGGGAACACCTGCTGAATGTCTATCCTGACAAAGTAGCGGTCTTGGTGGAATCCGAGAAGAGTGCCGTTATCGGCTCTGCCCTCTTTCCTGGTTATGTCTGGCTGGCGACAGGAGGCAAGAGCCAGTTGAGAGAGGAAAAGCTTCGTGTGCTGGGCGGACGAACCGTGCTTCTCTTTCCCGATGCGGACGGATATTCGGAGTGGAAACAGCATGCCGGGAGTATGACCTATTGCAAGGTTGTCGTGTCTGACATCATAGAGAAGAACGCCACACCGGAGCAGAAGGCAGCCCATATCGACATAGCCGACTGGATTGTCTTCCAGATACGGGAAAGTAAAATAATGTGTACAGCCAATCATCTTGTAGAGGCGGAAAAAGTCCTCCGGCGGATGATAGAGAAGAACCCCGTCCTGCAAAGGCTGATAGATGATTTCGACCTTGTACTGGTCGGTGCATCCCCAATCGGCAGTGGCGATGAAAACCCTCCTTAATGGAGGAGAGCGGAAGCCGTAGGCTGTAGCGGACAGAGAAGGGCTTGCCCTTGATATAGCCCACTATAACTACACGCTTCGCTTCCGTAGTTGTGGGCTCTCCCGAGGGGATTAGGGCTTTGCCCTAATGACCCACTCAGGGCGTTTCACCCCTGAGAACCCCGAGCAAAGAGTGACCCTCTCTTTGCAATCTCCGCTTATGGGTTGCACCCCTAAGAACCCCCTTGCGGTTATGAGCGGACAATAGATTTTATCAATAACCCGAATCAAGTTTTAAGAATATGGCTACAAAATCAAGCATACATATCAAACCCTGCAACGTCAAATCAAGCGGGGCTCATAACCGGAGAACAGCTGAGTATATACGTAATATCGACAAGTCCAAAATCTACATCGTTCCTGAACTGACTGCCAGTAACGAGCAGTGGATAAATCCCGGCTTCGGCGGCCCTGACCTGCAAGTGCACTATGACAATATCAAACGGATGGTCAAGGAAAAGACAGGTCGTGCCATGCAGGAGAAGGAACGTGAGCGCAAAGGCAAGAACGGTAAAACCATCAAGGTGGCAGGATGCTCGCCAATCCGTGAGGGCGTGTTGCTCATCCGACCGGACACGACATTGGCAGACGTGCAAAAATTCGGCGAGGAATGCCAAAGACGTTGGGGTATCACACCGCTCCAAATCTTCCTGCACAAGGACGAGGGACATTGGCTAAGCGGGCAACCCGAAGCCGGGGACAAGGAGAGTTTCAAGGTAGGCGAAAGATGGTTCAAGCCGAACTATCATGCGCACATCGTTTTCGACTGGATGAACCACGATACAGGCAAGAGTCGCAAGCTCAATGAGGAGGATATGACCGAAATGCAGAGCTTGGCATCCGACATTCTCCTGATGGAGCGTGGGCAGTCGAAGGCTGTTACAGGAAAGGGACATCTGGAGCGTAACGATTTTATTATTGAGAAGCAGAAAACGGAAATGAAGCGTCTTGATGCCACAAGGCAGTACCGGGAGCATCAACTGGAAATGGCCAATCAAAAGATGCAGGAAACGGAAAGCATCACCAACGCCCTTATCGAAAAGGCAAATAAAAAGGAGCGGCAGAGTAAAGACCTCGACAAGGCTATCAGCGAGAAACGCTCCAAGCTGAACAGGGAAAAAGGCAGCGAGCTTCTGAATGCGGCTGTCGGCTGGGCTACCGGGAAATCAAAAGCACTTAAAAATGAAATAGAGGATTTGCGCTGTGAGATTTCCACGCACGAGGAAACCATTGAACGATTACAGGATAAAATCCAGACCATGCAAAGCGACCATCACCGTGAACGGATGGAACTGGAGGCAAAGCACCAGTCGGAACTTAACCGTCGGGAGGCTGCGCATACGGAGGAAACAACGAGGCTCAAAAACCGGATTGCATGGCAGGGGCATATTATTGGCTGCCTCAGTTTCCTGCTGCTTAAAACAAGCGACATCTTCCGCAAGGCTGTTCACTGTGTAATTCGTTTTGCCCGTGATTGTTACAAGCCGCGTTTTGATACGGAGCAAGTGTCAGACATCAAGTGTGTCCTTGACCTGTTCGGAGATGACAGGCAATCACATCGGGCGGCAGGGGATTTCCTGTATTTCACAGCCAAGCAAAAAGGGGAACTTGATAGCCGGGAGCAAATCAAAGCCAGACGGGAAGTGAATAACGTGGTGGAAGGAGATTATGACCAACAGCAGAAGAGAGGATTTTCGATGAGAAGATAGATTGTAGTATATCCCCTATCAGTAAATAAGAGAGCCATATTACTTCTGAAAAGAGTTTTATATGGCTCTCTGAAAAAAGTAGGAAGGGGGTTACCAATATTCTATGGTTCGTTTTTCCGTGTATTCTTCGGAATTGGCACAACTGACTTTCCGCTCTATCCAATTCTTCTGCTTATCGAACTTGGTATAGGTATAATGATAGGTAGTGGTTCCATCTGCCGAATGCTTTTCTACCATCGTTGCCGGATATTTGCTGTCACCTTTATAGCTGTATGTATGGGTAACGTAGGCCATGTATGAAGTAAACTTATGACTGGTGATACGGTTGCGCTTATCAAACGTATAAACCTGGTCAAGTTCTGTATTGGTGGATGCATCCGAACAAATATCCGAACGTTTGCCATCCTCTATGGTAATATTGACAACCACATCGTCCCAGCTATCCAATTTATAGGATGTTGGCGTGATGTATTTGTAAGTACTCGGGCCGTTATTGTAGAAGTCTTCTTTGAAGATGAGATTGCCTGCCTGGTCGAATTTATAAGAGTTTTCGCTGCTTTTTACAGACTTGACCACACCGTTCAGCCCGTAAATGTCTGTTCCTTTGTAGCGCAGGGTCTCTGCCTGAGCAGATTGCCTGCCTTCTCCAACTGTTTTTTGGGAAGCTATTGTTTCTTCATCCCAGTAAGAGATGGTGCGAGCCACAGTCAGGGTAGGAGTTTCGCCCGGCTTGACTGAAGGAGAACGGTCTTGATTCGATGTAAATCCATATCTGGTTGCTTTATAATAGGTACGCAAAGCCGGTATCTCATCAATATTGGCCGGGAAGGTAACGGTAGCCTGTGTCCAGTTACCCTGTTCATCATACACATATTCATAGGAGATGGTAAACTTCATGTCATCCACCCGCCAGCTATTGCCACTGCTCTTATATACCCCACCGTTGTATGTCCAAGAGGCCAAATCACCGTGTGAGTTGTACGTAAAGCTGCTGGTAGCAGTCAGCGTTTCTGTGCCTTGGTCAAATTGAACGGGCATCTTTTCTACTGCCTGTGTACACATATGACCTGTGTAGGTATAGGTGGTCACCGATTTTCCCATCTTGTAGCCGTCGATGCCTTTTAAAAACAGGTTTGGAGTATTCGGTGTTTCAAAAGACTGCAAGTGGGCGAGCGAATCGAACCGGAGTTTATAGAGGGTTACACCGGCTTCTGTGGCCAGAGAGCGTTCTTTTTCGGGTAAGATGGATTTTAAAGTACCATTCCGATGATACTCATACAGATAGTTCCATGTGCCCGGATTTCCTCCCTGGTCTCTTTCACGTCGGACAAGGCGACCGGCACTGTCATAAACAAAGCCATTGTCTTTATATCTCCGTTTATAGCGTCCGTCATACACCGACTTGATCAGGGTCAGATTGGAACGGCTGTCATACTCATAAGAGATGACATCGAAGCCGGATGCCCCTACATTAAAAGATGTGCGTCGCTGTTCGGACAGGCGACCGTTCGACAGGAATTCGTACTGAGAGGTGTACGTCACACCCCAGGCCGCATTGTGGTAATCATACGATACCTGTTTCGGATATCCCCTCAATCCCATCTTTGCCCAATCCGTAGGATAGTTTACGAAATAAGGCATCAGTTCTTCCATGTTCATATCCACCCTAACCGGGTCAAAATACACTTGTAGCGGTGTATAGGGTTGGTTGCTTTCATCGCTGCTATTACAGCTTGCTGTTCCTAGGGTCAGCAAGCCGAAAAGACTGAGAGCCTGTATGGTCTGTAACGCTTTCATGTTTTTTTTACTTTTGATGATTGGTCTGATGATTTTCTTCACAAGGAATCTGCTTACTCCAGCGCTGATAATAGATTCTCCAAATAGGATAATCTCCTACCTTATCTATACAGCACGAATGCAGATAACAGTTTCCGTGTATCGGACTTTCCGCTCCCAGCAATCCAGAAATATATTCACTTCCCTTTCCGGACAGAACGATTCTGCCTTCATTGATTACCCGATGGAACGAACAGCCTCCGAAACTGCCGATTATACCTCCTACGCAGGAATATTCAGATGTCAGGTTATTCTTGATTTCGATGTTGCTAGCATTATACAAATCCAGCGGATAAATGCGTTCGTAGTTATGTGGCTGCAGATTGCCGCATACTCCTCCGATTTCAAATGTTGCGGAAGTATTCTGCGTATCCAACCGGATATTTCCCCAATTATGGAGATGTTCTATGTCTGTTTCATTGGTCCAGAACTGTCCGAAAACACCACCGATGCAGTTGTGTTCAGGTTGGGCATCGGCTTTCCACTGCACGGTCAAATTGCCTTTATTCTCAACGCAAACATCCCCCTTGATAAAGACCTTACCATAATTGGTAACCACCCCGATGACTCCACCTATATCGGCATTACTACAAGGATTGACAGTGATATTGCCTTCGTTAACCACCTTGCCACGCAAAGTCACTTCCACTTCGGAGCCGTAACTATTCAGATGTCCGATAAGGCCGCCCAGCCAAAGTGTACAGATGCCCTTATTGTCGGCGAATGATATATCTACCTTGCTGGTACAATTCTCGATACATCCATTCTTGAACTCTCCCGCCAGTGAACCGACAGACAGGATATAACTGTCTTCTCTTTTTTGAGCGTCAATGGTCATGTCACCTGCCAATGTCAGGTCTTTGACCACCGTTCCTTTCTCACCACCCATTTCATCAAACAGACCGGCACTAAACGAACCCTGAGAATTCTCTTCAATGACCACCCGTATTCCATCGAAAGTAATGATATGTCCGTTGCCGTCGAACTCCCTAACCGGGAATTTAATAGGTGTCCATTCACCGCTGATTTCGATGTCCTTCACCAGTTTAATCCGCACTTCATCCGCCGGAATCTCCTTGCCTGCATCGGTGAGTAGCGTTTGCACTTCCATGTTTTTATCCTTGATTTCGAACGTTTCGTTCAGGAAACGCAGTTCACTCTCTTTTCCGATTTCAAACACCTGTTCCGCCTCGTTGAAATGCAAAGCAGAGACTTTCTCTTCGCATGATATCAGCCCCAAAGACAGACATGCAATCAGGTAAGCTATTCTTTTCATAATGCTGTTCTTTTTACATATCTGCTGCATAATTCTCACCCTCCATGATAAACGTTTGAGCCTCTTTCCAATAGTAAATCACATATGGTTTAATTGAACCCATTTGGCTGATGTCCTGTGTAGGCATTCCGCTGAAACGGGTAAAGACCACAGCGTTTCCCTCTATCTCTCCCGCATAATACTCCACGGTAGGGGTAGGGATGCTTTCACCTTGCGGAGGATACATGGTAATCTTCTCCATAAACACCTGATTTCCTTTTTTCTCCAGAGTGAACGAAGTCAAGTCTCTACCATATTTTTTAGTAAAAGCTTCTTGGGGAATAGTATTGTCTTTCAGATAGAAAGCATACTCGGGAGAGATATACCCCACACGCTTGTCCTTAGCAGAAAGTTCCACCTTGAACCATCCTTTTTCTTTCCCCAGCACCCTGAAACTCTGTCCCCGGTCGGCTTTCATCAACGGAGCACCCGATACCGGTGTGGAACGGACGTTGATCTTGTCTCCTCCGCTGATGAATACGTAGTTACATTTGTCTTTCTGCTTGAACACTACCGGATCTGAACCGGGCGGCAAGAAAGTCACTTCCCGGGTGGCGGGATTATATTTGAACTCCGCTTTCTGTTTTCCCATACCTCCTTCTACGGCTACCGAAGCTCCTGTTTCATCGATGAGATAGATTTCAACAATGCTATAGGTAAGCCCAGAGCCCCCTTCAAACACATTGTAAACACCGTAACTGCCATCTGTCGGTGTGCTATACAGGTCTATTTCCAACTGAATCTGGCAGTTGTCTTCCCAATATTCCCACTTGCCCACAAAAGGTTTGGTATTATCCGACTGTGTAGCAGCGTGTGCACTCAGAAAGCCGCAAACAAGGCTTATCAAACTAAAGCAAATCCATTTTCTCATATTATACATTGTTTTATTGTTGTTTTAGTTTTTGTATATCAGAGCTTAAAGTTTATAGGCAAGGTAAATTCCATATCTACAGGATTATCGTCCTGTGTGCCAGGCTTCCAGCGAGGCATGGACTTCACCAATCGGATAGCCTCCTTGTCCAGGTAATAATCCACCGGATTGGGCACCCGGACATTGTCGATGGAGCCATCACTCTTGACCGTAAACTTCACCACTACCCGGCCTTGAATCCCCGATTCCTGACACACCTTCGGATATTTCAGGTTCTTGGATATAAATTCCACCAGCGCATTGAAGCCGCCGGGAAATTCAGGAGCTACCTCGCGTTTGTCTTGCAAGATCTCTGAGTGCATAGAGAGATTAGTCGATGCAGTTGTTTCTGTTGTCATTGCTGCATTCATTTGATTGAGAGCCTGTGCTTCTGCACCCAGCCCCATCCAAAGGGCAGCGAATAATCCTGCCCCAATCAGTTGTTGTTTCATACTTATTTCGTTTTAAAATTTCTTATTTGTTCAAACCGGCACAGAAAACTTTCTGACCGTCAACACCTGTGTCCTGAATCATGCCTTCCCATTTTATACCCGATGAAAGGAGTCCCCGATTCTCCGATACAAATGACCGTCATCCCCATCATACATGTCTCCCTCCAACTGCCTGAGACGGGTCCGCATGCCTTCTGCGTTGATGATAGTGAAGAGACCGTCGGCTGTCGGGCTACCATGTTCATTGGGTGTACCGTCTTTATCTGACAATATTCCACCCGGTGCGAGATTGATTTTCAGCGTTACGGCCAGAACAATTGCTATAATCACCAATAATACCAGTATAAAAACAAGGCAAGAGGCCAGTATGACGATGGAAACAGAGCCCAAAGCATAGAGAAAACTGACAGCCAATGCCGTAAGCAGATTCTTGGCTACCAACTGGAACAGAATAATACCTATTTGGATAAGCTGACAGACACCGATCCCCCAATATATATAGGTAGGGTCGTAGCCACCGAAGCCCCAAATGACCAGTGCTATTAGTCCGAGCAGCCAGGTATATATACCGAACTTCAGGTTGACAGCCCTGTTTGCCGTCATCGACACGTCCTTCAAGGTCATCAGGAAAAAGACCAGCAGATTAATAAGCACATAGATAAAGAAGATGAAGTTGACAATGACAAATCCCCATGAATTGATAACGGAAGGCATGAAGAACCACAGGGCATTGCTGCCCATCTTCGCCACGTAAAACAGGATGCAGCCGGAAGTGACCGTCAGCAAGATACCATTGATAAACGCCCATTTCCGGCTGTCTTCTCCATCTTCCGTCCGAATACCGAGCGACAGATGGCGGATGAACTTGCATTCAAACCACATGAGGAGCGACAGCGCACCGATGAGATAAGCCATCCAGCGGTAACCGTCACCCTTCCAATCCAGCAGTTCATACCACTGCTTTATCTGTACAGGAGTCTTTCCGTCCGATGCAGCACTCTCTGCGGGCAAGAGGTATTGCGCTTTCAGGTAGCCCGTAGTACCTTGATAGCTCACCTGCACCCAGTCCGACTGCCTCTGCATCTCAGCGGCAGCCATCGGGCAATCCACCACATCCCCGTTTTTTAATTTGAGAAGCACTTCAGACCGGACAGATGGCTCACTTCTCAGATTCAAAGACGAACTCACATTCACCTTATATGGGTATGCCCATAAAATCAGGGAACCCCACATTGTAACCAAAAATAATAAAAAACGTTTCATAGCCGTATTCAATCGTCACGTGAAAAATCAAAAGGAAGAAAAAACGTGATGACAAAAAACAATGCCATCATTCCGAGTTGGAAACTCCACTTGATAAGAAAGACAAAGAGAAGCAGACATACAATGGCAAACAATAACATTGCTATTGGATGTTCAGTTATCCAAGAGGAGGCCGATAACGGTAAAACAGATAATGTGACCATAATAAAAACAATGGCTTTACAGTCCCTCTCCAGCCTTTAATAAAACCACGAAACGTGGAACTGCAATGCTACCACGTCTTAGTTTGAAGGTCCTGAGAAAACCTGAGATACAGATGTAGTAATAGCAGCCCACGCTATAGCGTGAGAACCACTATGCTCTCCTTGTATCTCATTTTGAAAGTTTCTCAGGTTTTCAAACTACAAGATAAGCATAACGCTTCTTCAAATTCTAATATGTCTTGGAGGGAGTTTTTTCTCTCCGAATGCAAAAATAAAGAAAAATGTTTGAAAAAGAAGTAGGTAGAGCAAAAAGTTATCCGCTCTTTATTTCTTTTTCCTTGGTAGATTAAAAATAATAGATTAACTTTGCATCAACAAATCCCGCCCGCTTCCCGTAAGATTAGCGTACCCAGCGGGACATTTTTTATTTATGGGAATTAGATACACGCACCAAGCCATAACCACAGAGCAGCAAATTGACATTCTTAAAGAAAGAGGTTTGCTTATAGATGATGTCGAGCAAGCTATTGAAGTTCTTGATACCATCAGTTATTTCCGTCTTGCAGGTTATTGGCGACATTTTGAAATTGACCGCTTCACCCATCAATTCAAGGACGGCAGTAGCTTTGCTGATGTTATAGACCTTTATTTTTTTGATAAACAACTTAGGGCTTTACTGTTTACTGCCATCCAAACGATTGAAGTTTCTGTCCGCACAAAAATAATCAAGCATTTCGCCCTCGAATTTGGTGCATTTTGGTTTATGGACGAAAACCATGCTACCAACAGAACACGTTTCGTAGCAAACTTGGCTGTCATCCGTAAAGAAGTATCTCGCTCGCACGATGATTTTATCACTGAACATTTTCGCAAGTACAACGAACCCGATCTGCCTCCTGTATGGAAAACGCTGGAGGTTGTATCAATGGGTACACTTTCCAAACTCTATGCGAATTTTTCGGACGCTGCGGCAAAACACGCTGTAGCAAGAGAATTCGGTTTGAACCATCATAAATTTTTCAGAAGCTGGTTGGAATGCCTTGCTGTACTTCGCAACTGTTGTGCCCACCATTCAAGACTGTCAAATCGTGTCTTTCCTGTCAAACCAATGATGCCGGAGCGTATGCCTCATACTTGGATTGCAGACTTCTCATTCCGTGAACAGTCTCTTTATCCGCAACTATGTTATGTAGTGTATTGGCTCAACTCTATTTCTTCCAGCAATACTTTCGTTACCGATTTCAAGCAATTATTGGCAAAACATCCATCTGTAAGGACGCAATTATTAGGTTTTCCTCGTAATTGGGAGCAAGAACCTTTATGGAAATAATGAATACCTGAAAAATAGGAATAATATCAAACAAAATAAACTATTTTTGTTGTGACTTAGAGAGTGAGCCAAAACAGATGTGGAATATCGGAAGTAAATAGCATTGAAAAGAGAAAAAGCACTCATATTGATATGTCAAATGAGTTAAAAATCAATAAAATCGTTAAATCTTCATCTTTTAGAATGCACCATTAAAGATTACGACCATATTTCGGACTTATTACTTATAAAGTATTGAGTAATAATTGGTTGTAAATACTATGGATGTACCGCATTAAATAAGGTCATTCTTTCTACAGAAACAGGAACAATCGGAAACTGTGCCTTCCAAAACTGTACCGCATTGAGCGAAATCACTCTACCCAATAAACTTGTATTATTAAGTATTTATACTTTTGCTAATACAGCTTTAAAGAAAGTCCAACTACCTCAAAGTCTAACAGAAATCAAGGCGTATGCGTTTCAAAACTGTAAGGACTTAGAAAGCCTCAACTTCCCTCCTAACGTAACGGATATCTACTCCTATACATTCCAGAACTGCAAAAAGTTGAAAGATATTGTTCTTCCCAGCGGTCTCATGACCATACAAGATTATGCATTCGATGGATGTAGTTCGTTAGGAAAGGTAACAATCCCTGGTGGCGTACAGACTATCAATGAAGGAGCATTTCGAAACAGTGGATTGACAGAAGTTATCTTAAGTGATGGTGTTGTTAGCCTCAATAATAATTCTTTCTCTGGTTGTAACCTGCTAAAGACCGTAACTTTCCCACCCAGTATGAAAACAATCGGCGGCTTCAGCAATACCGGTGTTAAGAATATACTTTTTGCAGAAGGAGCAGCACCGGAAGCCATCAGTGAAGGTGCATTTGCCAATTGCGACAGTTTATTAACTGTAACCCTACCCAATTCTATCAAAAAGATTGGCAAAAAGGCATTCTTTAGTTGCGATACTTTGCAAAATATTACTCTGCCCACTGCCATAGACTCCATTCTTACTTCTACATTCTATGGTTGTCGATCATTGAAAAGCATCTCCATCCCTTCAGGCGTAAAAGGTATTCAAAGTGCAGCTTTTGCTCGTTGCTCCAGTTTAAAAACTGTAACGCTACCTACCACTCTATCTTATATTGGAGACAACAGTTTCCGCGAAACTGGCATTACTTCAATTAGCCTACCTGAAGGACTAAAGGAACTCTATTATGGTACATTTGCTAATTGCAATAGTTTAGTAAGTATCAAATTACCTAACTCTTTGACCCAAATAATTAACACCGAGCAGAAGAGTTTCTATCTCGAAGAAAAGTATTATGAAAGTGCAGCAAGAGGACTATTTTATAATTGTAGTAAGCTAGAAAGCATTGATATGGGAAAAGCCGCTTTAACAGCACTCGGTTTCTGTACATTCTATAAATGCCAAAAGTTAAGAAGCATAGATTTATCCGGCTGCAAACTGGAGGAAATACCTGATTATGCTTTTTATGATTGCGATAGCCTACGCAGTGTTAAGTTCCCTACTACCTTAACAACTATCAGCAATTATGCTTTTGCAGAGAATTTTTCATTGGCTTCATTAACCTTACCTGCCGGTTTCAGCACAATTAAGGATAATGCTTTCAATAACTGCAAAAAGATAAAGAGCATCGATTTTTCAGCTACTTCACTAACTTCTATTAAGGATTGGTTTGCGTATACAGATAGCTTGCGCACTGTAAAATTACCGGAAACAGTAACTTCATTAGAAGATTATGCCTTCCGCAATTGCATCATCCAAGAAATCAATCTACCGGCAGCTTTGACTTCTATCGGTAGATATGCTTTAAATAGCAGTCGAATCAATAACTTAACAATACCGGCTAAAGTTACGAGCATTGGAGAAGAAGCTTTCAGTAATGGAACTTACGATCAAGTCGTGATACCAAGTAATGTAACCTCTATAGGTAATAGTGCATTCTATAGTGCTAATATTAGGAACTCCTTGGAGATCACCCCTTCTGAGAATATACAAATGGGAAATTCAGCTTTCCGTTGTGAAGGCAGTTATTATGAGAACGGACACAGTAACTACTATCATCTATCCAACGTTTATTGGAATTCTTCCACCCAGTTCCCCAAAGATAAATTCGGCCAGATAGATAATCTCTATTTACCTACGGACGGAACAATTAGCAGCAAAGACAACATTGGATATATCTTCTACAATGGTATTACTGATTCGATTGCCATTGCTTACTCAAACAACCGCTACTCTGTCAGCAAGGCTATGAAGACAAAGAAGGTAACTTATGCCAGAAACTTCAACCAGACAAGTGGTTACGGAGAAGCTGCCGGCTGGCAAACAATTGTGTTGCCTTTCAATGTGAAGGAAATCACCTACTCTAAACGATATAGCCAAGAACAAGAAACCATTGCACTGGCCCCCTTCGGAAGCAAAGCTCTGGAAACTGCCGGAACACTGCCTTTCTGGCTCTATGAATTAGGAACAGACGGTAAGTATAAAGCTGCCACTGAAATCAAGGCACATCAAGCTTATCTGATCTGTATGCCGAATAATGATAAGTATCCCAGTGAAAACAATATCAATGGTGAAGTTAAGTTTGCTGCCTCCGATGCAGCCAATGGCATCACACTTGGAACCACCCAAGGAGTATTGAAACGTAGTAAAGGAACCAAATTCGATCTGGTACCAACATATGACGGAGTAATGCAACATGATACTGTATATGTCTTGAATGAAAACAACTGGTATTATGGCGATGAAAAGAATTATCCTGCCGGTAGTGTATTTATAAAGAATTATAATGAGAATTATTCCAGCTATCCCGCCGTTTATCCTTTCCGCGCCTATCTAGCCACTAACGAAGGCAAGACCTCAGTAGCCAGTGCCCCCATGCTTTACAGTATCGGTGGCAGTGATGGCACTATCACCGGCATCGAAGACATTCCATTCGCCACTCCGGAAAAAGCAACAAAAGCTTATAGCCGTAACGGCGTCCTCTACATCAACACAAACGCTGACCGTACCATCAACATCTACGACGTTACCGGACGTACCGTACGCATCATTGAAGCCCGCGAAGGCATGAACGAGGTGCACGGACTGGACAGTGGCATCTACTTGCTGGAAGGTCAGAAAGTCGTTATCGGACGATAACCAAGAGAATTGAGTACGAAATAGAAACGTGAATAAACGAACAATAGAATGAAATCAAACAAACTGAAATGCTGGCTGGCAGCGGTAGTGGTAGCAGTGATCTGCTGCCCCGTCGCACTGGCGCAACAAAGCAAAATAGCCGTAGCATCGTTTAACCGAATGGAAACGGACATCACGGCACGCGTAACCGCCCCAAAGAAAGACCAGAACGGTGAGGTCTGCGCCTTGATCCGTATCGTGACCAACGTGAAGGACCTGATGTTTGAACCTGACGCACTCGGCATCACGGCACGTGAGAACAAAATCGGAGAAATCTGGCTTTACGTTCCCCGTGGCGCACGTCGTATCTCTATCCTGCATGACCAGCTGGGTATCCTGCGAAACTACTTCTATCCGGACATCATTGAAAAAGGCACCGTATACGAAATGGTGCTGAACACCGGAGACAGCGAAGACAAGCCCGTTGTAGAAAACAACATGCAGTTCTTCGTACTGCGTCCCGAACCTGCCAACGCCAACGTGTATGTAGATGATGAACAAGTGCCTATCGAAAACGGACTCTTCTCTGCAACCATGCCCAAAGGCGAACATACTTACCGTGTAGAAGCTCCCATGTATCAACCGGATGCCGGAATCGTTACATTGGGCAGCGAACAGGTAATCAAGAGTGTCACCCTGAAACCCAAGTTCGGCTACGTAGAAATCTTCTCACTGCCCGAACAGGATGCCGACGTTTATATCGACAGCGTTCTGGTAGGTAAAACCCCTTACCGCAGCGACCGTATGGCCATCAAGGAATACAAAGTACGCATCGAGAAGCAAACTTACTTCCCCATCGACACGCTACTGAACGTGACCGCCGGTGAAACAGTTCGCCCCACCTTCCACATGGAATCTACTATCAAGCCTAAAGTACCGATGAATACTCTCGTCATGCTTCAGGCCGGATACAATCCTAATGGAACCACCTTTGGTGCCATGCTGGGATTCGGACGCAAGAACGGTTTCTATGTAGGTTTCCGTAGCGACTTCGGTTCGGCAAGCGGTGAACTGGAATGCGATGAGAACGGCATCATAACAGGTAGTGAAGAAACTACCGCTCCTTTCTATAAAGAAGGAACGAAAAACAAATCACGCATGTCTATCACAGGCGGTTACTTCCGTCAACTGGGCAAGAAGTTCTATCTCTATGCCGGTGCCGGATACGGTACTCGCACACTGACCTACGAACTGGCAGCTCCAATGACAATAGGTGACAAAGAATATGCTGAAGGCACACAGGTGAAAGATATGGATAACTCAGCCACAGGTGTAGCCGGTGAACTGGGTGGTATCCTGCGTTTCGGCAAGTTCTGTATTTCGGCAGGTTTCCACACTGTAAATTTCAAGTATCACGAAGCAACCGCCGGTCTGGGATTTGTATTCTAACCTACTAAACAAGCGAATTACAATGAAAATAAATCAGATAAAGAACGTGGTTCTCCCTTTATTGCTTCTATTCTGCCTGATAGGTTGCAGTGAGGACAAAGAGCCGCAGACATATCCGCCCACGCTGGTGACCAACAGCGCCGCAGAGCTGACCCGTTTCGAGGCCCTTCTCTCCGGTAGCGTTGTGCCACATGCAAACAGCGTTGTGAAAGCAGAGGTATTCTTCCTTTTTGCCAAAGGAAATACTTTAGTCGATGCGGAAGAATTTACAGCCACCCCGGACAATACGACGGAAGGCAGATACGTCTGTACCATTGACGGATTAACTCCGGGAAATGAATACTGTTACAGCATTTGTGCCCGCAGTGGAGGCAGCATAGCTAAAGGCGAAGTAATTAAGTTTGAGACCCTCTCAAGTACTGCCCCTGTACCGGCAGCAACCATCGCCACCAACATCAATGAAAATGGAGCATTGCTAAGCAGCGACATCACCGATAATGGAGGACAAAACGTTACACAACGCGGGTTTGCTTACAAAGTTTATCAGGAAGGTATGCCGGAGCCAACCACGTCTGACAAAACCCGGTCCGTCAGCCTGGAAGCCGAAACTTTCAGTGTCCAGATTTCCGACCTGCAAGCCAAAACCAAGTACATCGTCAGAGCTTTCGCCATCAACAAGGCGGGAACCGGATATGGAGAGGCCGTCACTTTCACAACCGAAGAGTTGAAGATTCCTCAACTGACATGCAGCATGGGCACCGTTACGGCTTTTGCCGCCACGCCTTCGGCCACCGTCAGCACCAACGGAGGCTTCAAGCTGACCGAATATGGTTTCTGTTGGAGTACTGAAAGCCAAGTACCCACCATCGAAAACCTGAAGACAGTGACCGGCAATAGTGAAACAGCCAACTTCAGTGAAGTCATAGAGGATCTGAACCCCGAAACAACTTACTATCTGCGCGCTTATGCCACCAATGAGAAGGGTACGGGATATAGCAACATCCTCACCTTCAAGACTGAACAAAAACAGGTGGCTACCCTGACCAAGCCCGAAGCAAGCAAGATCGAAGTAACCTCTGCCACTTTAAGCAGTACCATCACAGTGCCTTCGGGTGTAGAAGTTACGGAGAAAGGTATCTGTTACAGTATTTTCTCTACCAAACCGGCAACAGATGGGCAACACACCGTTGATAGCAGTCAAGGAAACGCTATCAGTGTAAACCTGAAAGATCTGAACGAGGGCGCTACTTACTATGCCACCGCTTATGCCACAACACGCGACGGTACATTCTACAGCGAAGCTACCCAATTCACTCTGGGACGCACGTATGAACCTACTGTTGCCATCTCCGAAGTCACCGGAGTAGGTGAAACGGAAGCAACCGTAAATGCCACTATTAAGACTGATGGCGGACGTGATATCACAGAAAAAGGAATCTGTTGGAGTAGTACCTCCTCGACTCCTACCCTCGAAAACGATGCATTTATGAAAGCCGAAGGTACAGGAAACAACTTCAGCCTAAAACTGACTTCGCTGACCAAAGGACAGAAATATTACGTACGTGCCTACGCCAAAAACGTAAACGGCACCGGCTACAGTCCTGCCTTCGAGTTTACCACTGCCTTGACAAAAGCTCCTGAAGTAGTGAACATGGCAATGACTGCCGTCCACGACGATCATTCCACTGCCCAAGCTGTTATTTCTGATAAAGGTGGCCTTGAAATCACTGAAAAAGGATTTGTATATTCCACCACAGTAGTCAGCCCTACTATAGGTGCAGCGGGAGTCCTCAAAATAGTATCCCAATCCACCGATGACACCTTCACCGCCGAATTGACAGGATTAACCTATCAGAAACGCTACTATATCTGTGCTTATGCCACCAATGCCAAAGGCACATCCTATAGTTCGGCCACCAACTTCTTTACTTCCACCTCTTCTACCCCGAATACCAACGCATCGGTAAAAGAGGGGTCGATAGGCAGCACTACTGCCACCATGGAAGGCAAGATTGCCAGTGATGGCGGCGACGGAAGCGAAGAACTTGAAATCAGTGAAGTAGGCTTCTGTTGGAGTGAAAACACTTCAGAACCAACCATAGATAAGGACAGTCATGTGAAAGCCACTTTGGATAAGGAGAGTAAGACTTTCACCGTCAACCTTACCGGTTTGAAAGCATATACTTACTATTATGTACGTGCTTATGCCAAAAATAAAAATGGGGTGGGATATAGTTATTACACTACTTTCCGTACCGAACGCACTACACCGGGAGGAGACGATAATGTTCCACCGGGAACAACTACAAAAAGTGTGAAATAAAACGATACGGACCTTAGTATTGTTTTCTCAGCCCTTGCTTTGTCAGCACAAACAAAGCAAGGGCTGACTGTTTATTAGAACAAACATACTCGGTCACAGAAGGACTCGTATTAAATAAGAAACCCGTCATTGATATAAATTTATCAAGGACGGGCAACCTACACTATTTTAATTATATCGAGTTCACACTATTATAAGAATAATCTTACATATTATCTATATCCGGTTTATTGCCGACGGTATGAGTGCTTCTTGTCTTAGTACCACTGTCTATGCTATACATACTGTTCCTTTAGCATCTATATATCGGTGGCGTAGGATATATAGATGCTGCACGTCCGTCATATAGATGGGATGCGTAGGATATATAGATGGGACACGTAGGATATATAGATGCTACCTTACTTAAACATCGGCTGTGCAAACCATCTCTTGAACATCCACGTCACCATCACATACAGTCCGAAAGCAGAAACAAATCCTACAATCGAATCAATCAAATAGTGCGCCTGAATGTACACCGTGGCACAACAAAGCAGTACATAGAAAGGAAACAGACAGGCAAATAACCTGCGGCTACCACGCCACGCCATAATCATCAGGATAGTGGAAATTCCCACATGCGAACTGGGGAAAGCAGCTGTAGGGCGTTCACCGATTTGCTGAGAACCCTCTACCAGATTGTAAAAGAATCCATGATCGTATCCCGGTCCGGGCAGTAACTCCTGATTATGATTGAAGTAATCTCCGATGGAAGGAAACACACCCTGCGCCACATTATCATCGCCGATAGCCGGGAAATAGAACTGCGGCCCTGCCACCGGAACAAAAATATAAATCAGATAATAGATAAAGAAAGAGGTGACCAGCACGAACGACAACTTCTCGAAAAGTTCAAAACGATAAATAAAATACCACACTACCACAATCAAAATCATCGGATAGTAGAAGAAATATCCCATATTGAACGGCTCACTTACCCACATATGCGGGAAACGGAGGCAGAACCATACCGCCGGCTGCCCGTTGAACATCCACTGCTCTACTGAAGCAAACACATGGTCCAGATTCGGAAATATCCGGTTGAACTCAAACGTATCGGGATACCAATAGGAAAGCAAGGACATCTGGATAGCAATACGCACAAAGGCGGAAAACTTACAGGGTGCCAGTCGGTAAAGATACATCAATAAAAACGTCATGCCCGCAATCATTGCGCGGTCAATCAACATCTGCACCGGATGATCCATTTCCTGAAAAAGAAACAAGATCAAAATCGAAGTCAACAAATTATATATAAGTGTTATCTTCTCAACTGCAAATAACCCCTTCCGGGTTTCTACCTTTTTAAATAAATCTAAAGCCATCCCTCGTTCTTATACCAGGCAATAGTCTCCCTTACACCTTGTTCCAGATTGTACTGAGGTGCAAATCCCAACTCTCTTACAGCCGGGCCGATGTCACATTGCCAATTGCGTTGTTTCATTATGTTATACTTATCAGAATTGAGAGTGCTGGGCTTCTTGCTACGCACCGCCCAGAATTCAGCGAGCAAAGATACAACTTTCAATATAATTAATGGGCATATCACCCGAATTACAAACGGATTACCCAATTCTTTTCGGATCAGGTCGGAAAAAGCTCGGCTACGGTACACCTGTCCGTCTGCCAGGAAATAGACACGTCGGCATGCCTGTTTTTCAATACCGAGGAATACAGCCTGCACAATATCTTTCACATAAACAAATGTCAGATCCTGCCGGCGAAAGCCAACAGCAAAGTCCGTGTGCTGCTTGATGGACTTAGCCATCAGGTAATAATCTTTTTCACGCGGACCGTACACTCCCGTGGGGCGATAGATGACATAAGGAAAAGCGGGAATACTTTGCAAATAAAGCTCCGCTTTAAGTTTACTCAGCCCGTAAGCAGTATTGGGCATAGGGGAGTCTTCTTCCGTAATCGGCTGATAAGTTTTCTCATGAACAGGGCCAAACACGCTCAGCGTACTGATATAGATAAATTGCTTCGGTATCATATTCAGTTCACGAAGAGTATCGACAAAGTATTTCGTCTGCAAATAATTCACCCGGTCAAACTCCCGTTTGTCGGTACATTTGGTGACACCGGCACAATGGATGATATAATCGAACTTATTATATGTTCCCTTATGGCCGGAAAGCTGCGCACGTAATTCATTGGGGTGTGCAAAATCCAGTTCCAGAATGTGTATCTTACGGTTTCGCAGATATTCCCGGCTGCTGCTCGAACGGATACCCGCCCACACACCGAACTTCCGCTTCAACGCCTCTTCCACGATGAAACTTCCGATAAATCCACTGGCTCCTGTTATTAATATACTTTCCATTACTTCTTGGGTTCTACATGAATATTAATCAGCGTACCTTCGCCTAGCATTGTTTTTAATTTATGTTCAATAGCCGTAGCCATAGTATGAGCTTCTTCCAACGTAATCCCCCCGTCCATGCGCACATGTACCTCAATCGCACAATAACTACCGATACGCCTCGTACGGAGATGATGCGGCTCACTAACTCCGGGAAAAGAGAGCAATGCTTGCTCAATATCTTTCTCCACTTCATCCGGCAAAGACTTTTCAAGCAACTCGTCAACACAAGGAATCAACAGTTGAATAGCTACCTTCATTATAAAGAAACTGACAATCACAGCAGCTATCGGATCGAGTACCCGCCAATGTTCGCCCAACAAGATTGCCCCTCCAATACCTATAGCCGTTCCTATAGACGAAAAAGCGTCGCTCCGATGGTGCCAGGCATTGGCTACTACTGCCTGTGAATTCAAATTCTTCCCCTTAATAACTGTATATTGATATAATATCTCCTTCAGCAAAATAGAAATAAGAGCAGCTATCAGTGCCACCATTCCAGGTGCCTCCAGTTGTTCTCCTTTCATAAAAGCCCAAATAGAAAAAGCACCATTCCACAAAATGCCAAATCCCACCAGTAATAATAGAATTCCAATAATAGCGGTGGCTAACGTTTCATACTTCCCATGTCCATAATCATGATCTTTATCCTGAGGTTTATTGGAAATACGGACAAACACGAGCACAATGACATCCGTCACAAAATCAGATAAAGAATGAACTGCATCTGCCAACATAGCAGCACTATGGCCTAGAATACCTGCCACAAACTTAAAGGCAAGTAGCACAAAGTTAGCAATACTACCGACAATCGTTACTTTGTATATTTCCTTCTCCCGAGACAGAGAAGCAGTTTCTGCACTCATTTCATACTTACTGATTAAGAAAAATTTGCCGCAAATATACTAAAATAAAAGCTATATTGCATTTCTCAATTATTATTTGTTTATTTGCACATCGATTTATTTACTATTCAATACTTTTACGAGTGAAAGATAAAACCGGCATTGATATTCTTTTCAAAGAATATTATCCTCAACTATATTATTATGCTTATCATCTGATAAACGATATAGAGGCTAGTAAAGACATCGTAAGCGATGCTTTCGAGTTTCTGTGGAATAACTATGGCAAAGTGAACAAAGTAACGGTCAAGTCCTGGGGCAGTAGAAATTTAGTGGGGATATCCATATATCTTTGCCAGCCTAAAAAGAA
>ERZ780030.262-NODE-262-length-27261-cov-4.022127_pt1 | contig 27261 bp, 38 predicted proteins | sample MGYA00511857_ERZ780030 | MGnify/ENA primary metagenome ERZ780030 (study PRJEB29588, sample SAMEA2162530) | human gut metagenome | biome: human gut; feature: human-associated habitat; material: faeces | place: Denmark | collected 2008/2010 ... | reverse complement strand
TGTTTCATGCTATCAGATATTAAAGAATAGTAAAAAACTAAAACATTTTGAGGTGCCAAAAAAGGATGCACTTAAAGTAATACATTGATGATAAAAAATTAGTAGTCTCCCTTTCCCTTTTACTACTAATTTTACTACTAACAGGTAGTAACAACTTGCTCAATCTTGCTCTGATTTGCCACAATCTGTAATTTCAGAGCATATCATAATAACCCCAGAAAACCTTGCAAAACAGGGAATTCCAGGGCAAATTAAGGAGAAACAAAAACATGATAAAAATACTATTTATCTGCCACGGCAATATATGCACTACTGTGAACAAATAGCAGACAGAAATATATACTTGAAAATAGCTTAAGAACAGGAGAAAACAATGATAAGAGTAGCTTTTTGCTGTCATGGTAATATTTGTCGATCAACCTTAAGTGAGAGCGTATTTACTCACAAGGTAAACGCTCTGGGCTTAGGGGATCAGTTTATCATAGATAGCTTTGCAACGAGTAGGGAGGAGATCGGAAACCCTCCACATAGAGGCACAGTAAACAAGCTGAGAGAGGTAGGGATCCCTTTAGTGCCTCATAGAGCTAAGCAGATCACATTAGCCGATTATGATAAGTTTGATTATATTATAGGCATGGATACCGCTAACATACGGAACCTTAACAGGATGCTAAACAATGATCCAGAGGGGAAGATATACAAGCTCCTCAGCTTTGCAGGATCGAGCAGAGATATAGCGGATCCGTGGTATACAGGTAACTTTGATGAAACTTATAACGATGTAGAGGAGGGCTGTGAGGGCTTTCTGGAATATCTGAGAGACAATAGAGAAATATAAGAGCATGGAGCTGTAGATCATTTAACTAATGGTTTACAGCTCTTTTCTTATGCCCTCCTGTATAATATTCTCATAGCCTCATACAGGGGCTAAATAAGTAATACAGGAGGATTTACAGGATGAACAAAAGAAAGTTAAGGAGAGTGGCAATAGTAGCCTTAGTGCTGGTTTTGCTATGTAACACGCTGGGAGTACAGGCAGAAACAGGGGCACCAGCGGTAACAGTATCAAGCTATGAGGAGCTTGTAAATGCCATAGATCAAGCCTCTAATCTGGATACTATACTTATAGGGGCTGTGATCTGGATACCAGAGGGAGCCAGTCTAGGAGATAGCTCTAAAACGGTTATACTTAAGAGCTCTGGGGGATATATGGAGATTGTAGAGAACACTCAGAGCGAGGAGATAACCAGCTTTACAGGTTTAATATTCGATGGAGCTGGAAAAGAGCTCTTAGCACCTTATCTAAGGATAACAGGGGCGGTAAATATTACAGGCTGTACTTTTAGAAATTGTGGGGTTAATGGAGCTATAAATATGAGTTACGCAAGTTGTACGATAAAGAACAGCTCATTTAAGGACAATAAGAGCGATTATGGGGCTCATGTTCTGATAGGATATAAAAGTACCGTTGATATTAGTAACAGTAGTTTTACAGGCGGAATAGCTACAGTAAGGGGCGGAGGTATCTATCTGGATGATCCTACAAGTACAGCCACGCTTACAGAGTGTACGATAACAGGCAATGTAGGAGCTTATGGAGGCGGTATAGCTAACTGGGGCTCCCTTACTCTAGAGAATACTCTGTTATATGCTAATACAGCCAGCGTAGGAGGAGCGGATCTGTTTAGTACAGGCTCCTACAGCATGGAAAGTATTGAGGATAGCAAAGAGTTTTACCATGAGGCAGAGATAGAGCCTCTTAGCTGGGAGAGTGACTATATAGATCCAGATTATGGAGCTACCTGTATAAAACTCTCTTATGAGGAGTATATAGCACCTGTAGAGCCGATAGAGCCAGTAGATCCAGAACCTACCGAACCATCTACACCAGATCCAGTAACGCCTCCAAGTGGAGGGGAAACTGGTAAAACGGATCAAGAGCCGACCGATCCGCCAAAGGTGGAGCCCAGTGATACGGAAAATCCCTCTAGTGGAGAAAATGAGGGAAATAAGGATACTGAAATACCACCGACTACTGATACTGGAGAAGATAAAAAGGATAACTCTATATCTGAACCGTCAAAGGATCCAGATAGCTCCCAGACTAAAGAGGAGCAAGAGGTAAATAATGTGGATAACAGCCAACATAATAGCACTACTAACAATAGATCCTCAGTGGGAGGAAATACTACAAACTCCTCCTCTGTTAGTAATACGGATAATAGCAGGAGTGAGAGCTCCAGAACAGAAAACAGTAACAATAGCTCTACTGTAAATAATTACTATCAACAGGATAAGCAGGAGCCAGCCACAGCCTCCACAAACGCCTCACAGCCTGTTAATGTTACGGTACCTGTAACTGTATCCACGCCAGAGGCTAAAGGCTCAGATAGAGCTACTACAGAGGCTCCAGAGAGTACCTCTATAGCTAATAAGAATATCAATATTGAGGCTAAGGGCGTAGATGTAAAGCTGGAGATCACAGGAGATAGCTACAATATCTCTATATCAGCCCCAGAGGGGCAGGAGAGCCAAATACAGCCAGTTAATGAAGTAAGTACTGTAAACGCTCCAAAAAGAGCTACAGAGCCACAGAGGAGCCCTAACTTGGTAGAATATATTACTATGCTCCTTTTAGCGGTACTGGTGGGGCTGGAGATCAAAGATAAATTACATAAGAAAAAATAGCAAAAAATTAGGAGGGGCTTAGTGCTCCTCCTTTAGCTTTTCCTCCAGCATATCAATTATTAAAGAGCTGAGGCTCTTTCCTGTTTTATCTGCTAGGGCTTTATATTCTGATTTTTTCCCCTTAGGTACTCTAAAGCTAACCATTTCAGTATTTTCTTTTTGATATTTTGCAGTAGCCTTTTTTTGTGCCTCTGTATACTTGCCTCCCATAGAAACAGCTCCTTTATATATTTTCCATATTATAACATAATCAAAGCGAAAATAAAAATTTTAACTCAACTTTGAGGAGAAAACTCTTGACATATATGTATGACATATACTAAAATGCAAATACGAATATATATGTATGACATATACAGACAGGAGGTAAAGGATATGCAGGAATACAGGAAATTACAGGAGAGAACTAATGAGGATCTGGTTATAGAGTACCAGACTACTCACAACGAGGATTTATTTAGAGCATTACTGGAGAAAAACACAGGGCTCTTACACATTATCGTTATGGATTACAGGATCCCTAAGTATGAGATAGAGGATCTTCTCAGTGAGAGCTACATAGCTCTTATAAAGGCGGTAGATAATTTTGATCCTACCAGAGGCGTTACTTTTACCACAGCTCTTAAGGTATTTGTACGCCAGCACTTAAACCGCCTCTACAATGAGGTAACTTGTCAGAAAAGATATAATGGTATGGATCCAGCCAGCTATGAGGAACTGGTAGAGATCCACAAAGACGATGTAAGAGGCTTAGATTGTGATAGGTTTACTCAGATAGAGGTAGATGAGTACTTAGAGGGGCTGGAGGCTAAGGATCGCTATATGGTTACACTCCTCCTCATGGGATACAGCCTCTCAGATTGTGCAAAGGCTTTTCATGTGGCAAATTCTAGTATCACATGGAGGATCAAGCGGATCCGTAAGAGCTACACAGCTTATAGAGAGGCGGTGTAAGAGAATGACAATAGAGGAGAGAGTAGAGCTCTATAAGAGCCTTTATAAAGAGTGTAAGGCTCTGGAGCCTGTAGCGAATATCTTAGCAAAAGGATATAAACAGGCGGATCCTAGAAAGAGGCTGGAGCTGATAAGAGAGCTGGATACAGAGTTAGCGGAGGTGTATATGGTTAGGATCCCTGTTATTACCTGTGGGGTAAGGGATGATAACTATGTACACTCTACAAAGGAGATTTACTTAGCAGATCCAGAGCTGGAGGCATTTCTCCACCAGTTTAGGCACCACCTCCAGAACGAGGCGAGAGAGCTTAGCAGGAAATACCTCTTAATGGAGGATGATCCTAAGGCTGATTACAGGATCCCATACATGGAGGCTAACAGTATGTTGTATGGGGAGGATGATGCTGTAGCATGGAGCCGATTTTTAATAGAAAATTGCTGATATATGGGAGCTGATCCGCTGGAGTGTGGGTTAGCTCCTTTAGTATTGCCTCTGTGGGCTCCGCTGTGCCTCCTGTAGGCGTTTTATATGTTTATATGGATAAGTGTAAGAGGATGAGAGTAAAGCCTCTTAAAATTGATTTTAGAGGTATTTTATATAAGGGTTATATAATAAATGCACAATAACATATTATATATGAGGTGCATAACTTGTTAAAAATGCACAAGATGTACTTGCAAAATGATAGGGGTATAGATATAATAGAGTGGAACCTAGAGAGGGTAAAGAAAAAAGCACCTCCTAAGAGATGCTATATCAAATCCTGTAAAGTATTGGCAGTACTACACAGGGATTAAGGTAAACCAGATACCATAACCGCATATAAGCAACTGACATTTTCTAGGGGCTATTATAACATGATAGCCTTTAGTTTTCAATATTCGATGCTATGTAATTCTTTCCGATCTGGAGAGAGGTTAAGGTAAATGAGCCTTACCTCTCTCTTTTTCGTATCAGAAAGCAAGGAGGAGCACGATGAGAAAACAGATAACAGGAAATGAAGAAATAAAGCTGTATAGCTGGATGGCACAGGAGGGGCTAAAGGGTAACGCCTTAATAGTGTACGCTATTGTATATGATGCTGGAGAGTACTCTGGAGGCTACAGGTATTTAGCAGATTTTACAGGGATGGAGATTAACTCCTTAATAAGGCTGGTTGGTAGCATGGTAAAACAAGGATACCTTAAAAAAGAGGTGGAGGAGATCAAAAATACTAAGATCCCTCACTTAAGAGCTGTAAGGAGGGGCGGAGACAATGGCAAAAACAATTAACCCAGAGAATTATTATACAGTATATTATTGGATGAGTACGGAGTTGGGGCTCTCTGGAGTAGAGAAAGATCTTTATGCTTTGATTTATTACTACTATGAAAAAATGAATAATGAGTGTTATTACAGTTACTCCCAGTTAGAGCAGATTACAGGCACTTACAAGAATAAGATTATCAGATCCTTAGCTAAGTTGGAGGAGGGTGGATATATCCGTATTCTGACTAAAGAGAACGGTAAGAAATATTACCAGATCATAGAGGATAAGCTGGTAGGCATACAGGCAGGATCTAATACAGATCAAGTGTTTTAACTGTACCCATAATGGGTACAGTTAATGCTGATTGTACACATTATAAGTATAATATTGTACACACTATGGGTACAGACTGTACACACTATGGGTACTAAGAATATAATAATACTTAGACTTAAAAGAAAAGAAAATCTTTTCTCTAAGAGAAAAGGGAGGCAGAGCCTCCTTAGGTACATCTCTTTTAATATTTTGTGGGAGGATATAGAAAGATGATAGGTAACAGGAGAGAGGAGGATCAAGCGGATCTCTGGTTAAGAGAGCACGATCCTTATTATTTAGATAAATCACATGCTAAAAAGAAAATATTAGAGAGATTTTACGAAACTCCAGAGCAGGAGCATAGGAGGGTACAGATGGAGCTCCCATTTTCCTCTCTTAGTATGTCTCAAATGCTGGAGGTAGGGATAGAGGTAAAAATAGATGCAGGAGGAGGCTTTAGTGGTAATATCTAACTCACTTATGAGGCTAGAAATTCCTTGTAAAATAAGGCTTTTAGAGGTATAATAATACTTGTATTACCGATATTACATTGACCATCGTTCTTTTTATGAGAACGGATATCCTGTAGGATGAGGGTTTAACAGGGAGGGAACTCAGATCTTTAGTGTTCTGGGTTCTTTTTTTGCAAAATTTTGAATACAGATACACATTTTATATGATTTTGTGGGCTTATTGTATGAAAAGATAATATTTTTGTATGAAAGTAGGCATAAAAATAGAGCTTATGTGCCCTAGTCTATTGAAAGAGGTATAAGGAGGTGGAAAGCGTGATTAAAACTTGTAAAACTGTAGCAGAAACAGAGGAGGCTCTGGGAGTTAAGAGAGATACTGTATATAGACTTTTACGAGCTGGAGAACTGGAAAGAGTACCTACACCTGTTAAAAGTGGTAGAGGCAGACCTGCTACTTATATTTCTATGAGTAGCATTGTAAATTATATTAAAACACATTAGGAGGATGAGATAATGCAGGCGTATGAAATGAATAACAAAGCAACTGAGGGGCTGGCTAAAAAGCTGGCAGTTTATAGAGAGGCAAATCCATTACAGGAGCCTTCAGTGACAAAAACCCATGATTTTGATACTTACGAAGATGCTAAAAATGCTAAGGATGTGCAGGGAATGCTTAAGCACAAGCTGGGTAATTATCGTAAAAGAGTTGTAAACCTTAGTAATGAGGTGTACAACACATTACCGATTAAAGATATTTTAAAAGGTGTAGATGAGCTTGAGGTATCGGTACAGGAAAAGGTAGATGATATGGAAACTTTGTTAGAGGCTCAGAGGCGGAGAATTGAAAAAGAGTATAAGCAGATCGGAGGGCTTGTAGGGATCCGCTTTGATGCTAAAGTGCAAGAGGCACTTAGTGAGTATGAAAAAACAGATAGCACCTATTTACAGGCTGTGGCAGATGCACAGGAGGAAAAGAGAAAGTATACCGCTTATTGTAATGCAAGAGATATGTATATTGAGGATAATAAGGATCTGATCGAGGCGGAAAGAGAGAAAACCAGAAAAGAAGAATTTAAGCAGTCTGGAATTTTAGAAAAGCTGGGAGTTTCTACTGGGGAGGAATAATGGCTGTAAATGATCTGGAATATAAGGAGCTTCGCTTAGATCTGGTAGATCTTACAGAGGGAGTAGTAGGATCATTCCTCTTTTATTACGATGATGAGGTAAAAAAGATCTATGAGCTACCACCTCAGAAAAGAGGGGCGGAGCTGAGAAAGTTAGCAAACAGAATAAAAGAAGATTATAAAACAGGGCGTATAGCAGTATAGGGGCTATACGCCTTATTAAATTTCAAAGTAAAGGAGGTGTTTAGAGATGTTTGAGTTAGGAGTAAGGTTTAAGGCTTATGATGGTATGGCTGGCACAATTAAAAAGCAATTGGATTTACAGAAACAGTTTAGAGAGCAACTCTCCAGCTCTGGTATAGAGATTGGTAAGCTCAATAAACAGAAAGCAGATCCAGTTATCACAGCACACGATAGGGCTACAGATGTACTTAACAGCGTTAAGGAAAATATTGATAATTTATCACAGCAGAAAGCTCTTACTAAGGCAGAGGTACAGGATGAGGCTAGTAAAAAGGTTGATGAGATTGTAGAGAAGATCAAAGAAATCAAGAAAACAGCAGTATCTCCGATTATTCACTTAAAGGATACAGTATCTCCTACTGTAGGTAAGATCAAGCAGAGACTTAAGGAAATTGCTACTACATATACTCCGATTGTAAGGATCAGAGATCTTGCAACACAAGGCATTTCTAAAATTAAAAATACATTAGGGGGGCTAGGATCTAAAGCGGTATCCGCTGTAGTAAGAATAAAAGATGGTGCCACCGCTGGGATCAATAAGGTTAGAGTAGCCCTTGCTACTGTAAAGAAAATCGTAGCCACACCTGTTATAAAGGCTAAGGATGGGGCTACAAAGATACTTAGTAAGGTAAAGAGTGGACTTAAGGCGGTAAGTAAAGTATTTACTCCGTTTGTAAAGCTCAAGGACGGAGCTACAAAGGTGTTAGGATCTATTAAATCCTCATTGAAAGATGTAGGAAAAATGGTAGCTAAGCCTATGGTAGCTGTAAAAGATGGGGCTAGTAAGGTGCTGGGATCCATCAAGGATAAGCTAAAGAGCCTTGCTAAGGGGGTTACTGTAGCTGTATCGGTAGCTGGAGGAGCTGTATTAGGCGGAGCTCTCAATGAGGGGGCAAAGCTCCAGCAAAGTACAGGCGGTGTACAAACTCTTTTTAAGGGCGACGCAGATAAGGTAATAGAGAACGCTAATAAAGCCTACCAGACAGTAGGAATATCAGCAAATGATTACATGGAGCAGGTAACTAGCTTTAGTGCCTCCCTTTTATCCTCATTAGGAGGAGATACCGCTAAATCCGCTGAGGTAGCAAATACAGCTATGGTGGATATGGCTGATAATGCTAATAAGTTTGGTACTGATATGGGATCCATCCAGAACGCTTATCAAGGTTTTGCTAAGCAGAATTACACCATGTTAGATAACCTTAAGCTAGGCTATGGCGGTACAAAAGAGGAGATGCAAAGGCTCCTTAATGATGCTCAACAGCTTACAGGCGTTAAGTATAATATTGATAATTTATCAGATGTATATAATGCTATCCACGCTATACAGGAAAACTTAGGCGTAGCAGGAACTACAGCAGATGAGGCAAGTAAAACCTTTAGCGGAGCGTTTGCTATGATGAAAGCCTCAGCTAAAAACTTGTTAGGTAATCTCTCTGTAGGAGATGGTAAGGCTGTAGCTAAGAATATGGGAGAGCTAGTAGAGAGTGCAAGTACTTTCTTTTTCGGTAACTTTATACCGATGCTACAAACCTTATTTAGCAATCTCCCAGAGGCAATAAAGACAGCAGTATCTACAGTTACTCCTAAGATTAAGGAGAATGTACTACCGTTAATCAGTTCCATAAAAGAAACGATTTTTACAGGGCTGGGAAACATTGGTATTGATACTGGAGCCCTCCAGACCGTGTTAGATCAGCTATTCAATGTAAACATTGGTGGCGATGGGGTTAAGGGGATCTTTGATGGCTTGAAAAATGGAGTTGTACAGGCGGTAAATATTGTATTACAGATATTACCTACTCTGATAAATTACATTCAGACTTTAGCTCCTATGGTACTTAATGTCGTTAGTACGATCTTAAGCGGAGTGGGGCAGATTGTACCGTATGTAATCCCTGTAATTGAGACTATTACAAGCATTGTAACTACAGCTATGCCAGTAATACAGCAGGTTATTACAGTAGTGGTAGGTGCGATTGTAGCTATTATGCCTACATTGAGCTCTATTTTTACTTTTGTGGGAAATGTGATCCAGCAAGTACTTACCATGATCGGTAATCACATGGGATTATTCCAAACTATTGTATCTGTAGTAGTAACAGTAGTATCTACTGTATGGCAGACCTTAGCCCCTATAATCAGTGCGGTAGTAGATGTGATCCTTACGGTGGTGGATGGGCTACTTACAGGAATTGAAACGGTATTCAATTTCTTAGCTCCATACATCTCTCAGATCTGGGGTAGTATCTGTGGATTTTTCGACAGTGCAAGCTCTACGATTACCACTATCGTAGAAACCATTAAGAGTGTATTTCAAGGCTTATTTGATGCGGTATCCACTATTTTCGGTGGTATCTCCAGTGCTGTATCTACAGCGATCGGAACCGTAACAAGTGTAATAAGCGGAGCGATAGATGCTATTAGTGGTTTTGTCGATAAAGTCGGTGGTGCAATCTCAAAGGCTAAGGACTTTGTAGGAGGTATCGGAGGTAAGGTTAAGAGTGCTTTAGGTTTTGCCTATGGTAAAGACAGAGTACCATACGATAATTACCCAGCTATCCTCCATCAAGGAGAGAAAGTCTTAACCAGAAATCAAGCAGATCAGTATGAGAGGCAGATGAGCACCAGAGGAGTACAGTTAAAAGATGTTACTCCACTTGACAGGGATAGCTCTGGAGATAACAGTAATACGCAGGTACAGACCATACAAGGCGGAGATGCTGGAAATAGTAAGAGCGGTAACTGGAGTATCAATATTGGAGATATTACATTTCCTAATGCTCAGATGGGTAGTGAGAGAGATGTTAAGGCTACAGCGGATGAGCTAGTTACTGAAATTGTAGCAAGACTTACAAAGCTATCTCCTAACATGACTTAGTAAATGAGGAGGCAAAGTAGCCTCCTCATTGAGGTAGATAGATATGAGAGAAAGATTGACAGAGGATGATATAGCTCCTGTAGTGGATTATATTGTAAGCGAAAGTTATGGATCCTATTACTATGACAGGGTTAGAAACTCATTTAATGTTATGGTTCTGGAGCGGTATCTAAAACTAATGACAAAGATAAAAGGCTCCGATTTTTTGGAGAGAAAAGAAATCTGGGGAGATATGCAGAGAGAAATTAACTCTCTTAGGATAGATGAACAGATAGAAGAAGTAAATACTTGTGAATGGGTATTACAACTCCTCTTAGAGAGTGGAGCTGTGAAACTTGCTGGAAAAGATGAGCAGGTAGAGGGGCTGGAGGTTGTGTTACCTAAGCACTTAAGATATTTAAGGAGGCGATAGTATGAGGGATGATTACCAGTATGCACAGCTTTTAGAGATGATGCGCTCACAGGGAGCTAAAGATAATCCTACCTTAGCCCAGATAGGAGTAATGCAAAGCTCTAACAGCGTAAAGATAGATGATCTGGTACTCAATGCTGAGGATCTGTATATAGCAGATTACTTAGTAGCAGGATATACCAGACAGATAAAAGTACCTTATGTATCTGGAGTATCTGTGGATACTACACAGAGTAACGGTTTTGCTAGTAAGGATAACCCAGATCCAGATACTAGGGTATGGAAACAAAGCCAGATAACCTATACAGATGGGCTTAAGGCTGGGGATATGGTGCTGGTACAGAAACTTAATGATAATAACAAGTATGTAATCATAGCAAGGGTGGTGGATGCTAAGTAATGGATGAAATCATGGAAAAGATAGGAGCCCTCATGGATAAACTCAATAGTAAGGGTATGAAGTTCCCTGTAGGACAGCACGCCATAGTATGTAAAGATGCTGTAGTAATCCTTAGCGTAACAGAGGAGGGCTTAGGAGTTAATCTGGTAAATAATCGCTTAGATATGAATTATGAGCTAGGGATCAGTAACGAGGCTGTAGAGGCATTTATGGCGTTAGAGGAGGTGCAGGAGCTTGGCGAGTGATTTTGAGGTATTCGGATTAGATGAGCTTATAGAGTGCTTTGAGGCTCTCATAGATAAGTGGGAAGAAAAAAAGGGAGTACTCCTCAATAAGATCGGAAATATCTTAGATGCAGAGATAAAACCCTTAGTTCCTGTAGATACTTCCACATTAGCAGATAGCTTTTCTTTTTATGTGGATGTGAGCGGATCGCTGGGAAGTGTGGAGTATGGTACTAATGTAGAGTATGCCTTGTATGTAAATGATGGTCATGTACAGCATAAGAGATTTTTACCAGCAGAGAGATTATCGGCTAATGGAAAGAGTGTATATCTCAAAAAGAAAGATCAAAAGGGGATTATGCTTAGTGAGCGGTATATACAGGGTAAATTTTTCTTAGAAAAGGGAGCACAAAGTGCAAAGCCTAGAATAGAAAGAGCCTGTGATAGTTGGCTTAGAGATACGCTCAGAGAGGCGATAGGAGCCTTATTATAGGAGGTGCAGAATGTTTTACAGCTATAAACCATATCTCCAGATAGCCCTCACTAGAGAATGTATTGTTACATTCAATGAAAACGGTGTGTATATTGCAAAAACTCCAGAGGAGGAGAAACTCCTTAGAGAGTATGCAAAGAATATCAGAAACTCATATAACATTATCGAGGCAGGGGGAGAGCTGGAGCATGAGGATCTAATCCGCCTACATGAGGAGGATGAGCAGAAACTCATAGCGGAGGCAAAGCAGAGAGAGAAAGCCAGAGCAGAGGAGAAAAGGCGGAAAAAAGAGCAACATGATTTTTATGATTTACTTAGAATGTAGATAAAAAGCAAAGGAGGGCGGAAAGGTGTTATCAGATATACCCATAACAGAGCTATTTAGCTATCAAGAGTTTCCTATGGAGAGAGTTGCTCTTAGGTGGTATAGTTCTAAAACCACAATGGAGATGCTGGGGATAAAAGAGAGACAGTTAAGAAGATATGCAGAGGATGGCAGGTTAGAGAAAAAATATAAAACCGTCAAAGGGCGGAGGAGAGTGTACTACTCTAACATATCTGTATTAGAACTGTTACGCTATCTGAGTGACAGAAGAACACCTTCAGAAACAGAGGATAACGTTGAGGAGGGAACCGATGCAATAGCTAGGTGTATAAATACATTTTTCCAACAGCTAAAAGAGCTTGTTAATGAGGAAATGTAAGAAAACCAGTACGAAAAGTAACCTACTCACACAGAGGAAGAAACGAGCCCAGAGATGGGCGATATAGTCAAAAAGTGGCATTTTAGACCGCTTAAGGAGGTGTTTATAGCGTGTATGGAGAGAAAAGAGCCAGACAGATAGAATATAAAGCCAGAAAGCAGAGAGAGAGCTTAGCAGGAGTATCTAATACAGCTCCTCTTAATGTACAGGTACGCTTAAGGGCTTACTGTATGATCTGGGAGCTTAAACAGAAATATTATAAAGCAGATACGCCTCTCCCTTATGTGAGTAAGGCAAGCCATAAGGCGGATGAGGAGAGGATAAAATCCTTAGAGGCTAAGATCATAAAAGGCGGATCCGATGAGGAGAGAGCTGTAAAGGCAATAGCAGAGGTTAAGGAGTATCTGGATATTGTAGCAAAGTCCAGACTAAACAAGCATTGTAGAGTATTTTAAGGAGGTAGCTGAGATGAGCGAGAAAGAGAGAGTATTTAATGATCCAGAGGTACAGGAAACACTAAAAAGACGGAGTGAGCGTACTACTGAGAAAGTGCAGATATACGGTGATTTACAAAATATCTTTTCTCTGGTAGAGATACTAGCGTCAAGCTGGGATAAGTATACACAGACAGAGGCGGATACTGCTTTATTTCGTGTAGGTATAGATGTAGGGTGTTTGAAAAGGTTGCTTACAGAGGTTGATGTGGATAAATTACGAGAGTATTTAATCGAATGTTAAGGAGGGCTTAGAGATGAGTTTTTTAATCAGAGCAGACGAGGAGGAACAGATCCGCCAGTCAGAGGAATATAAACAGTATATGAAAGAACACAAGGAGGATAACGATAATGAGTAAAGTAACATTTAGAAGTAAAAAGCCATATTTCCAGCTTAGCTATATGGATGTATTCAAAGTAGGCTTTATCACAGTACCAGTAGTAGGAGGAAAGCCTTATAAGGATGATATTGGAACTCCTAATATTGACTATGCAAAGTGTGAGGAGCTGGGGATTAAAGATCCAGACAGCGTAGGCTCTGGGTATCTCTTTAGAGAGGGAGCAGATCACAATGAGATTACGCTGGAGAATGAGGATGTTATTGAGGGGATTAGAGCCTATATTGCATCCAGAAATGATTATCTTATTGTAGAGCTGGAGGATGGGAAAGAGCCAGCAGATCCAGAGGGTGTAATTTTTGAATGTAGAACGTCATTTTATCAGTTATACCCAGCTATTTACAAAAATCGTACGACAGCGGAGGGTAAGACCTTTTTCTTTAACAGAGGAGAAAAGCAGAACCGTTATATTACAAACGATGCGGAGGAGATCAAAATCCTTAGGGATTATATTAAGACCAGAGTAGATAATGAGTTTACAGAGGTAAAGGAGTGATCCTATGTGTGAGGCTACTTTTATATCTTCTACTCCACGCTCTTATCTCAATATAACTTATCCAGTATATGCAGAGGTTAATAGAAGTATTGAGTCGGAGTTTAACGGAAAAGGAAAGCATGTGCTTATAGGAACTGCTACCGCTGTATATGTCTTTTGTGAGGGGGCAGATCATAACCAGATTACTCTTACAGCTCCAGAGGATATTATTAGAGTAAGAGAGTGGATAAAAAACAATCCAGACTATACAGAAATCTCTTGTAATGATGAGGCTAGGATGCTAGGAGCTGGATTTAGTAAGCCTGTAGGAGGCAAAGATCACTCTAAGCATATTGAGGAGCTAAAGCGTAAATATGGCGGAGATGAAGAACCAGAGTATAGTGAGTGGGATAGATCGTTAATATCAAAAATCAAACAGTAGTATATAAGGGCTATGGCTTAGCGTTGGTGCAGGCTGTAGCCCTTATTTTTTTTGCCCTCAATGTTAAGGAATTTGATATAATATGATTAGGATAGATGAGGAGGTGGAGCCTGTGATAAGAATACCGATAGAGCTAAGGGAGTATGTAGAGCTGGAGGAGGGAAAGCTGGAGATAGTGAAACCAGTACCACAGGATCTACAGCCTTTAGTGATAGAATTACAGGGGAATTACAGGAAAAAGCAGGATCGTACAGATCTATCAGAGTACAGGAGGGCAGATAGAATGGATTACAGAATACAAAAAGGCTTTATAACGGATATTGCACACACAGAGAGGATTTTACACCATGAGCTAGATAATTATGCTATGGATATGAGTAAAGAGCTTAGAGTGGCTATGGAGGAGGCAGAGAGAGCACTTAAAAAGGCTAAGGATCTGTTATCAAAGGAGGCTGTATAGGAATGTATGTAGTAAGTAAGAGAGATATACAGATATTCCTAGATCCAGATACTAAGGAGCCTTATGAGGCTGAGAGCTATATCCTCACAAATAGGCAGAGGATAACATGGGATCACAAGAGCCAGAGCTGGAGAGATCGACACGGAAAAGAGTACACGCCTGTTACTATGGGTAAGATTGTAGGATTTAACAGGAAAAATACACTCTCAGAGATAGATAAACAGCTACTAAACCTAACGCCAGAGGGTAAGGCTTATGTGGAATATAATGAGCGGATCGGAGGCGAGGTAATAGGCTTAGAGGAGCCGTGGGGCTATCCTCCATGTATTAGCGAGTATCTGGAGCAGGGGCACACCTTAGAGGAGCTATACAGGGAATGTATAGAGAGAGGCGTATGCTGGGAGGAGCTCTTTAGTTGTTACATAGAGCATGATCCTAAGTGTAATGATAATATCTATGTAGAGGTACTGTGGGATCCGTAAGGCATACCGCCAGAAACACATAGGAGCCCCTACAGAGCGTATAAGTACCCTTATATGATAAAGTGTAAGGGTAAAGAGGTAAAAGGGCTGTAAGAGGCAAATAGAGGGCTTATTCATGTGAGAGCATGGGTAGGCTCTTTTTTAGTGCATGAAAATAATTATATAGCCCCTGTATAATTTTTCCCTAAAAAATGAGGAGGGCTGTGATTATGTTTATTAAGGCTAAGTAGAGCCACAGGATAATAAGCATAACAGGAGGTAGCAGGATGAGTACAGGAACAGAACTTAGAGCGGTATTTTACGCCAGAGTATCCACAGAGGAAGAAAAACAGCTTAACGCTTTAGAAAAGCAGATACAGGAGAATAAGGATGTTATTAGAGATCATGGCTGGAGGCTGGTAGGAGAGTATATTGACGAGGGAAAGACAGGAACCACCACAAAGCGGAGAAATGACTACAAAAGATTACTTAAGGATATGACGGAGAATAAGTTTGATATTGTGGTATGTAAGGATCAAGACCGATTACAGAGAAATACTCTGGATTGGTACCTATTTGTAGATAATCTGGTAATAAATAACCTAAAGCTCTTTATGTATCTGGATAATAAGTTTTTTAAACCCTCAGAGGATGCTCTTATAACAGGTGTAAAGGCGATCATAGCAGAGGAATACAGTAGAAATCTTAGTAAAAAACTGAATAACTCAAACAAGAGGAGAATAGAAAGAGCACTTAATGGGGAGGAGGTATCAGCTATGGGAAACGGTAAATCATTAGCCTTTAAAATTGTTAATGGAAAGTGGGTAAAAGACGAGGAGGAGGCAAAGCTGGGGAAAAAGATCTTTGAGCTATATCTGGAATATGATAGCATAAGAAAAGTAAGAGATTGGGTAAATGAACATGGTTATACAAACAGTGTAGGAAAACCTTTTACCTCTGAGAGTATTAGCAGGATCCTTAAAAACGAGAAAGCTAAAGGCGTTATAGTGATGGGGAAATATCATCACGATTTTGATAAAAAGAAAATTGTGAGAAGATCGGAGGAAGAGCTGGTTAGAATACCAGCCCCAGAGCTTGCCTATGTATCAGAGGAGGTATTTGATAAAGTACAGGAGAGATTAAGGGCTAAGACAGGGAACGGTAGGGGAGTAAACGCTTATTCTGATCCTCTTAGTGGTAAAATCTACTGTGGATCCTGTGGTAGAAAGCTCTGGAAACACGCTAGTAACGGATATGTTAATTGGATGTGTGCCTCACAGGTGGCTAAAGGGGATGTAGAGTGTAACGGTACCAGAATAACCACAGTAGCGATAAGAAACATTTACAAGAAAATCACGGATAATCTGGAGGTAAATAAAGGAGTTGTAAAGCAGGATATTGTTAAGTGGCTCAATGAGCTAAAGGCTACGCTTAGTGATACCTCAGTAAATGAAAAAATACAGAAAGATCTTGATAAACTGGAGAGAAAGAGAACTAAGCTCTTAGAGGCATATCTGGAGGATTTTATTTCTAAGGATGATTACAAAGCAAAGTATGAGGCTATAGAGGGGCAGATAGAGGAGAAGAAAAAGCTCTTAGTACCTGTAGAAGAAAATGAGGATATTAAAGTTATCGAGAGCGTATTACAGAACATAGATGACGAGATAGATGCTTATGTGAAAACTCTTGATATGGAGGAAAGCAAGGTAGATTTTCTAATTGAGCATACGAAAAGGATTACAGTATTAGAAAATCGTGATATTATAATAGAGTTGGATCTTGTAGCAGGAGCAATTATAGCAGGGAAAGATTTTCTGCTATATGTTCACGATACTATGCACTTTGCCACACAAACGGTACACAATAACACCGTTGAGATAAGAGCAGCGATATAAGGAGGATAAAATGATAAGAGTAGCTTTTTGCTGTCATGGAAATATTTGTAGATCGACTTTAAGTCAGAGCGTATTTACCTACATGGTAAAGAAAAGAGGCTTAGGAGATCAGTTTTATATAGACAGTTTTGCAACGAGTACGGAGGAGATCGGAAATCCTCCCCACAGAGGTACAGTAAGAAAACTACAGGAGGTAGGAATCCCTTTAGTACCTCACAGATCTAAGCAAATTACCCAGAAAGATTATGATAGCTTTGATTACATCATAGGGATGGATGAATGGAATATGAAAAATCTTAGGAGGATGCTAAAAGAGGATCCAGAGGAGAAAATATATAAATTTCTTAGCTTTGCAGGATCAAGTAGAGATATCGCAGATCCATGGTACACAGGTAATTTTGATGTAACTTATGATGATGTGATGGAGGGATGTCATGGATTTCTTATGTATTTGCGGGAGAATGGAGAAATCTAAATAAAAGAGCAGAAGAGGAGCCATGAATAATTTCAACGATATTAGGACACTGGCCGGATTAGGACGGGGAGATTTGTCATATTTGGATATTCTAAAAATACTTAGAAAATTTGGAATGATATCGGATTTTCATTGAGATATTGCATTTTTACCGGAATGTGTATAATAATAGTACGGTAAAGCTAGCACAGATAGCTAGTAGCCATGCATTTGGCGTAAGGGCATTCGCATTTTGCGAATGCCCTTATTTTTGCTTTGGCAGAAAATGTCCTGCTTCTTGTTTTCCACTCGTGAATAGTATATAATGTAATTTACATAATATGACGGAGGAACCGCGCATGAAGGAAAGGATTTACAAGAGATTTCAAGAAGTATATGGTGCAGAGGGTGATATCACCGTTTACTTTGCGCCGGGACGAGTGAATCTGATCGGAGAGCATACGGATTACAATGGAGGACACGTTTTTCCATGTGCCCTGACGATTGGTACATATGGTGCAGTACGCAAGAGAAATGACAATAAGCTTCGTTTCTATTCTATGAATTTCGGACATCTTCCTGTGATCGAGTCGAGTCTGGATGATCTCAAACCCCCTAGGAATGCCGGGTGGACCAATTATCCCAAGGGCGTGATGTGGGCTTTGCGTGAGAAGGGTTATGAGCTTCCCTGTGGCATTGATCTGATGCTGTTTGGCAACATTCCAAACGGTTCCGGTCTTTCGTCTTCTGCCTCGGTGGAGATTCTGACCGGCTATATTCTCAACGATCTGTTTCAATTAGGGATTTCCAATCAGGATCTGGCGCTTTTGGGACAGTTTTCGGAGAATCATTTCAATGGCGTGAACTGTGGCATTATGGATCAGTTTGCCATTGCCATGGGTCGGAAAGATCACGCAATCTTTCTAGATACGGCAGATCTTTCTTATGAGTATGCGCCAATTAAGCTGGACGGAGCAAAGATCGTGATCTCCTGCAGCAATAAACGGCGTGGTCTGGGAGATTCCAAGTATAATGAACGCCGTGCGGAGTGTGAGAAGGCGTTGGAGGAGATTCGGAAGGTACGACAGGGGGACAGACTTGGTGCTCTTACGGAGGAGCAGTTTGAGGAAGTCCGGGATGCTGTGAAGGATCCGGTCCGCCGGAGACGGGCAAAGCATGCGGTATATGAGAATCAGCGTACCGTGAAGGCGGTCGAGGCATTGAAGGCAAATGATATTGCACTGTTTGGCAGACTTATGAATGAATCCCATATTTCCCTCCGGGATGATTATGAGGTGACGGGCAAGGAGCTGGACACTCTGGTGGAAGAGGCCTGGAAGGTAAAGGGCGTTCTCGGTTCCCGTATGAAAGGAGCAGGATTTGGCGGCTGCACCGTGAGCATTGTAAAGGATGATGCGGTGGACACGTTCATTGAACAGGTGGGCAGGGCATACAGGTCAGCAATCGGTTATAAAGCTGATTTCTATGTGGTAAAGATTGGCGATGGCCCGGCAAAGCTATAGCCGGTTTTATATAGTATAAGCATTATGAAATTAATTGCACCTAAGGAGAAAGAGACAAAATACGAAGGGGGTGTGTGGTATGAAAAACAATACAGAAAGTACGACAGACAGTGGCTTTGAAATGCATAGGGAGCAGTTTGCGCGTCTGGCAGGAATGTCTGAGTGCGGTATGATGATCGCCAAAATGCAGGCTGAGCCGGAGATTATGTATGCCAATGACGGATTTTACAAAATGTTTCAGTATACCCCGGAGGAGTTTCAGGAATGTTTCGAAAACAGAGTCATGGGACCGGCTCTTTCGGAGGAAAAGCAGAGAATGAAGGCATTGATGGCGCGTCAGGTCAGCATGGGGGGAAGTATTCATCTGGAGTTCCGGGCCAAACGCAAGGATGATTCCATTATATGGATCTCATTCCGGGCCAAGAGAGAGGCAAAACCGGGGAGTATGATCTATTACTGCTCGTGTCTGGATATATCCGGTTCGAAACGCCATTTACAGGACGTTTATAATGCGAAACGGGAGCTGGATCTGATCGCCAACAGTATTCCGGGCGGCGTGATCAAGGTTCGGTTAAATGATTTCAAGATCATGTATGCCAATGACGGATTTTTCCGTTTGGCGGGTTACAGCCGGTCGGAGTATAGTATGCAGTTTCACAATGATACGTCGGAGCTGGTGTATCCGGAGGATATGGATATGGTGAGCATGGTGATACGACAGGCTATTGAAAACAGAGGTCCCCTTGCCATGGAGTATCGCATCATGGCCAAAAGCGGAGAAATCCGCTGGTCGTATATCAACGGTACCCGGATTGATGATGACAATGGTCAGCCGGTATATTTGTGCGTGATCGTGGACATTACCGCCAGAAAGCAGGCAGAGGCAGAACTGGCAGATAATAATCATCGTTCCAATGTTATTACAAAGATGTTGAGGGAAACAATCTGGACCTATGATATGGATGCGCATGTTCTTCACCGGGACGGAGATCTGGGAGGGACTTACTCGCCGGAGACGATTCTGGAAGGACAGTTTACTGATGAAAACATTCGTGCGATCATCCATCCGGACGACGTAGAAAAGTTTATACAGATGCGGAATTCCTGGGATGCCGATGCCGGTATGCATCAGGACATTTTCCGTGTGCTCAATGGCAACGGAGCATATCAAAGAGTGCAGATCAGTACCAGCACGGAGAAAAAGAAGGATGGACAGGGAAGCGTTGTTTATGGTCTGACCCGGCTTCTTTTGGATAATGAGCAGAATGCAGTGAAAGCCGAACAGGTCAAAAATTCCGAGCTGGAGCTTACCCAGCTCGCGGGTAAGCTGAAAAAGATCGCGGCTTCGGCAAGGGCCAAGACAGAGGATACCATTACGGGACTTCTTCCGTATGCTTCCTTTTTAAGAAAGGCGGAGAAGATTCTGGCATCCCGCAGGGAAGATTCTCATTATGCGCTGATCTGTGCGGATATCAATGAATTCCAGAGTTTCAGCCATCATTATGGCTTTTATGTAAGCAACCGTATACTCAAAGCATTTTCTGATGTGTTGTTAAATCATTTGACAAAGGACGGAATGTGTGCGAGAGTAGACGGGGACTATTTTGTCGTATTGTTCCAGTATGGTACACATAAGGAGCTGGTCAATGCCATGTCTGCTGTGGTACGTCATCAGCAGGTGGTTGAGGCGGAGGAGGACAATATTGACTTTGGTTCTACTGTAGGTGTATACCTGATCCAGCAGGAGGATCAGGAGCTTCTGGAGATGCTGGAAAAGGCTGATCTCGCCCGGAGAAGTATTAAAGGACTTCGGGGCAATCATTATGCGATCTACACAGAGGATATGGAGGAGCAGCTTTCCAGAGAGGATGAAATGGTAGGTGAGATCCGCCGTGCCATGGACGAGCATAGCGTGGAGATCAGTTATCTGCCAAGGATCAGGGGTGATAAGGATCATGTGATCGGATGTAAAGCGATTCCGAGAATTTTGATGAAGGATGGCCAGTATTTTGAGTATACACAGATCATGCATCTGATGGAGCGGGGGGCTCAGTTGGAGGAATTCAGCTTCTATCTGCTGCAGGAGGTGGCTGATAACATTGGTGCCTGGAAGGCGAAGGGCAATCAAGTTATTCCGGTTTCGCTGGAAATGACAGCAAGCCAGTTGTCCACCAGACATGCCGTGGAGCGTATACACAACATTGTTGTGGAGCAAAATAAGCTTGAACCGGTGGATTTCATTTTTGAGATTCCGGAGCGTTTCTTTGCAGATGCCACGACGGCATTTGAGGTGGCAATACGCAATCTGACCAATCTGGGATATCAGGTGGTGATAAGCCGTTTTGGTGCAGATCACACGGCGGTTAATTCCATGCGTCGTCTGCCGGTGACGGGCATTAAGTTCCACGGGGAATATTTCAGCGAGCATATGATCAATGAAAAGGATACCGTGATCTTCCGCAAGACGGTGGAGATGGCAAAGGAGATGGGACTGACCGTTACCTGTGGAGGAATCCACACCCGGCTTCAGGAGGAGTATGCAAAAAAGATTGGATGCGATGTGTTTGAGGGCGTCATATATTATGGAGCTATGAAAAACGTTGTATTTGAAAAATGCTTTTTGAGCGAATAAATCATAAAGGAGAAAAGACATGTTAGACTTGAAATTTGTCAGAGAAAATCCTGACATCGTAAAACAGAACATCAAAAATAAGTTTCAGGACGAGAAGCTTCCGTTGGTGGATGAGGTGATCGCACTGGACGCAGAGGCAAGAAAGACACAGCAGGAGGCTGATGAGCTTCGTGCCCGTCGCAAAAAGATCTCCAAAGAGATCGGTGGTCTGATGGCGCAGGGTAAAAAGGATGAGGCAGAGCAGAGAAAGGCAGAGGTAGCCGAGATCGCCCCTCGTCTGGAGGAGCTGCAGGCAAAGGAACCGGAGCTTGCGGAAAAGATCCAGAAGATCATGATGGTCATTCCAAACATTATCGATCCAAGCGTGCCGATCGGTAAGGATGACAGTGAAAATGTCGAGATTGAAAAGTTTGGTGATCCGGTAGTGCCTGATTTTGAAGTACCGTATCATACAGAGATCATGGAGCGATTTGACGGAATCGATCTGGATGCTGCCGGCAAGGTAGCCGGAAATGGTTTCTATTATCTGATGGGGGACATTGCCAGACTTCATTCTGCAGTGATTTCTTATGCGAGAGATTTCATGATCGACCGTGGATTTACCTACTGTGTACCTCCGTTTATGATTCGAAGCAATGTAGTAACAGGCGTTATGAGCTTTGCCGAGATGGATGCCATGATGTATAAGATTGAAGGCGAGGATCTGTATCTGATCGGTACCAGTGAGCATTCTATGATCGGTAAATTTATTGATACGATCCTTGAGGAGAAGTCACTTCCGCGTACCCTTACAAGCTACTCTCCATGCTTCCGTAAGGAAAAGGGAGCTCATGGTATTGAGGAGCGAGGTGTTTACCGTATCCACCAGTTCGAAAAGCAGGAAATGATCGTTGTCTGCAAGCCGGAGGAGAGCAAGGCGTGGTTTGACAAGCTGTGGCAGAATACTGTGGATCTGTTCCGTACACTGGATATTCCGGTTCGTACACTGGAGTGCTGTTCCGGTGATCTGGCAGATCTGAAGGTGAAATCTATTGATGTTGAGGCATGGTCTCCACGTCAGAAGAAATGCTTTGAGGTCGGAAGCTGTTCCAATCTCGGAGATGCACAGGCCCGCCGCTTAAAGATCCGCGTGAAGGGCGAGGATGGAAATAAATATTTTGCACATACACTGAACAATACCGTAGTTGCACCGCCTCGTATGCTGATCGCGTTCCTGGAGAATAATCTGCAGGAGGACGGCAGTGTAAGAATTCCGGAAGCTCTGAGACCATATATGGGTGGAATGGAAGCCATTACGGTAAAGAAATAATCCGAATGATTTTTGATGTGATTCTGAGAAATCACACCATCGTAAAATACAGCAAATAATAAAACCGGTACAGACGGCAGATGTATCACAAAACATCTGTTGTCTATACCGGTTTTTCTCTTTAGTGTATAGGAAAATGCTCGTAGCGTAGAGTGAGCAAGGGCAAAACGCTGGTTTTGCCCTTTTTTATTTCGTTTGATCCGGAGTTTCAGACTGGTTGGTGTCCTCCTCACCTTCCTCACTGCGATGGAACAAAGGAAAAAGAAAGCTTCCGAGAATCGTAAAGATAATGTAGAAGGCGGCAACAATAATGACAATTCGTTTGAACCATTTCAGATGAACGGTTGTAATATGATACTCTTTTGTGAGATTGTGCATTACTTTTGCCTGAATCTTTTCCTTCGGAATCGGTCCGATATCACGGCTGTCTGTGGAATGATTTCGGTTGTCGCCCATCACGAAATACTCGTCATCCGAGAGGGTGATAGTCATATCCTCCGTATTCATGGGTTCTGCGATGTAATCTTCCTTCAATTTTTTTCCGTTGACATAGACCTGGTTATCCAGGATCTTTATTTCGTCTCCGGGCAGTCCGATGCAGCGCTTGACGATACGCTCAGAGAGAACATCACTGTATATGATCAGAATATCTCCCTGCTTAATGTCTGCTTTTTGATCCCCCACCAGCAGATCACCGTCTGCATATGTATGGTCCATGCTGCGACCGTCCACGGTAAAAAGAGGCATCTGCCGGATAAATATGATCAGAGCGATCACAGCCAGCAGAAAAATAAATTGAAGTGTATCCGCAAGAGAAAAACGTTTCTCTTTTTTGTTTTTATTGTCGGTTTCCACAGAGGAAAGCTTCTCTCCGGAAATGTTATCTGGTTCGTTCATGCTTGTTTGATCCTTTCGTTGATAATGCATTCATCTTATCACATCCCTTTCGTAATGTAAAATAAGACCGGGGTTCCGGCTCAAAGTTCAGAGAAATATTAGAAATCGTTTAGAAAAATCAAAAGCATTCCCAGACATCTCCCATTAAACTTATAAGTAACTCAAGCAAAAATAGGAGATGAATAAAATGAAAAGGCTGCACAGGAGAAGAAAAAGAAAATGGCTCCTGGGAATCATTCTGGTTCTGGTGGGGGTACGTTTTTTGACGACAAATTTTTATATGGGGAATATATCCCGGAGCGTAGATCAGTTTCGTCAGAGCCTGTCGTCTCTGGGACAGGATGATTTCTGGAAAGATAAAGAAGGACAATACCCGGAGCAGTTGATCGAACTGGCCAAAAAGAATCCGGAGACGAGACAGTTTGTGAAAGATTATCCCAAACAGGCAGGAAAAGCACAGAAGATTCGGTTGACTTCCTCTGATCTGACGGGCAATCAGGAAAGTGGTGTGCCCTTGTTTCTGCAGTGGGATGAGAGATGGGGATACCGGAAATACGGCAATGATTTTATGGCATTGACGGGGTGTGGTCCCACCTGTCTTGCGATGGTGGCATGTCATACCTTTCAGAATGACAAATGGAACCCATGGAAGGTGGCAAAACTGGCGCAAAAGAATGGATTTTATGTAAAAGGACAGGGATCGGCATGGTCTTTGATGACAGACGGGGCGGCACTGCTGGGACTTAGCGGGACAGAAATGTCCTGCGATGAGGATGTGATCCGGCGTACCCTTCAGGAGGGGCATGTGATCATTTGTGCCATGCGGCCGGGAGATTTTACCACAGCAGGACATTTTCTGGTTCTGTCGGGAATGAAAGATGACCAGCAGGTGATCATCAATGATCCAAACAGCCGTAAGAACAGCGAAAAAGCATGGAGGCTGTCGCGGGTGGTACCGCAGATCAAGAATTTGTGGAAATATTAAAAATGGTATTGACTTATATTTTACAATATGCTAAAATATTTTTTGGTTTGTAAATCAAGCAAGCTATACTGCCGTAGACAGTAGGTGCCGATAGTTCGGCGTAAGGAGACCGCCTACCGAGGAAGGATGTAATTATTTTGATGATTTCACCTCTCTGTGTTTACGCAGGGAGGTTTTTTATTTTGAAGTAAGACTTCCCAGGCAGGAAAAAATATGGGACTGCCCAGGAAAGGAGATATCTTATGGCAAAGGTTGAATTAAAACAGCCAATCGTTGATGAAATCAAGGCGAAGATTGACGGTGCTGCTACTGTAGTACTTGTTGATTATCGTGGACTGACTGTAGAACAGGACACAAAACTTCGTAAGGGATTGAGAGAGGCAGGATGCGAGTACAAGGTATACAAGAATACATTCATGAAGCGTGCATTCGAGGGTACTGATTTCGCACAGTTAGATGATCTTTTAGATGGACCATCTGCCATCGCAATTTCTAAGGAAGATGCAACAGCACCTATCCGCGTTCTGAATAACGTTGCGAAAGAGGCTGAGGCTTTGGAATTCAAGGGAGCTGTCGTTGAGGGAACATTCTATGATGTTGACGGTGTTAAGTCACTGGCAAGCATTCCATCAAGAGACGAGCTTATTTCCAAGCTGCTTGGTTCTTTGCAGTCACCTATTACCAATCTTGCTCGTGTGCTTAATCAGATCGCAGAGCAGGGCGAGGGTGCAGCAGAGGCATAATTATTATTAAGAAAACAAAAACGAAAAGAAAATAATACGGAGGTTATAGAAATGACTACACAGGAATTTATTGATGCTATTAAGGGCATGACAGTGTTAGAGCTGAACGATTTAGTTAAGGCATGTGAGGAAGAGTTTGGTGTATCTGCAGCAGCAGGCGTTGTTGTAGCAGCAGCAGGCGGAGATGCAGCAGGCGCAGCAGAGAAGGACGAGTTCGATGTTGAGCTTACAGAAGTTGGTGCAAACAAGGTTAAGGTTATCAAGGTTGTTCGTGAGGTAACAGGTCTTGGACTTAAGGAAGCTAAGGAAGTTGTAGATGGCGCTCCTAAGGTTCTTAAAGAGGGTGCTTCTAAGGACGAGGCTAACGAGATCAAAGAGAAGCTCGAGGCTGAGGGTGCTAAGGTTACACTTAAGTAATTTAACCTTAAATAAAAATGATATATTATGTCCAATGACATGATATGTCGTGAAAATATGCTGGCAGAGATTTCAGAGATGAAATTTCTGTCAGCTTTTGTTTGCTTGTAAACATTGCCGGAATGAAAGGTGAGGAAGTTATGGCAAAGAAAATGACAGAAGGCAGACCGCTGCCTTTGATAATGGGATTTGCAGTACCCCTTCTGGTGGGAAATATACTGCAGCAGACATATAATATTATTGATGCGGCAATTGTCGGGAGAGCACTGGGGGCCAATGCTCTGGCGAGTGTAGGTGCATCAAGCAGTGTCCAGTTTCTGGTACTTGGATTTTGTATTGGGATTGCCTGTGGCTTTGGCGTACCCATTGCAAAAAGTTTCGGGGCAGGGAATCTGCCGGAAATGCGAAACCACATTTTTCATGCGATGTTTTTAACAGGGGTTTTTGCGGTTGTATTGACGGCGGTCTGTGCACTTTTCTGTCCGCAGATCCTGCATATGCTGTCAACTCCGGATAAGATATATCCGGGGGCATATCATTACCTGCTCATTCTCTTTTTGGGAATTCCATTCACCCTGTTATATAATCTGATGTCCAGTATTCTCCGGTCGGTAGGTGACAGCAGGACGCCGTTTGTTTTTCTGGCGATTTCCACGGTACTGAATATCGTATTGGATCTGGTATGTATTCTGGTATTTCACTGGGGATGTGCCGGAGCGGCAGCAGCCACGATCACGGCACAGGCGATCAGTGGAATTCTGTGCTGTATTTATATCTGGACGAAGGTGCCGCTTTTACGGCTTTCCCGTTCCGATTGCCAGCTTCACAGCCGGGGAGTACGGATTATGACGACGATGGGAGTGCCGATGGGACTTCAGTATTCCATCACTGCCATCGGAAGTATGGTTATGCAGTACGCCAATAACAGTCTGGCCAGTGTCGTCTATGTTTCTGCCTTTACGGCGGCACTGCGTCTGAAGCAGTTTTTTATGTGTCCATTTGATGCCATTGCAACCGGTGTGTCCGTTTTTTGCAGCCAGAATCTGGGAGCGGGGAAAAAGAAACGTATCGTCAAGGGACTTTTTCAGGGAATGGCAGTCGCTGTGGGTTATGGTCTTTGTGCCGGTATTATGTTGATATTCTTCGGACATATCCTCTGTCAGATCTTTATCAGCGGGAAAGAAGTGGAAGTGCTGGATGCGGAGGGAAAATATATGTTCTGTCAGGGATTTTTCTTCTGGAGTCTTGGCATTTTAAACACATGCCGTATGACCACGCAGGGACTTGGTTATTCCGGCAGGGCTGTATTTTCCGGTGTTACAGAAATGGTGGCAAGGATCGTGGTCAGCCTGATCTTTGTACCTGTTTATGGTTATACGGCAATCTGCTTTGGTGACCAGACAGCATGGATTTCCGCCTGCATTTATATTCTGCCAACCTGTCTGATCTGTATGAAAAAAGTCGGAGCCGATTTCCGGCTCCGAAAGGCAGCCTGAATTTTCATCGGATGGGCCC
>ERZ780030.258-NODE-258-length-27369-cov-6.180603_pt1 | contig 27369 bp, 20 predicted proteins | sample MGYA00511857_ERZ780030 | MGnify/ENA primary metagenome ERZ780030 (study PRJEB29588, sample SAMEA2162530) | human gut metagenome | biome: human gut; feature: human-associated habitat; material: faeces | place: Denmark | collected 2008/2010 ... | reverse complement strand
TTCAGCAGGCAACAGACTGCTTGTTAACTATGAAACAGTATTATTTGTGCTGTTTGTTCTGCTTGTTTTTCTTGCTAACCAGTTAAAAGAGCTTAATTCTCTGTTTATAAGTAATGCTGGCAAATCAGAATTTCCTGCTGAGAGAATTACAGGAATTAACATGATAATGGTCATGGTTGTGTCAGGGTTTATGATTCTAGGCATGATTCTGTTCTATAGTGGGGATTATGGCAATATATTTACACTGATTGGTTCAGGTTTTGCAGCAGTTATAAGGATAGTGCTTAAGCTGTTCTTAAGACTTATAAGAGAGAAAGAAGAAGTCTCTACGATGCCCGAAGATTCCGTGAATCCAGTCACTGATGATGATGTGGTAAAGGGAGATAACGACCTTGCATTTACTGATAATCCTGTTATGAGTGCATTATTTACAGCATTTGCAATAGTTCTTGTAATTGCACTTGTTGTATTTATTGTCTATATGATTATCAGATATGCCAAGAATTTCAAAAAGTCACAGGATGATAATGGAGATGAGATTGAATTCATTGGCAATGACAGAAGAACAGAAGCAAGGATAAAGAGACGTCAGAGAGCAGAAGAAGCTAAGAATATGCCTGTTAATATGCAGTACAGGAAGGCATTCAGAAAAGCAGCAATAAAATCATCAAAGGCAGCCAGGGATTCGGATGGTAAGTCGCTTGAAAATATGCAGCCACAGGATATAACAATAAACAGAATAACTGACGATGCTGACGCTGCAGACAGAATTACTGAAAGCTATGAGAAAGCAAGATATTCTGATAAGAATATTTCCAAAGAAGAACTTGAATTTATGCTTGACTTTATAAAAAATGACAAGTATAATAAGCGTACATAATAAGTAAATGCTGTGAAGAGGACTATTAGATAGGAACCAGAGTCAGAGAACTGCCGGGTGGTGCGAGGCAGTCGAAGGAACTTATTGAACTCGCCTTGGAGCTGCTACCTGAAATCATTATGAGAAGTAGGAGTAGCCGGAAGCCAACCGTTATAGTGGACAGAATATAATGCAGCACATTTGTTGTACGTATTCAGTGAGTGCATAGCATAGCTATGAAGAAGAGTGGTAACGCGTGAGATTTATCTTTCGTCTCTTTGGGTGGAATTGCCCATGGACGAAAGATTTTTTTATGCTTATCTTTAAGGAAGCCTTTACTTATTAACAATACATATTTATATTTTCAGGAGGTTTTAGGGATGTTTGATTACAGACAGTATGAAAGAGGCTATTTTATGCCACCAGTTAAGTGCAATGACTGGGTTAACAAGGAGTATGTTGATAAGGCACCAATCTGGTGTTCGGTTGATTTAAGAGATGGTAACCAGGCTCTTGTTGAACCTATGAGTCTTGATGAAAAGCTTGAATTCTTCCAGATGTTAGTTGAAGTTGGATTTAAGGAAATTGAGATTGGTTTCCCTGCAGCTTCTGAGACAGAATATGAGTTCTGCCGTACACTTATTGAGAAGAATATGATTCCTGATGATGTTACAATCCAGGTTCTTACCCAGGCAAGACCACATATTATTAAGAAGACATTTGAAGCCGTAAAGGGTGCTCCGAGAGCAATAGTTCATGTATACAATTCTACTTCATTAGCACAGAGAGAACAGGTATTCAGGAAGTCTAAGGAAGAAGTTAAGCAGATTGCTATTGAAGGTGCTAAGTTATTAAAGGAACTTGCTGAAGCTGATGGAGGAAACTTCCTTTTTGAATACAGTCCAGAGAGCTTTACAGGAACAGAACCAGAGTATGCACTTGATGTATGCAACGCTGTTGTTGATATCTGGCAGCCAACACCTGATAAGAAATGTATCATCAATCTTCCTGCTACAGTTGAGATGTCACTTCCACATGTATTTGCAAGCCAGATTGAATATATGTCTAAGTACATGCACAACAGAGAGAATGTTATTATTTCTCTTCATCCACATAATGACCGTTCGACAGGTGTTGCTGATGCAGAGTTAGGACTTCTTGCAGGAGCAGACAGAATTGAGGGAACACTTTTTGGTAATGGTGAGAGAACAGGTAATGTAGATATTATTACACTTGCGATGAATATGTATATGCAGGGTGTTAATCCTGAACTCAATCTTTCTGATATGCCACATCTTGCAGAAGTATTTGAAAGACTTACACAGATGAAGATTGATGACCGTCATCCATGGTGCGGTAAGCTTGTATTTGCAGCTTTCTCAGGTTCACATCAGGATGCTATATCTAAGGGAATGCATTACAGAATTGAAAATGATCCTAATAAATGGACAGTTCCATATCTTCCAATTAATCCGGAAGATGTAGGACGTACATATGATTCAGATGTTATAAGAATTAATAGCCAGTCTGGTAAGGGTGGTGTTGCTTATGTTCTTGAACATAACTATGGAATGGTTGTTCCTAAGGCTATGAGAGAAGATCTGGGTTATGCTGTCAAAGATGTATCAGATGTTAATCATAAGGAGCTTTCAGCAGATGAAGTGCTTGAGATATTTGAGAAGAGATATAAGAAATATACACCAGTATTCAAGATTTCTGAAGTGCATTTCAAGCAGATTAATGGAATCCAGACTGTTGTGACTATTGATGAGAATGGTAAGAAATGCAATGTTGAAGATGGCGGTAATGGTCGTCTTGATGCTGTAAGTAATGCTCTTGCCAGTCACTTTGGAAAGCCTTGTGATATCTTCTGTTATGAAGAACATTCATTAAAGAAGGGCTCTGATTCAAGTGCCATTGCATATGTTGGTATTACAGGAGAGGATGGCAAGAATTACTTTGGAATTGGTATTGATCATGATATCATCAGAGCTTCTATTGATGCGTTAGAGTCAGCTATGAACAGGAGTCTTGAAGCCTGATATATTGTTTAACTGAATAATCTGTAATATAACCCATGTCCGGAACGTATACTAGAATAATACTGATTCAGGATATGGGTTGTTTTATTAATGTAGAATTAAAAAATCCCCCAAAAAGGGGGACGCAGTACTTTGGTACTAATGTTATTATACGCTCAGAGGGGAAAAGAAATATAGTTAAGGGGAAACATTGATTCAGACATTTTTGGAGGTATAGTAATGCTTTTTAGAAAACGATTAAGTGGTTTGAATGCAAAGATTAAGAAAACTGCAGTTGGCGTTCTTTTGGTTGCAATAGTTGCAGGTTCTGTGTTTGCTGGTACGTCTTTAAGAGCTGGCGCATATTCAAAAACACAGGATGTCCTTAATGAATTATTAGGAGCAGCAAAACCTTACGGTGTAGTTGCTGAAGAATTTAAGAATGGTAATCACAATCAGACATGTTTCGCGACTAACAAGCTTGTAATAACAGATCAGTGGATGAGTGCATGGCTTGATATGAGCGTTGGAACAACATATATCAAGAGTTTTGATAATTCTGGTTCATCAGAGGTTAATGTGGATAGGAATGCATTTAATAATCTTGTGCTTGGAACTGATTATGATTATGAACCCAGGGAGAATAAATATTATATTAAAGATGCTGACGGAAAAAGAACAGGTGCTGTTATTAATGTTGCTAACTGCAAGGATACAATCAATGTTTATTATGCAGAGGATTATATGGATGTAACTGCAGCACTTGATAATGTATACGATAATTTCAAGGCGTATGCAGATACACCAGATTCGGAGGCTGATATAGTTATTGGTGCTTATGATGATAGAAAGATTGATCTTGCTTCATTTAAGAATAAGCAGATTGTAGTGGTAAATATGTATGCTAATAATTATATTGACTGGCAGGGAAAAGAAGTTTCATCTTATTATGGAGAAGGACAGCTCAACATAACAAATAAAGCACAGGGACAGTTTGTTATCATTAATCTGCTTGGCGGTGATGGTGATGCAGACATTAAAAGATTCAGCATTAATGGAAAGAATACAGGCGGATTAACAGATGTTGATGTATCAGACACGGTTATTTTCAATGCTGTTAATGTAACTGGTAATATTAATATAGGTGAGGTATGTGGTATAGTTGTTGCACCAAAAGCAGATATTACCTTAACATCTACATGTAATGGAAGAGCAATTTCTAAGTCATTTGTTAATGTCAATGGACAAATGCATTTTATATCAGATAATCAACAGCAGGAGACGACACAAAAGGAAACAACATCTGTAGCGCAGTCTTCATCAGAAACAACAAAGTCAGAAGAGACAACAACTGCACAGGAAGTAACAAAGTCAAACGAGACAACAACTGCACAGGAAACAACAAAGTCAAACGAGACAACAACTGCACAGGAGACAACAAAGTCGAATGAGACAACAACTGCGCAGGAGACAACAAAATCAAACGAGACAACAGTTGCACAGGAGACAACAAAGTCAAACGAGACAACAAAGTCAAACGAGACAACAGTTGCACAGGAGACAACAAAGTCGAATGAGACAACAGTTGATGCTGGTAAGGAAACTAAGCCGACAAAACCAGAATCAAACGAAACAACAGCTGTTAATGAGACAACAAAGTCAAATGAAACAACAGTAGATTCTAATAAACAGACAAAAGAACATACAACTTCATCAACCCAGGTCACAAAGAAGACTGGTGAAGTTGCAGGAGATGAAGAATTAGTTACAGGAAAAGAAGATGAGACTGTTGATGGCTCAAGAGTCAGAAAGACTGGTGAAGTTGCGGCTGATGAAGAGGTTGTAAAGACTGGTGACAATAATCATGTATGGGTATATATTGTGATTCTTGTAGCAGCAGCTGTTATTTCTGGAACTGTTATTGTGATAAGCAAAAAGAGCAATAAAAGCAATAAAAGATAATAAATGTTAATGATATCAGAGAGGCACAGCAGTAATGTTGTGCCTTTTTTATTGGGGGTGGTATTGAAGCGCTCTGCTTTTTTATGCTATAATGCAATATGTATGAGTCGAAGTAGGCTTTGAACACAAAATACAGTGAAGAACAAGGAGATGGAAGTTTTATGAAACATTTGATACTTGCATCGGGTTCACCAAGACGAAGAGAATTAATGAGTCAGGTAGGACTTGATTTTACTGTTGTTACAAGTGATGCAGATGAGAATATTAGAGAGATGGAGCCTGAAGATTATGTAAGAGAATTATCTTCTATTAAGGCACAGTCTGTATTAGAGCAATATGCAGATAAAGATGATCCTGTAATCGTTATAGGTGCAGATACTATTGTTTATCATAAAGGAGAGATTCTTACCAAGCCTAAGGATGAAGAGGATGCATTCAGAATTCTTAAGTCTTTAGAAGGTCAGATACATCAGGTGTATACAGGTGTAACTATATGCAGCACACATAAGAATGTAAGTTTTTATGAAAAGACTGATGTGTGGGTATATGATATGACTGATGAGGAAATCAGGGATTACATAAGCACAGGAGAGCCTATGGATAAGGCTGGTGCATATGGTATTCAGGGAAAATTCGCAGCATACATTAAGGGTATTGAAGGCGACTATAATAACGTTGTCGGTCTGCCTGTTGCAAGACTTGTACATGAGCTTAAAACATTTTAAGGAGAAAATATATGGTTAAATTCGTAGCAAGTGACCTTGATGGGACATTGCTTCTTAACGGAGCACAGAGCGTCGACGAATCTGCTATACAGTATATCAATAAACTTGTTGACAAAGGCGTTATATTTGCACCGGCTAGTGGCAGGCAGATAACGAGTCTTAAGAGACTTTTTGGGGCTGTCAGTGATAAGCTTGCATATATTGCAGAGAATGGTGCACTTGTGGAATACAAGGGTGAAACTATTGGAAAGACTGCGATGGATAGGAAGCTTGCGTTAGAGATAATTGAGGATGTAATTGAACAGCCCAATTGTGAGGTGCTTGTATCAGGAGAACATACGGCATATATTAAGCCTAAGTCTCAAGAATATTATTACAGGATGACCAAGGTGGTCAATTATCATACTACATTAGTTGATAAGTTCACAGACATTGACGAGGATATATTAAAGATAGCTGTGTGTGATATGACAGGAATTAAGAACTCTAAAGAACATTTTATTAACAAATGGAGTGATAAGGCTTCAGTACTTGTATCGGGAGAACTTTACTTAGACCTTATGGACACTAATGTTAATAAAGGTAGAGGAATTGAGCAGATACAGAAATATTTCAGCTTAAAACCCGAAGAATGTATGGCATTTGGTGACAACTATAATGATATTGCAATGCTTGACAGGGTGTATTACTCATATGTTATGGAGAAAGCTGTAGATGATGTTAAGAAACATGGGCGTTTCGTAACGGGATGGGTAGAAGGAACATTAAGAGAGCAATTTAAAGAGATAAGATAAGGAGATTTAAGTTATGGATAAACATATTGATGAGTGTGCGAAGGTGTTTTTAAGAGATCAGAAACAGCTTTTCGATGAGCCTGTTGCATATGATTTAGAGGAAGCTAAGGAATTCTTAGAGGACTGTATGGCGGTATACTGCAAGGATATTAAAGAATTAAGAGAAGTGATGGATGATGAGGGAATGGATGTATCTGACTTAAGCAATGATGAGCTTCTTGAACAGCTAGAAGTATTCAGGCTTGATAATGGCGGATATTTCTTCGTGGAAGGATAGTACAGATGCGTATAAATGTTGTATGTGTAGGCAAGATTAAGGAAAAGTTTTATACCCAGGCGGTTGAAGAGTATTCTAAGAGACTTTCAAGATACTGTAAGCTTGATATTGTTGAACTGCCTGATGAGAAAACACCAGATAATGCAAGTGATATAGTCAATGAACAGATTAAGAATAAGGAAGGGGAGAGAATCCTTTCTGCCATTAAAGATGATGCTTATGTATGTGCACTCGCAATAGAAGGAAAAATGCTTGATTCTGTTGAACTATCAGAAAAGATTGACAGACTTGGAATAGACGGAACAAGTAACATAACATTTGTAATAGGAGGCTCTTTGGGACTTGCAGATGCAGTGCTTAAGAGAGCTGATTATAAGCTGAGTTTTTCAAAGATGACATTTCCACACCAGCTTATGAGAGTTATTCTTTTGGAACAGATATACAGGGCTTACAGGATTATGAAGAATGAGCCATATCACAAATAATTAAAGAGGATAGAATATGAAAAGAAGGAAAAAAACATTTATTATATTAGCAGTTATTCTTGTTGTAGTTCTGTTAGTTGCAGGATATATTAAGTTCTTTAATGGACGTCTGATATATTTTACAACAGGAATGAAGAACGGTGAGCTTATTAAGACAGCAGGACAGAAGACAACTTATACATGCGAGGCAGATATTCTCATGTCTGATGTGAAGAAGGAATATGAGGAAATGTTTGGCAGTAATATATGGAGAGAGAAAATTGGTGATGCTGATTTTGAAAGCTATATTAAGGACCAGATTAAGAGTAAGTTAATGCGCGTCAAGGCTATGAATGTTAAGGCTAAGGAACGCGGTGTTGTGCTTGGAAGAGAAGAAAAAGATTCTGTGGGTAAGGCTGTTGATGCATTTTACAATGAATTAACAGAATCGCAGATAAGCAGTACAGGAATAACTAAGGATAAACTGAATACAATGTTTACTGAATTTGCAATAGCACAGAAACTCTACGATGACCTTACTTCCAGCATGGATATTGAAGTAAGCGCAGATGAGGCAAGAGTTATTGATATCCAGTATATTGTATCAGATTCAGAGGAAGATATTAATAAAGCATATAATCTTGTGAATTCAGGAAGTTCATTCTTTGCTGTTGCCAAGGAGTACAATGCGGATGGCGAATATGAGTACGAACTGAAACGTGGCGAGATGGATGCAGCATTTGAAAAAGCAGCATTCAATCTGTCTACTGGTGAGATGAGCAGTATAGTTGAGTCAGCAGGCAGATATTACATTATAAGATGTACATCGGATAATGATAAGGCTAAGACTGAGGTTAATAAGTCTGCAATTCTTGAAAAGAGAAAGTTAGAGCAGTTTAATACTGATTTTGAGAAATATGAAGCTGGTATATATATGGAATTTAATAACAGCGAATGGAAGAAATTAAGTATTCAGGATGCGTATACGTTGGGAAGCAGCTTTGAGGATACTTTCAATGCGTATTTTGGAAAGTAAAGAGGAGAGTAATTAATAATGGCAGCTAATAAATATGATGCTAACAGTATATCTATACTGGAGGGCCTTGAAGCGGTAAGAATGAGACCTGGTATGTATATTGGAAGTGTCGGAACAAAAGGTCTTAATCATCTTATATATGAGATTGCGGATAATTCAGTGGATGAACATCTTGCGGGTTTTTGTACACAGATAAATGTAACTCTTAATGATGATGGAACAGCAACTATCAAGGATAATGGACGAGGTATTCCTATCGGAATCCATCCTAAAGCCGGAATACCTGCGGTTGAGGTTGTATTTACAGTACTTCATGCAGGCGGCAAGTTCGGAGATGGCGGATATAAGATATCAGGAGGACTTCACGGTGTTGGTGCATCTGTAGTTAATGCACTTTCTGTATGGCTTGAGGTTGAGATAAGAGTTGATGGTGGTGTGTACAAGCAAAGATACGAGCGTGGAAAAGCAACAGCGCCGCTTGAAAAGATTGGTACATGCAGAAAAAATGATACTGGTACAACTGTTACATTTCTTCCTGATGGAGAAATATTTGAAAAGACAAGATTCAAAGCAGACTCGATAAAGAGCAGGCTTCATGAGACTGCATATCTTAATCCGGGGCTTACAATTGAGTTTGAAGATAAGAGAAAGGGCAGCGAGGATAAGGAAACTTTCCATGAGCCTGACGGACTTAAGGCATATATCAAAGACCTTAACAATGGCAAAGAGACAGTATGCGATATCGTCTACTTTAAGAAGAAGCAGGAAGATATTGAGGTTGAAGTGGCATTTCAGTTTGTTAATGAATTTGAGGAAAATATTCTTGGCTTCTGTAATAACATATACACTCAGGAGGGTGGAACGCATATTACAGGCTTTAAGACCAAGTTTACAATGATTATCAACCAGTATGCGAGAGAACTTGGCATCTTAAAGGATAAGGATGCGAATTTTACAGGTCTTGATGTAAGAAATGGTATGACTGCAGTTGTTGCAGTTAAGCACCCTGCACCAAGATTTGAGGGACAGACCAAGACCAAGCTTGATAATCCGGATGCTGGTACAGTTGTTGCAAATGTAACAGGTGACGAGGTACAGCTTTATTTTGACAGACATTTGGATGACCTTAACGCTGTAATTGCATGTGCTGAAAAATCTGCGAAGATACGAAAAGCAGAAGAAAAGGCTAAGACAAATATGCTTACAAAGCAGAAGTTCTCTATAGACAGCAACGGAAAGCTTGCCAACTGTGAGAGCAAGAATCCGGAGGAATGTGAGGTGTTCATTGTTGAGGGAGATTCAGCCGGAGGTTCAGCAAAGACTGCAAGAAACAGAAGAACTCAGGCAATTCTTCCAATCAGAGGTAAGATTCTTAATGTTGAAAAGGCAAGTATTGATAAGGTACTTGCCAATGCCGAGATTAAGACAATGATTAATTCATTCAACTGTGGATTCTTAGAGGGCTACGGTAATGACTTTGATATTAGCAGATTAAGATATAATAAGATTATTATCATGACTGATGCCGATGTGGATGGAGCACATATTGATACACTGCTTCTTACATTTTTCTACAGATTCATGCCTGAGCTTATTAATCAGGGACATGTATATATTGCTACACCACCTCTTTATAAGGTTGTTCCTAAGAAAGGCGAGGGTGAATATCTATATGATGACAAGGCACTTGAGGATTACAGAAAGAAGCATACGTCAGGAACATTTACACTTCAGAGATACAAAGGTCTTGGAGAGATGGATCCTGACCAGCTATGGGAGACAACTCTTAATCCTGAAACAAGAATTTTAAAGCAGGTTGAGATTGAGGACGCAAGGCTTGCGACTGAGGTTACTGCTATGCTTATGGGTACAGATGTACCACCTAGAAGAGAATTTATATATACGCATGCTAATGAAGCTGAGATTGATGCGTAAAAGCTAAAGGAGTAGAAAATGGCTGAGAAGATTATAAGGACTGAGTATTCTGAGGTTATGCAGAAGTCCTATATAGATTATTCCATGAGCGTTATTACAGCGAGGGCACTTCCTGATGTAAGGGACGGTTTAAAGCCGGTACAGAGAAGAGTGCTGTATGCCATGGATCAGTTGGGGCTTAATTACGACAAGCCTCACAGAAAGTCTGCACGTATTGTTGGAGATACAATGGGTAAATACCATCCACATGGTGACAGTTCAATATATGAGACACTTGTTGTACTTTCACAGGATTTTAAGAAGGGTATGGCGCTTGTTGACGGACACGGAAACTTCGGTTCTATCGAAGGCGATGGAGCTGCCGCTATGCGATATACAGAAGCTAAGTTAAAGAAGTTCACACAGGATGTGTATCTTGCTGACCTTGATAAAAATGTTGTGGATTTCGTGCCTAACTTTGATGAGACAGAAAAAGAGCCTGAGGTTCTTCCTGTAAGAGTGCCTAATCTGCTTGTAAACGGTGCAGATGGTATTGCAGTTGGTATGACAACGAATATTCCTCCACACAATCTTTCGGAGGTTGTCGATGCAGTATGTGCATATATGGATAATGAGGATATCACAACAGACGAGCTTATGCAGCTCTGCCCGGGACCGGATTTTCCTACTGGTGGAATTGTAATTAATAAAAGCGAGCTTGGTGAAATATATGAGACAGGTTCAGGCAAGATTAAGTTAAGAGGCAAGGTCGTATTCGAGCCTGCCAAGAACCGTTCTGAGAAGGACAAGCTTGTTATTACAGAGATTCCATACACAATGATTGGTGCTAACATAGGTAAATTCATATCTGATGTTGTAAGCCTTATAGAAACTAAGAAAACTACCGATATTGTCGACATTTCCAATGAATCTTCTAAGGAAGGAATAAGAATTGTCCTTGAACTTAAGAAGAACGCTGATGTCAAGAATCTTGAAAATCTTCTTTACAAGAAGACCAAGTTGGAAGATACATTTGGCGTAAATATGCTGGCTATCGTTGATGGAAGACCTGAGACCTTAGGTATTAAGGATATAATAAAACACCACATTAATTTCCAGTATGAGCTTGCTACAAGAAAGTACACAACACTTCTTGAAAAGGAGAAGGCTAACAGGGAGATTAAGGAAGGTCTTATAAGAGCATGTGATATTATTGACCTTATTATCGAGATATTACGAGGCAGTGCTAATCTTAAGATGGCTAAGGACTGCCTTGTTAATGGTAATGTTGAGGGAATCAAGTTTAAGTCAGAGCAGTCAAAAAAGCAGGCTTCAGGTCTTGATTTTACAGAGAGACAGGCTGGCGCAATATTAGAAATGCGTCTGTATAAGCTGATTGGCCTTGAAATTCTTAATCTTCAGAAGGAATATGATGAATGTGTCAAGAAGATTGAGAAGTATGAAAAGATACTTGGCAGCAGAAAAGAGATGGCTAAGGTTATCAAATCTGACCTTCTTAATATTAAGAAGGAATACGGTGTTGAAAGAAGAACTGTAATTGAAGACGGCGAAGCAGCTGTATTCGAAGAAAAGAAGATTCCAGAAATGGAAGTTATGTTCATCATGGACAGATTCGGATATGCAAGAACTATTGATATGGCTGCATTTGAGAGAAATAAAGAGGCTGTATTCAACGAAAACAAATATGTCATTCCGGTGATGAATACAGATAAAATCTGCATATTTACTGATACGGGAAATCTGCACCAGTTAAAGATAAAGGATTTGCCGTTCACTAAGTTCAGAGATAAAGGCACACCGATTGATAATCTGTGTAACTATGACAGCTCTAAGGAGATGATTGTGTATATTACTCCATTTGAACGCCTGAAGAATCAGAAAATGCTTTTTGTCACAAGACAGGGAATGATGAAGCTTGTAGACAGCGAAGAATTCCAGGTTGCAAAGCGTACAGTTGCATGTACCAAATTAGCAGATGACGATAAGCTTATCGGAATGTATTCAACAGACGCAAGAGTAGAGATTTATTCCAAATTCTCGCTTGATGGCGAAATCAAGGAAGAAGAGGTTGTCGAGAGCAACCAGAATGTAATTGTACAGACAGAAAGCGGAGTATTCTTAAAATTCCCGTTAACAGACATTCCAATGAAGAAGAAGAGTGCTGTTGGCGTAAGAGGAATCAAGCTTTCAAAGGATGATTATATAGAAGATGTATTTCTGCTTACAGAAGGTGATGAGTTCACAATGGAATATAAGGGCAAGAGTATCAGCTTTGCCAAGATGAAGACGGCACACAGAGATACTAAGGGGACTAAGATAAGAGTGTGATTCTAACGGTTGGGGAGTCGAAGAAGTGCTTCACACTATCACAACTAAGGTAAGCGGTCCTAGTGGCTGTAAATGCCGCCATATACAGAGCTTATAACGGTGCTGGAAATCAAACGCGCTTCGCTTGAACGAGATTTCCAGCACCGAACTTTTGTATATGGCGGCATAACACCCACACGGACAGCTTACAATTTAGTTGTGATGGTGTGAAGCACTTCTTCGACATGACCACCGATAAAAAAAGTATATTTTTCTAAAATATAAATGGATAGTTAGTTAAATTGTTTTTGAATTGTCGAGACTACATTTGAAAGAATAATTTGACCAGCGAGGTCACTTTGTTAGTCAGAAAATGGTATGGGATTATCCATACCATTTTTTAAATACTGGAGACATATGGAATGAAACAAAATCGGTACTTCGCGGTGGTAGTGTCTGTGAGTTAAGCGTTAGCGACAACGGCATGTAAGCTTACAGTGTGGGTGTTAATGCCGCTATATACAAAAGTTCGGTGCAGGAAATCTCGTTCAAGCGAAGCGCGTTTGATTTCCTGCACCGTAATAAACTCTGTATATGGCGGCATTTACAGCCACTAGGTCAGCTTACCTAAAGTTGGCACTAATGCTTGACTCACAGACTGTACAACCCCGAAACTAATTCTCATCCATATATTTATCATATATAGCAATAACCTTATTCATAACCTCCGGACCAGGAGCTCCAAGAGTAAGTCTCTTATCTACACAAGTCTGAAGGCTGATAGCCTCGTAGATATCTTCATCAAATACAGGGCTTACAGCCTTGTATTCTTCAAGTGAAAGGTCATCAAGTGCAATATTTTTCTCGATGCACATAAGAACAAGCTGGCCGACAATACCGTGGGCTTCTCTGAAAGGAACTCCCTTTTTAACAAGGTAGTCAGCAGCATCAGTAGCATTAGTGAAGCCGTTCTTTGCTGAAGCTTCCATTCTCTTGTTGTTGAATTTCATAGTATCAATCATGCCCTTGAAAAGGCTGATGCAGCCTTTGGCTGTGTCAAATGCGTCAAATGATAATTCCTTATCTTCCTGCATATCTTTATTGTAAGCAAGAGGAATACCCTTCATTGTTGTAAGGAGGCTCATAAGAGCACCATATACTCTGCCTGTCTTACCTCTTACAAGCTCTGCGATATCAGGGTTCTTCTTCTGAGGCATAATAGAGCTTCCTGTACTGAAAGCGTCATCAAGTTCGATAAATCTGTATTCGTTAGAATTCCAGATGCATATTTCCTCAGAAAAACGGCTTAAATGCATCATGATAGTTGATAATGCAGATAAGAATTCAATAAGGTAATCTCTGTCAGAAACAGAATCCATGCTGTTGAGTGTTGGTCCGTAGAAACCAAGAAGAGAAGCAGTAAGTTCTCTGTCTAATGGATAAGTTGTTCCTGCAAGTGCGCCTGCACCTAGAGGACAGTAGTTCATTCTTTCATATATATCGTGAAGTCTGCTTCTGTCGCGCTTGAACATTTCGAAATATGCACCGAAATGATGAGCAACAGTAACAGGCTGTGCCTTCTGAAGATGAGTAAATCCAGGCATAAATGTATGAGTATTCTCTTTCATGATTCTTAAGATAACAGCCATAAGCTCTTTAAGCTCAGCATCAGTATTAAGAACTTCCTGTCTTGTGAAAAGTCTCATATCAAGAGCAACCTGGTCATTTCTGCTTCGTCCTGTGTGAAGTCTCTTTCCGGCATCACCGATTCTCTCAATAAGAGTAGCCTCCATAAATGTATGGATATCCTCGTATTCATCAGTGATTTCAAGCTTTCCTGATTCAATATCAGCAAGAATTCCCTTAAGACCTTCTACAATCTGCTCACTTTCGCTTTCAGGAATAATTCCCTGCTTGCCGAGCATAGTAGCATGTGCAATACTTCCTTCAATATCCTGCTTATAGAACTTCTGGTCAAATGAAATTGATGCGTTGAAGTTGTTAACAAGCTCATTAGTTTCTTTGGTGAATCGTCCACCCCATAATTTCATTTATAAATCCTCCTTGAATTAAATATCTGTATTTTCTTCATTAAAATTATCTTCTTCATCTTCAATAGAAGAGAGAAGACTGTCAGTAAGTTCATCATCAATATCAGGTGATTCAAGATTCTCGAAATCATCCATATCATCAAGAATAGAACTTTCTATATTATCATCAGACAGTTTCTTAATGTCTTTGTCAGTAAGAGACGGATCATCAAGATATTTTCTGATAACTAACGGAAAATGTGCCATATTTACTTTTTCTGCTTTAATAAAGCGGCTGGCAAGATAAATGCCAATCAATATAATAATGCAAAGTGTAGTAATAACGCAACCCAATATTAAATTAACAGGACGATATTTTAATACAACGGTATGAGTTCCGGCACTTACGTCAACACATAACAATGCATTTTCCCAGGCATAAGTGTCAGTCTTCTTGCCATCAATATACACAGACCAGCCACCATCGTATGGAATAGAGAATAATATTGCTTTGTCTGAGGAAGCAGTAAGAGTTCCTGTAAACTTAGTATCAGAGAATTTCTCAACCTGATAGCTTTCTGAATTGAGTTTATTGTAAGCCCTGATGAATTTGTCTTCATCGAGTGTGTATACAGAAAGATTCATTCCGCCGGTATCAGAAGTTACTTCGACAGTATCTGTGTCGTGGACATAACCAATATCAAGAATCCGGTTATTGCTCTTTATATTATTGTAGGTGTAAGTGGTTGTGTTATTAATAGTAACAGTTACGGAATCAACAGATTTATTCGCAACTGACAGGTATATATGACCACTCTTTGAAGGTGTGATGATACAATCGGCTTCAGTAGGGAATGAGGTAGTATATTCAAATACATCACTTATTCCGGTAAGAGATTGAATAAGAAGATTCTGGTTCTCAATACCATTGTTATTCTTAGCCATAACAAGGTCATATGCTGTTGAACTGTTAATCGCATAACCAATAGGAAGTGTGTAATTATTCTTATACACAAATTCACCATCGCTGCCTGTATAATAATTTCTTATATCACTTTCAACTAAAAGTCGGTTAGAAATAGTGTATTTTACAGAGAAAAGAGAATCAGTAACAGCGGTAAGACCATTGCAGCCATATGCATTAGTTGAATTTTCCATTCCTATAAGGTTGTAAAGCTTTGACATCCCTGCATTGCATGTTGATGAAAATGTTGAAACAGTTCGGTAATTATGCCATGCACCATCATTTTTAGAACGCGCTCCAAAAAGCTTATCCATTCTATAGAAGGATGTGTCATTATCAGATACGGTTTTTGTAACAGTCTTTACGGCATCATAATCAAGAAGATATGATGTACGGCTTGTTGTTCCAATACCGGTTGCATCCATATTCATTGTACATTCAATGATTGATACTGAGAATGCAAGCATAAGAACGACAGGAATCTTGAGCTTGGCGTTGTTATGAATAAACATTAAAAGACCATATATAAGAATAAATATTCCACTTATATATACACTCTTAAATGAATATTCAGTCTCTGAGTTAATAAAAAGTTCTTCCATAATAAGCAGAAGACCAATTGCAATCCATAATGATGCACCAAGCTGCTTATTATTAGAATTCTTAAGGTTAATAACAGCTTCATAGCACATTGCAAGCATGAAAAAAATATATATGAATGACTGTCTGCAAGGCAGGCTGTTAGGAAAATGCATACCATGCCATATATAGTTAGGTATATTTAAGTTAAATGCTGTCAGGAAGATAAGCAGGATGACACATTTGCCAATCTTCTCGCGTGCATTGACTTTGCTGCACATAATATAAAGCGGTAGCAGTACAAAAACAGCAACACCGCAGTATATGTTAGGCAGATGGTCCAGTCCTAAATGAACCGGAATGTTGATAAGCTGTCTTGTGAGCATTGATAATATGCTGAAATAAGAAATAAGCTTATCAGGGAATGTTGTGTCGCTTGAGGCTGAAAGTGAAAATGTATAGAATTCAGGCAGAAGAAGACACGCTCCCAGTCCACCGGCAAGTAGTGAATATACACAGAAATTAATAAATTTCTTCACATACTGCATAGGACTTTTAATACCATTATAAGCAATCATAAGAACAACATAGTAAATCACTACTGAAAGGCATACCATGATTGCAATATAATAATTAGTAAATATACATAATCCTAGAGTTATGCAATAGAATATGCAGCGGTTCTCATTAACAAGTCGTTCAAGTCCAAGCATGATAAGTGGAATCAGAATAACACAGTCAAGCCACATAATATTCCAGCTGTATGCCGCAATGAAGCCGGACATACCATAGAACATACCGAATATGGCAGCAATTACATGCTTGTTATTATTGTGTTTAGTAAGATAATACGTTAAAGAAAGACTGCTGCCAGCTATCTTAAGTATTATAAATGCATTCATTATCTCTATAGTGTATTTCTGTGGAAAAAGTGCAACGAACCAGTTAGATGGACTTGCAAGGTAATATGCGAACAGAGATGTGAAGTTAGTTCCCATTCCTATATTCCATGAGTAAGTAAGACTTTCACCATTTCTTATCTTGTGCCACAGTTCTGAAAAGAATGGCGCATACTGATGATACATGTCAGACCTCAGATAACATTCGTTTCCCCATGGAAATATGCCTCTTGTATAGTACAGTGCCATCATCATTATAACTGGAAGTACAAAGGCAGCAAGATATGTAAAGTTAGAATTAAGAATTGATTTCTTTGATGAATTCATGGCTTCCCTCCCTTAGCCGGTAATAGTAACATTTTACCAAAGAACGAAAAAAGTGTAAACAATTATAGGCAAATTAGGCTTGTATTCGATAGTACAATTTTGTAAAATAGAAAAGTACGCAAAAGGAATCTCCAAAGGGTAATGCTTAAGGAGAGTGTACATGGAATACAGACAATTATATAAAAAACACAAAAGGGCTGTACAATACGGAATATGTGCAGTTTTTCTGATTATAACCGGATTGATATATCTGGCAGGAAGAAAGAACGCTTCAGTGTCAGAGAATACATTTGCAGATAATGTCGTATCAAGTAGTATAGAAGACAGCTGGCATATGGAAAGTGAATCATCATCTGAAGACATATATGTGTATATATGTGGACATGTTAATTCTCCAGGTGTTGTAAAGTGCCTGAAGGGAACAAGGCTGTATGAAGCAGTGGCAATGGCTGGTGGTGCTGATGATTCGGCTGATATGTCTGCAGTTAATCTTGCAGCACTTGTTGCTGATGGGGAACGGATATATATTCCGGCATATGGAGAGGATATTTCTGTTATAGAAGAACAGACAGAGGGGATTGTTAATATTAATAAAGCTACAGAAAGTGAGCTTATGACACTGCCGGGAATTGGAAGTTCAAGGGCGGCAGATATAGTAAGATACAGGACAGATAATGGCAGATTCCAGACAATAGAAGATATAATGAAAGTGTCTGGAATTAAGGAAGCAGCATTTAATAAGATAAAGAATTATATTTGCGTATGATAAGATGCATATGCATAGAAAGTAAAAAGGAGTAGATTATGGCAGGCAGAGTTTTAGTTGTTGATGATGAGAAAATGATTGTTAAGGGACTTAAGTTCAGTCTTATGCAGGATTATAGTGTTGTAGACTGTGCATATGATGGTGAAGAAGCTCTCGAGTATGCTAAAAACAATGAATATGACATAATCCTTCTTGATATTATGCTTCCCAAGCTTGATGGATTATCAGTATGCCAGCAGATAAGAGAGTTTTCAGATGTGCCTATAATTATGCTGACAGCTAAAGGCGATGACATGGACAAGATTCTTGGCCTTGAGTATGGTGCAGATGATTATATTACAAAACCATTTAATATTCTTGAAGTTAAGGCGAGGATGAAAGCTATTTTAAGAAGAAATGCTGTGACAGAGAAGAAAGCAGCAAAGAACAATATTATTAATGCGGGTGATATGAAGATAGATTGTGACAGCCGTAATCTGTATATTGCAGGAAGACCTATTAATCTTACTGCTAAGGAATTTGATCTTCTTGAATTGTTAGCAGTTAATCCAGGAAAGGTATACAGCAGGGATAATCTTCTTAAAGCTGTGTGGGGACAGGATTATTCAGGTGACGGCAGAACGGTTGATGTCCATATGAGAAGACTTCGTGAGAAGATTGAAGATAATCCGAGTGAACCAAAGTATGTTCACACTAAGTGGGGAGTAGGTTACTATTTTAATGTTTAATAAGATTAAAAAAAGAAATGACCATAGGAAAATCTTTTTTGACAGAGAATTTGAGTCATTTTTCAGGTTCATAAATAAATATTCAACAAGACAGTTCGCAGTTATGGCGGTAATAGTTGCAACAGCGGTAATCTGTACATTTGAAGGTTTTGAGTATATTTACAGGCAGTCTGTAATTACAAGACAGACTGCGGTTATACAGAATGAAGCGGTTCTTATTGCAGCAGAATATTCTAATTATGAAAGTCTGGAAGCAGCTGAGAATAATGATATGAACAGCAGACTCAGCAGTTATTCGGCACTTAATCAGATAAGAATAAGAATTGTTAATCTTAATTATGTTGTCAGTGTTGACACATATTCTATTGATACTAATAAGACAATTCTTAATCCAAGGGTATTCGATATATTCAGTAATCATAAGAACAGTTCCGGCTATGATAAGAAAACGGGTAATATACAGGCTGCTGTTCCGGTATACAATGATTCAGGTACATTTATAGCCGTTCTTGTAGCTGATCTTGATTACACAGAGATAGATGCAATGTTTCACGATGTGAACAGTCAGAATAATAATATTAAACTGGTTATTATAACAATATGTCTGGCATTACTTATCGTAGGCATATATTTTCTTAACCGGCCTGTAAAAAGGGTGCTTGATATTGTTTCAAATGTAAGTGCAGGGCATACTGATGAAAGAATCCCTGTCAGGAGTTATACCGAAATACGTGAGATTGCAGATGATTTTAATAATATAATGGACAGAGCTAATGAAACAGACCAGTCCAGAGCAGAATTTGTTTCGAATGTGTCACATGAATTAAAGACACCTATAACCTCGATTAAAGTATTGGCGGAGTCTCTTAATACGCAGGAAAATGTGCCAATAGAAGTGTATCAGGAGTTCATGCAGGATATTGTAAGTGAAATAGACAGAGAAAGTAAGATTATAGAAGATTTACTTACTCTTGTTAGAATGGATAAATCTGTTGCAACACTTAATATTATATCTGTTAATATGAATGATTTATTAGAGATGACACTCAAGAGACTTAAGCCATTAGCACAGAAAAAGAATATTGAACTGCTTTTTGAAAGTTTCAGACCGGTTGTTGCACAGATTGACGAAGTTAAGATGACACAGGTTATATCCAACCTTGTGGAGAATTCTATCAAATACAATGTCGAAGATGGATGGGTACATGTTTCACTGAATGCAGATTATCAATATTTTTATATAAGAGTTGAAGATTCAGGCATAGGAATACCAGAGGAAAGTATTAATAAAATATTTGAAAGATTTTACCGGGTAGATAAGGCAAGGTCGCGTGAAACGGGCGGAACAGGACTTGGACTGGCTATTGTAAGAAACATAATTCTTATGCATCATGGAACTATTAAGGTTCATAGTGAGGAAAATATAGGAACAACATTTACAATGAGAATACCTCTTAATTATGTTGAAAACCAGCAGTAATGCAGGCGGAAGTATGCCAGTGGACATATTTATAAGCTGTTAAGAATATCAGGATAGGAAAGGAGCAGTTATGATGGGACATATAAGGAAAGCTATTATGAAATTGATATCCGTTATAATTGTTATTGCAGTAACATTTATAACTGTTTCATGTTCTTCGCAGAAGAAGGGAACAGCATATTCTGTATATTTTCTTAATGAAGACGGAACATCACTAACTGAAGGCAGAGTATACATTGAAAGTCAGGACGCTGTTTCAGTTGCAAATGAACTCCTTGAAAAAATGAATGTTGCAAAAGGCAGGCATACAAGCATAATTAAGCCGGTGTCTGTATCGCAGCCAACGGTTGAAATTAATGGAATATACGCAGGTGTCTATTATGACAGCTCTTATTATGGAATGAAACCAAGTACCGAAGTACTTTACAGGGCAGCAGTTGTTAAAGAATTATCACAGATAAGTGATGTTCTATATGTAAGATTTTATGTTGATGGTAAGGATGCTGTGTATGAAGATGGAACAATCATAGGAAATATGAGTGATGAGGATTTTGTAGATACACAGGAAGGTGCTATGGCTGATGTGAAGTGGAAGACGATTAATCTGTATTTTGCTAACAAGTCAGGAGATGCCCTTGTAAAGAACAGCAAGAGAATCTGTTATAATAAGAATGTATCTGTTGAGAAGGTTGTAATGGAACAGCTTATTAAAGGAACAACAGAGTCGGGGTGTTACCAGAGTATTCCGTCGAATACCAAGCTGCTTAGTATATCTGTTGTCGACAGGATATGTTATGTTAATCTCAGTCAGGAATTTGCAACAGATATGGTTAATGCAAAGAGCAATGTAACTATATATTCAATTGTTAATTCCCTTTCAGGACTGGAGGGAATTGATGGCGTTAAGATACTTGTCAAGGGAAATTCTAATCTGATGTATAGAGATGTAATCAGCCTTGATACAGTATTTTATATGAATAATGAACTTGTAAAAAAAGATTTATCTGATAATTAATGGTCATTTCTGGAAAGGATATTATTGAAGAGACCATTTTTTGTGGCAGCAGTTATGAGCATTGTTGCAGTATATTTGTCATTATATGCCAAGCCATATATCGTTATTATAGTGGGATTAATGGTGTTTACCGGATTCCTTATATATCTTAAGAAAACAGGAATTCCTGGTTTTTATGTGATTTTTATCATGATGTTTCCAATTATGTGCCTAAGAACTGAAGTAAGTATGGAAAAGCTATGCTATCAGGGGCAATTGTCAGATAAAACACATATTGCTTATGTAAATGGATACATAGCAGATATTAAACAGTCAGAAAACGGTTATGCGGTGTATATAAGAAATGCCTTTGTTATGCCGGATTCATGGGGCAAGCAGTTTAAAAGCGGTTTGGTAGTATACTCAGAAAAAAGATTTGCCAATCCAGGGGATGAAGTTAAGATTAAAGTAACATTAAAGGATTTTAATATACCATCTAATGAAGGGCAGTTTAATGCCAGAAAATATTATACATCACTTGGATTTAATTATTGTGCAGATTTGTCAGATATTGTGAATATACAGTCTGGAAGTAGTTATATTTCCAGTATTTACAGATTTGCAGATTCCATAAAAAATATTTACCAAAATGTATATTCTGAGCAGAATGCAGGAATTATGCAGTCGATTGTGTTAGGTGACAGGTCAGGGCTTGATGATGATGTAAAGAGAATGTATCAGAAGAATGGAATTTCCCACATTTTGGCAATAAGTGCACTTCATGTTTCGCTTGTTGGAATGTTTATATATGACTGGTTAAAGAAGAAAATTGGCAGAATCGCATCTGCATGTTTTAGTATATTTCTTATTATTTCATATTTGTGCATGACAGGTTATAGTGCATCTGCCAGCCGTGCTGTAATAATGATTCTTGTATATATGCTGGCAGACGTGCTTGGAAGAACCAGTGATATGGCTAATACATTAGGGATAGCAAGTGTTATTCTTCTGTGGATTAATCCATATAATCTTATAAATTCAGCTTTTTGGTTGTCATTTCTTGCTGTGGCAGGAATTATATATATTAAACCCATACTGTCTGATGATAAAACTATTCTTATATATATAAGACGTCCTGATAAAAAGAATGCAGGATTTTTTCAATTAATTTTATTCAGAATCGCAGATTCGGTTATTACAGGCATGTGTGTTACAATTGCGACACTTCCGGTAATTCTTATTATATCTGGGCAGATTCCTGTAATAAGCTTGTTTCTTAATGTTATAGTAATTCCACTTATGTCGTTGATAATGATAAGCGGTATATTTACGGGAATTGCTGGCATGCTATCTCTTGAAGCAGCATATTTTTTTGCGGGAGCAGGTGGATATATTCTTGATTTTTATTATAAGCTGTGCAGTTTGTCATCACATTTTAAATATGCAGTCATTGTTACGGGAACCCCTGATACTGTAAGGGTGTTTTTATATTTTGCGGTTTTAATTATATGGATATGTGTACATATTATATTGATAAATAAGAAGATTGATGCTGTATGTTTTGCTTTATTAGCGTGTGTGCTGACAGGGCTGCATTACGATATTAATTCAGACATGAAGATTGCCATGCTTGACGTTGGACAGGGGGATTCAATTGTCATGCATACTAAGGAGGGCATGAATGTATTGTTTGACGGAGGAAGCACAAGCAAGAAGAATGTCGGGAGATATACTATATATACTTATCTTAAGTATTGCGGGGTAAGAAGGCTCGATTATGTGTTTATAAGTCATCCGGATAAAGACCATGTTAATGGAATATATGAATTGATTGAACTGTGTGATAACACATTTGAGATAGGTACTGTTGTACTGCCGGGAATCAGGCGGACTACGTCAGTAAAGAAGCAGGCTGATGATGATATGTCGAAGTTAGAGAGAATATTGAAAGATGCTGGGATTAATGTTGTTTATGCTGATGCAGGTGACTGTATAAAATCGGGAGAATTCTCGGTTAAGTGTATGCACCCATGCGAGGGTTATGATTACGAGTCAGCTAATGACTATTCTGCTGTATATCTTGTGGAATATGGAGATTTTTCTATGCTTATGACAGGTGATGCGGAAAAGAAAGCAGAAAAGTGTATTGTTGAGGATGTCAATAGGATGGCAGGAGATGCTGGCGAACCGGTACGGCTTGTGTCAGTTAATATATTGAAAGTCGGACATCATGGAAGTAAGGGGGCGAGTTCAGAAGAATTTTTAAGTTATGTAAAGCCTGAAAATGCATTGATATCTTGTGGGGCAGGTAATTCATATGGACATCCTCATACGGAAACTTTACAGAGATTGTCGGGGATTGGAGCAAAAGTGTATAGGACAGACGAAAGTGGAGAGATTGCGGTGCGTGTCAGGGATGGTTCGTATAAAATTGAGGTGTTTAAAGCTTTGAAAGGATAGAACTGTGAAGATACATAACAGGTTGTGAGAAAATATTTTTTAACTTGAACCACTTGTACATATCTGATACTATTGTTTAAGATTAGAAACGGAGGCAGCAGGTTTGAAGGTCATAAATGATGATATTAAGAAGGGTGAATTTAAGAGTGTATATCTTCTGTATGGAGAGGAAGAGTATCTTAAGAAGCAGTATAGAGACAGATTAAAGAATGCTATAGCTGGTGATGATACAATGAATTATTCATATTATGATTCGGATAATGCCAGCGTTAAGGATATAATTGATGTGTGTGAAACACTGCCTTTTTTTGCCCAGAAGAGACTTGTTATAATGGAAAATACCGGCTTTTTGAAAAGTTCTAATGACGAGTTTGCAGATTATATTAAACATATTCCTGATTATCTTGTTATTGTTATGGTAGAAAAAGATGTGGACAAGCGTAATAAGGTATATAAGGCAGTTGATTCTGTGGGATATGTATGCGAGATGAAGCCACAGACAACTGCTACTCTTGAAAAATGGATAGCAGGGCTTCTTGCTAAGGATAATCTTAAAATAAGCCGTGAAGCCTGTGATTTGATACTTGATAAGACAGGAGCAGGCATGGATTATATAAAGCAGGAGACAGAGAAGCTTGTAAGTTATTGCCAGGGAAGGGATGTTGTGACAGTAGAAGATGTAGAGAAAGTATGCACAACACAGACAACAAGTCATATATTTGATATGATAAGTGCAATCGCGAATAAGAAACAACAGCAGGCACTTGATTTATATTATGATTTGTTGGAATTAAAAGAACCTCCTATGAGAATACTTTATCTTATAGTAAGACAGTTTAACGGAATACTACAGGTAAAAGATCTTATGTCAAGGGGGATTTCAGGTAAAGAGATTGCATCAAAGATAGGAGCAGCACCATTTGTTGTTGGTAAATATCAGGCACAGGCAAAATATTTTGAGATGAATACACTGTTGGATGCATTGAATGAATGTGCGAAAACTGAAGAAGCAGTTAAGCAGGGAAGGCTTAATGACAGGCTGGGAGTAGAGCTTATTATAATTAAATACAGTAAATAAAAAAGAACCCGGTGCGAGTGGGTGTCAGCACCGGGTTCTTTAAATTATTAAAATTCTTATTAAGCCATTGCGTTAACAGCTTTAGTAATGTGAGATACTTTTCTTGCAGCAGCGTTCTTGTGGAAGATTCCCTTAGAAGCAGCCTTCTCGATCTCAGCTATAGCAACAGGGAGAGCTTCGTTAGCAGCAGCCTTGTCACCAGCAGCAACAGCAGCCTCTACCTTCTTGATATAAGTCTTAACTCTAGACTTAACCGCCTTATTTCTCTCAGCTCTTACCTGACTTGTAATTACTCTCTTCTTAGCAGATTTAATGTTAGCCAATCCGTACACCTCCAAATCATAATTCAATAATAATATCTGTTTCGCATTAAAGCCGGACACGGACGATCTAATGTAAACATACTCACACATTTTATAGTACAAACATCTATATGTCAAGAACCAAATGAAGATTTTGGTATAAAAATTTCATTTTTCTGCACAATATGTTGGGGAGGTGATGTGAAAAATGGATAATATAGTTGTAAGAACTGACCTTGCAGTAGAGGCAAATGAAGAAGCAATGAATGGAACAGGAAAGCTGCGGGGGATAAGGTTAAGAGAAAGCAATAAATCAAGGATGGGAGTGAAGGTCACAGAATTGCAGGTGACGAATCATTTGGGCGAAGCCGCGATAGGAAGACCCAAAGGAACTTATCTTACTATAGAGGCAGATGATATTGCAGGTGGGGACGAAGAATATGCAAAAGAAGTTATATCAACATTGGCAGGATATATATTTAAGCTTTTAAAGCGTATGAATAAAAATGTCAAACCAGAAAAGATTCTTGTTATCGGACTTGGCAACAGAAATATAACATCGGATTCATTAGGTCCTGAGGTTGTAGATAACATTAGTATTAATATAAGTGATGGAGAGGAGACAGGAGTATGCACACTTAGTCCGGGAGTTATGGCACAGACAGGTATTGAGACTGCCGGAATTATTAAAGGTGTTGTAAGCCAGATAAAGCCGGATGTATGCATAGCAATAGACGCTCTTGCTGCAAGAAGTGTGAACAGATTAAATAGTACCATACAGCTTTCTGACCAGGGAATTAATCCCGGCTCAGGTGTTGGAAATCACAGAATAGGAATAACAAAAGATAATATAGGTGTTCCGGTGCTTGCAATTGGCGTGCCTACTGTTATAGACGCGGAAGGCATTATTCAGGGAGCAGGAAAAATGTATGTAACCCCAAAGGACATTGATTCAGACATTAGAAATATAAGTATCATAATATCCAAAGCAATTAACCGTGTTGGTGTTCATATTCATGGCTGATGTGAATACAATATAATGGTAATGTAAAGCAAGGAGGATGTATGAGTGATAGAAAGTACAGGCCTGTGTATATGTTTATATTCATGGGCTTAATGCTTATGGTAATAATGATGAATTATAGTTTTAATCTAATATATTATATTCAGAACAGAATTTATGAAAATGCAGTTAAGACATTGTTTCCTGTAGAAACATATTTTGAAGACAATTATGATGAAAATGCAGGTTCTGTGTGGGTTGATTCGGAATATATGTTTAGCATGGCTGAGGAGGATAAAAAACCTGCTACACAGACGGATGAGGGGGTCGTGGAGGCAGGTGCTGAAGTTTGTCCTTGGCCTATACAGGAAAATGCAGCTGGAAATGTTTATAATATTGCAGATTTAAAGAATTATGATTTTCTTATGAAGTTCTATACAGTCACATCCATCACAAGCCTGACAACACAGATAATGCGTCCCGAGGAATTTCTGGCAAAAGACCTGTCGTTGGAGAAAAATACAGATTTACCGCAGATACTTATATTTCACACACATTCACAGGAGGGATTTGTGGATACGGTTGAAGGGGATACATCTACAACAATAGTCGGCGTTGGAGATTATCTCACGGATATACTCACTAATACATATGGTTACAATGTTTATCATGACACAAGTGTGTATGATTATGTTGATGGAAAGCTTGACAGAAGCAAGGCTTATACATATGCAGAAGAAAATGTGGCAAAAATACTGGAAGAAAATCCGTCAATTGAGGTTGTAATAGACCTTCACAGGGATGGGGTTCCGGATACTACAAGACTTGTAACTGAAGAAAATGGTGTAACAATGTCAAAGGTAATGTTTTTTAATGGAATAAGCTACAGCAAGGCAAAAGGAGATATAGGCTATCTTTACAATGCCAACAGGGATGACAATCTGGCAATGAGTCTTCAGATGTATCTTTTAGGAGAAGCGTATTATCCCGGGCTGTTACGGAATATTTACATTAATGCATATCGTTACTGTCTGCATATGAAGGGCAGGTCAATGCTTATAGAAGCAGGAGCACAGACTAATACAAGTACAGAGGTTAAAAATGCGATGATACCAGTGGCGGATATGCTTGACAGATTGTTGAGGGGTGAGAAGGCGTATACACAGTGACGCGAAGCGCATCTTGTTTTTACCTCACATTTTCCCTATAATGGGCGGTGGAGATATCCTGTCGCCCATTCCACCACACACGATAGTGTAAAATGGCATATGAAATTAATGTATGAATGGGGCAAAAACCTATTAAAGCTGCTAAAGGTGATGAAATAGTAGCTTCCTGTATAATTCAAAGTGTAAAGAGTAAATGATTTTACAAAAATA
>ERZ780030.247-NODE-247-length-28140-cov-3.843582_pt1 | contig 28140 bp, 23 predicted proteins | sample MGYA00511857_ERZ780030 | MGnify/ENA primary metagenome ERZ780030 (study PRJEB29588, sample SAMEA2162530) | human gut metagenome | biome: human gut; feature: human-associated habitat; material: faeces | place: Denmark | collected 2008/2010 ... | reverse complement strand
TTCAAAAGCTGGATGATCGGACCGTCCGGATAGAGACAACCGGGTACCGGGAAAGTGACCTCCCAAAATTGCAGAATATCTATGTGGTTACACGGCAGTGTTCCGGAAATGCTTCCGGAGAAAAAGAATCCGGAGCCGGAAAATCAGGTAGAAGTCTGCCGGTTGGAACAGGGGCGTATATTTTGCAGGAGGAAGGAAAAAATATGCTCCGGCTGCAGGTGAATTCCTATTATGACAGAGAAGCGGTGAATCCCACGCAGATTGTTATTCAAAACGGAGATCTTACTGCCAGCCGGTGCATTCGCAGTGTATGCGATGGGACATTTGACATGGCCTGCATCTGGGAGAGGGCAGAGTATGAAAAAAAGGAGATCAGCAGCACCATGAAAAAGGGGGATGCTTTGTGGGAGTCAGCTCTTTTGGGAGGTCTGGTCTATCATCCGGGAAGGGTAAATACGACAACGATATCCAAAGAGGCTGCAGATACAGGAGATCTGGGGAACGTCATCAGAGGCTTGGAAATGAATTAGGTGGAATGATAAAAGTGTCTCAGGGACAAGGAGAGTTCTTTACATTTCCGGTGATATCCATTATGATGGAAAAGAACAGACCGGTGTGCCTGCTTTTCGGAGATGGCACGGTCAATAAAGAGTCAGAAAGGAACAGTACAATGGCACAGAATCCAATTGTAACATTTGAAACAACACAGGGCACGATCGAGGCAGAGCTTTATCCGGAGATCGCACCAAATACAGTCAACAACTTTTTGTCACTGGTAGGAAAGGGGTTTTATGATGGTCTGATCTTCCACCGCGTGATCAAAGGTTTTATGATCCAGGGAGGAGACCCGGACGGAGTTGGTACCGGTGGACCGGGATATTCTATTAAGGGTGAGTTTGCACAGAATGGCTTTGCAAATGATCTGAAGCATTCCGCAGGTGTACTTTCCATGGCACGTTCCATGATGCCGGATTCCGCAGGATCACAGTTCTTTATTATGCACAAGGATGCGCCTCATCTGGATGGCGCTTATGCCGCTTTTGGCAAGGTGACAAAGGGACAGGATGTAGTGGACAAGATCGCTGAGGTAGAGACAGATTACAGTGAGGCTCCAATGGAGCCTCAGATGATGATCAAGGTAACAGCAGATACCTTTGGTGTGGATTATCCGGAGCCGGAGAAGTGCTAATGGATAGACTTGTTTTGTAGTTTGTCTGAGCGGTAACTTATAATGAAATGATAAAAAGGAGATTTTCCCATAGGGAGGTCTCCTTTTTCAGTGGAAATTGTGATGCAGTGTTCAGGAGAAAATGTTGACTTCGTTTTTTGTGTTGATTGTTCACAAAGTTTTGACATTATTATGATAGAGTAGATTTTGACGTTGCGGAGAGCCGCAAAGATTGGAGGACGAAACATTGATTGAAGTAAAAAATCTGGTGAAGCAGTATGGAAATCATGCAGCCGTGGACGATCTTTCCTTTACTGTAGAGACAGGAAAGGTAGTGGGGTTTCTGGGACCAAACGGTGCCGGTAAGTCTACAACGATGAATATGATCACGGGGTATATCGCACCCACATCCGGTATCGTTTTGATCGACGGGGTAGATATGGAGGAGGAGCCGGAGCAGGTTCGTAAAAACATCGGTTATCTTCCGGAAAATCCACCGTTATACCCGGATATGCGTGTTCGTGAGTACTTGTATTTTGTGGCGGAGTTAAAAAAGGTACCCCGCAAGGACAGAGATGTTATGGTCAATGAGATCATGAACCGGACGAAGATTGTGGATGTCTCTGAGAGGCTGATCCGTCACCTGTCCAAAGGATATAAACAGAGAGTCGGTGTGGCAGGAGCCATGATGGGGTATCCGGAGATTCTGATCCTGGATGAGCCGACCGTAGGTCTTGATCCAAACCAGATCATTCAGATGCGTGAGCTGATCCGTGATCTCAGTGAATCTCATACGATCCTGCTGAGTTCTCATATTATGCAGGAGATCAGTGCCGTTTGTGATGAGATCATTATCATTAATGAAGGAAAGATGATCGCCTGTGATACTCCGGATAATCTTACGATGCATATGGCATCTAATGGACTCCATCTGGTGATCAAAGGAGATGTGCCGGTGATCAAGGGTGCCCTTCGCACGGTTTCCGGTATCAAGAATGTCGTATATGACGAGCAGATAGAGGAGGGAACTCTTGGACTGACTCTTTATTCTATTGATAAAAAGGATCTTCGTGAGGATGTGTTCTTTGCATTAGCGGAGGCAGGCTGTCCGATCCTTGAAATGCATCGTCAGGAAACGACTCTGGAGGAGGCATTTATTGCATTGACAAAGGGTGGTTCCCGTCAGTTTGGTGGCAAAAAGACAGCGGAAAAACAGACGAAGCCGGAAGATGAAAAGGAGGAAGAATAATGTTTGCGATTTATAAAAAGGAATTAAAGCAGTATTTTCATTCCATGATCGGATTTGTATTTCTTGCTTTTTTCATAGCGATCATTGGTATTTATACATGGGCAAATAATTTTTATGGAAAAGTGGGAAATTTTGAGACAACTTTAAGTTCTTCTACCTTTCTTTTTGTGCTGTTGATCCCGATTCTTACTATGAGGGTTCTGGCAGAGGAAAAGCATCAGAAGACAGATCAGTTATTATATACGGCACCGATTTCTATCGGCCGTGTGATCATTGGAAAATATCTTGCGCTGATCACATTATTTGGAATTGGTGTTCTGTTTGTGGGACTTTACCCATTGCTGTTGAGACATTATGGTCCGGACAGTGTGCAGCTTGCACCGGCATATAGTGCTCTGATCGGATTTTTCCTTCTGGGTGCGGCATACATTGCTATTGGTACATTTATTTCTTCGCTGACAGAGAGCCAGCCAATTGCGGCGGTTGTATCCTTTCTGGTTCTTTTAATGAGTGTTCTGGTATCCAGCATCGCCGGGGCACTTCCGTCAGATAAGCTTTCCCAGGCAGCAATTTTGTCAGTGGTATGGATCATTGTGGCAGCAGTGGCTTATTATATGATGCATAATATAACAGTCGCAGTTATTCTGGCAGTGCTGGGAGAAGCGGCCATCTGGATCATCTATGCAGTAAAATCTTCCCTGTATGAAGGGATTGTGGCTGATATTCTGAACTGTGCCGCATTGTCCTCCAAATTTGATGATTTTACACTGGGTGTTCTGAAATATGACGTGATCGTATATTATGTGAGCGTTGCGTTTTTGTTTGTATTTCTGACGATCCAGAGTATCAGAAAAAAGAGATATAACTAAAATATATCAGGCACAAAAGCAGTGCGGAAATGAGGTAAATGATGAGCGAAAAGAAAGAAAATGTGACCCAGAATAAAGAGCCGGGAAGAATTAAAAGATCTTTTACCAGCCGGCAGTTTAAGTCAGGGGCGTACAGCTCCGTGATCACTGTGATCGTCATTGCGCTGGTGGTTGTTGTAAATATGGCATTTAATAAACTGGATCTGTCCACAGACCTGACATCAGATAGTTTGTTTACTCTGACCAAGGACTCCCAGAAGGTATTAAAGGATGTTAAGGATGATATTACCATCTATTATATGGTGGCGAAGGGAGAGGAGCAGGATTATATCCAGCGTGTGATCAAACAGTACAATAAGATCTCAGACCATATCAAGGTGGTGACGAAGGATCCGGTGGTTTATCCGAACTTTTCTAAGAAGTATGTGGATGATGCCGTATCAGATAATGATGTGATCGTAGTAGATGAGACAACAGGTGCGGCAAAATATGTTTCCTGTGATGATATGTTGTATCAGGATCAGTATTCTTATTATACAAGTGGAAGTTCTGAGCAGTATCTGGATGTTGAGGGGCAGGTTACTTCAGCAATCCAGAATGTTCTTTCCACAGACAAGAAAAAAATCTATGTTGTAACCGGTCATGACGAGCAGAGCATCAGCGATTCTCTTTCCAAGACATTGGAGAAGATGAATGTGGATGTGCAGGACATTTCTCTTGTGACACAGAAGAAAGTACCGGACGACTGTTCTCTGCTGATCGAGTACGGACCGCAGAGTGATCTGAGAGACAGCGAGAAAACAGTGATCATGGATTATCTGAAAAAGGGCGGTACAGCAATCCTGATGCCGGGGTATGTGGAGAAGGAAACACCAAATATTGATGAGATCCTTGACTATTATGGCATGAGTATCCAGAAGGGTATTATTTATGAAGGAGTGGGACATTATGAGAATTATCTCAACTGGATCGTTCCAACCATCAATACAGATGCGGATGTAATGTCCAAGTTTGGGGATAAGGATTATGTAGTGATTGGATCTTCCCAGGGCATTAAAGAGCAGAAGTCATCTTCTCTGAGAAACGGCTTGAAATTGACAGATATTCTGACCACTTCAAAGCAGTCATTGTTGAAAAAGGATCCAAGCTCCCAGAACACGGATAAAGAAAAGGGAGATCTGGATGGTCCTTTTGCAACCGGTGTATATGCAGAGGAGACTTTAGATGAAGGTACGACCAAGCTGACAGTGATCGCTACCAATGAGGTGCAGGATAACCTGATGGAGAATGTGATCAGCGGTATGCTGGGCGACTCTAAGGACGGCACTGCTGCAACCTCTATTGAGGCAAAGAGCTTATCTTATTCTACGATTACCATGAGTGCCGGCAGTGCAATTCTCTGGTCAATTGTTCTCGTTATTCTTGTACCGGTTGGATTATTGCTGGCAGGATTTGCAATCTGGTTTACAAGGAGGAGAAAATAAAATATGAGCAGAAAAAAGAGACAAACGGTGACACTTCTGGTGCTTTGTCTGGTGCTCATTGCTGCAGGTGTTGGATATTATGCCTTAATACGTCATCAGGCAGCACAGGAAAAGGCAGAAAAAGCGAAGGAAAGTGCAAAAGAATTGTTTCAACTTTCTTCTGATGATATTAACAAGGTGGAGTATCAGGGAGAAAAATCATCGTTAACCTTTGACAAGGATGGAAAAACCTGGAAACTATCATCAGATAAAAACTATCCTGTCAATCAGGACAGAATCACTGATATGATAGATGAGACAACAGGAGTGGCAGCAACCAAAACAGTCACAACAAGCTGTGATGATTTGACACAATATAATCTGGATAAGCCGGATCTGACCGTGACAGTGACAGATACTTCCGGTCAGAAAACAACGATATATGTGGGGATGGAATCTGTGTCCGGTGGTGGTCGGTATGCTTATTGCGGTGGGGACGAAAAGAAGGTTTACCTGATCTCTACTTCTCTTTACAGCAGCTTTGATTACAGTCTGGGAGATCTTATGACAGTACCGGATATTCCATCGGTACAGGCAGATGAAATCCGGTATCTGAAGGTGGAGAAGCAGAAAGGCAAGAATTTTGAAGCAGAGTATGATGAAAAGAACTCTCCATACAAGGATATATACGGATGGTCCATTAAGCAGCCGTATACACAGCCGGTAGCAGGGGATAAGGATGGGCTGCAGAACTTGTTTGGCAGCTATACGAATATAGGCTTTAATGCAGGTGTGTCCTATAAAAAAGATACTGCCTTAGAAAAGAAATATGGTCTGGATCAGCCGCAGTATACGGTAACCTTTCGGACTGCCAAAAAGAATGTGACTCTGTATATTGGAAAAGAAAACAATGATAAGAGCAGCTACTATGTTAAGATGAAAGGAAAAGACGGGATTTATCTGATGGAAGCATCCAGTGTCAGTAAGATGATCACCATCAATCCTCTTGATTGTGTATACCAGAGACTTTATGCAGGAGAACAGGAAAAGCTCAATCAGGTAGAGCTTTCTTATCAGGGCAAAAAATATACCTTTGATGTTTCCAAAACAAAGAAAAAGTCGGAGACAGAGTATACTTATACGGTAACGAGTGATGGAAAGAAAGTGGATGCAGATAAATTTACCACAGCCTATGGCGTCATCAGTTATCTGGCACCGGGTGGAAATATTGATCCGAAGGCTTCCGTGAAGGGAAATGAGCCGGTGGCACAGTTTACCTTCCATGAGGACAAAAAAGATACAAAGATGATCGTATATCCTTATGATGGACAGAACTTCTATCGTGTCAGTGTCAACGGCGTTATGCAGTTCACCGTAGACAAGAATGCCGTAGATAAGGTTTTGAAGCAGTTTGCATCGTTGAAATAACGTGAGCGAAAGCAAAAGTGAGATGCCCTCGCTCCGCGTCAAAGATTTATGAAATGATTTTAGAATAATAAAGACGGAGTGCAGAGGGAATGCTATATTCTCTCTGCATTTTTTCTGCAGTAACCCAGATGCTGTCTTCGGAAAGAGGAATGGACGGTGCCTGCTTTAGATGGATCAGGTAACCGATCATATGCCACTCAATATGGGAAAAGATATGCTTTCCTTTTCCGAGAAGTTCAATGTTGCTGGCACTGGTATCCCATTGTTCCAGAAGCTTCTGCAGTTCTTCCGTGGAGACAAAACCCTCCTGGGAAGGAAATTCCCATAAGCCTGCAAGAAGTCCTTTTGGAGGGCGTTTCTGTACCAGATAGGTTCCATGGTATTCCAGAAGGATCACGGTCTTTTCTTCGATGCGGCGTTTCTTTTTGGGAGGCTTCACCGGGAAGGCAGACCATGAATCGTGAATATGTGCCTGACACCGGGAGACAAACGGACATTTGTCACAGAGGGGAGCACCGTTTGGCTGACAGATTGTGGCACCAAGATCCATCCATGCCTGATTATAGATTCCGGGGGTTCTGGGGGGAATCGTCTGGAGAAGCTCAGAACGGAGCTGCTTTTTAAAGGCGGCTTTTGTAATGTCGGAACCGTCTTCAAAAAGGCGGGTATAGATCCGGTAAACATTGCCGTCAATGGCAGGAACAGCTTCTCCGAGAGCAATGGAGGCAATGGCACCGGCGGTATATTCCCCGATGCCGGGAAGAGACAGGATCTCCTGATAGGTCCGGGGAAATTCTCCATGAAACCGCTCTTCAATCTCTATGGCAGCGCGTTTCAGATTGTTTGCACGGCTGTAGTACCCAAGCCCCTGCCAAAGCTTCATAAGTTCATCCTGTGGGGCATTTGCCAGACTTTTGATATTGGGAAATGCTGTCAGAAAGCGTGCATAGTAACCTTTGACAGCTTCAACGCGGGTCTGCTGCAGCATAATCTCGGAAACCCAGACATGGTAAGGGTCCGGTCGGTGGGTTTCGCTGGCGGGAGTCCGCCAGGGCAGATCTCTGGCAGCAGAAGAATACCACTCCAGAAGGGGAGTGGTAAGCTGGTTTAATTTGTCTATGCGGTTGGGAGCAGGTGTATTCATAATGAAGCCTCTTTTCATGGTTTTGCTTTTCGTTCTGAAGTGGAACGCAGGTCCAGCAGATCGTGAATCTCCGCCAGAGGGATTTTGGTATATTCAGCCAGATCCCATGGTGTTGCTTCGCGGCCGTTTTCCTCAGCCAGATATTTTGCCGCCTCATGGAGCAGATTTGTTTTGGCAAGAACAGTGCTTTCCCAATCCTTGGCCGCAGTAACGGAATCGATCATATTCTCGATGGCAAGACGGATCTCCTCCTCAATTACAGAATGGATCTGTTCCAGATCCGGTGCTGTCCCCTTACGGAAATCAGCAGGAGCACCTCCGATCCGCTCCAGAGCCATCAGAATACCGATATTACCTTCGGCAATCATTTCGTCCAGGGCAATTCCGCGTTTTTCATAGGATTTGGCAATCTGAAATACTTTATCGAGCTGTTCGTGTACCAGAGCCTCTTTGGTGGAAGCATCACCGGCAAGGAAACAATCCCAGAGGGCGGCAAGCTCGGCACCGTTGTGGGAGGTGAGAGCAGAAACTTCACGGCGGTAAAGCTCCAGATTACGTTCTGCTTTGGAAATGCGGCGTCTGGCTCCCTGATCCTGCGCTGTATTGTCATTGTCATCCGGTGATCCGGATAAAGAGGTATACTCCTCCGGAGCGTTGCCGGTGGCATTTTCTGTTTCATTGATACTGTCATCTGCAGAAGATATCTCCTGAAAGGAGACAGATGGATGATATCCCGAAATGGTGATACCGTTCATCGCCAGATACTGATAGACCGCATCAAACTGATCCTCGTGAAGCTCCATATCAGAAAGATACTGATGTATTTCTTCTTTTGTCATCTGGTTCTGCTGTGACTGTGCAATGCTCTTGATCTCTTCCATGCACTCTAATAATTTATTTTGATCCATATTTGTATAATCTCCATTTCCGTAACATTTTATGTTGATTCTTAATATCAGATTTTAGAGAAAAAGAGGTGGAGTGTCAATAGTTGATACATCTAATCTTTCCTGTAAATTATGTGGAAAAATTATTATAAAAAAAGAGAGGTTTGTTATAGGCAAGTCTTTTATTTTTTGATATAATAGAGTTCATAATAAGCTACGTGTGGACACGCTTTTTCTCATGGCGGTTCAAAATAGTAGCAAAAGGAGGTATATATAATGAGAAAAGGTTTCAAAAAGGCCTTGTCATTTGTTCTTTCCACAGCAATGCTGGTTTCACTCGGTTCCGGGCTTGATATCAGTACTGCCGGTGCAGAGGACACGACGGCCGGAACAACGACAGAGGGTGAAGCTGCCCAGGGATTTTACAAAGCTATGGTAGGTTTCCAGACTTCTGGATACGATTGCCGCGATGGTTACAAACCTGATCAGATTCGTGCAGATGCAGCGTACAATACATGGCTCACAGAAAATGGTAAAACGGTTCCTGCATATAACGGAATCAATATTTATCAGAATGGTAACGTTGCTTCTTTAAAGAAGGATGGTACTATCAAGAAGCCAGAAAAGGTTGAGCTTTATCCGGATGCTGCGGTTACTGATGTGAAGATGACAAAGGACGGTGAGTATACTGTTTCCGTTTCAAATCTGAAACTGGATGAGACTGTAGCCGCAGGCGGAATCTTCAATATGCTTTATGTAGCTACAAATATCCCTGTTGCAGAGGGGGACAACATCTCTGTTAAGGCATCCTCTATCAAGGTTGCAGGTCAGGATATCGCTACAGATGCAGCTCTTCCTAGTAAGGGAGATCTTAAGGTGGGCGGTCAGTATATCTTTATGGTAGCTGATGCATATGCCTCAGAGGCGGATAAAAAGGGGTATACAAACCTGCCGCTTTATTGTGACACAGCAGACAAGTCAAAAAATTTAAAGGTACCAGAGGGTACATTTGATGTGGAGATCACATTCTCTGTAGAGGGTGTTGACTGGTCAAAGGCTCCTACAACAGATGATGTTCCTACACCGGCTCCAACACAGGTACCAACCACAGCACCTGTTGTTACACCACCACCTGTTGTTGATCTGAAGACTTCATTTGATATGTATCTCTGTGCCAACGTAAATGATGGTTTAACTCCGGAAACAGCAACAGAGCTGATTTCTCCGACTACAGGAAAGAAGATTCAGTCAGCTGCCTGGGGATCTGAGGAGATGAAGGCAAAGGTATTTGCTGCCAAGTCAACCAATAAGGTTACCGGTAATGTGACAGATGCATTTGATCAGAAAGAATCTTACTATGTAGTAAATCCTGAGTCTTCTGCAACAATTTCTAAGACAGGTGAGTATTCTCTCTCTGTTGTTGCAGCTGGAAACAGTGAGGATATTACCGGAAACGGTGCAATCTGGTTCCCGATTATGATCAAGGGAAGCGTCAGCAATATGCCAACTGACTTTAATATCGTTGGTAAGTCTGTTACAGTAGGTGACAAGTCATATACATGGAATTCACATCTTCTCCAGGATGGCCAGGGAAGTGTAAGACTTGTTGTATGTAATCAGTGGGCTACAGATGATGAGAAGGCTGATAACAATACAATTAGTGAGGCAATACCTGTAAAACAGGGTGACAAGATCACATTTAATTTCTATGTAACTGCAGATGCTCCGGCTCCTGCAAAGACAGCTACTCCTGTAGCGATTGCACCATCTACATCTTACAATGCATATCTTGGTTTCCAGACAGATGACTGGCTTTTCCGTGATCCTTGGAACAACTCTGACACAGGTCTCAAGAGTAAGGATTATGATTATCTGAAGCAGGTTGCATGGAACCATGACGGTAAGACAAATCCTGTCAACGTAACATCTATTACAGATGCAAAGATGGAAAAGAACGGTGTGAAGTATAACCTGTCTATTAAGGGACTGGATGTTAAGAAGGTTTCCAGTGCTTCCACGAAGTTCAATATGTTGTTTATCACAACCGATATCCCTCTCAGCATGAAGGGCGTCGAGGTGAAGAATGCTGTATTAAAGATTGATGGCAAGAAGATTAAAGAGTACAAGGTAGTGCCAAATAAGGCAGATGCTTCTAAGTACTATCAGTTCATGCTCGCAGATGCGTATGCTCCGGCAGATGGAACAAAGGATGCACCTTATCCATCAGGTGCAGAGCTGAAGACATTGCCAACCGATTCTATCGAAGTTGAGTACACTGTATCCGGTGTTGATTTCAACAGCAAGGTAATTGGTACACAGAAGGGTAAGACCTTTACACAGGGTAACTTCAAGTATAAGGTTACAAAGGCAGTTGTCCTTTCCGGTGACAATAAAGTGACTAAGGGTGCTGTACAGGTAGTAGGTCTTTCTAAGAAGGGTAAGAAGAAAGCAAATCTTTCTCTCGGTGCTACTGCTAAGGTTACAAGTAAGGCTGCAATTTCTACTGCAGCAGCAGTAATGACTTACAAGGTTACTACTCTTAAGTCTGGTGCATTTAAGAACTCTGCTAAGCTGAAATCCTTCAGCTTCAAGAAAGCTGCAAATGTTAAGAAGCTTCCTTCCAAGGTATTTATGAACTGCAAGAAGCTGAAAAAGGTTGAGCTGAACAAGAAGATGAAGAAGATCCCTGCAGCAGCGTTTAAGGGATGTAAGAATCTTGCAACGATTAAGTGCAATGCAAAGCTGTCATCTGTAAGCAAATCTGCATTCAAGGGATGCAAAAAGAAAATTAAGATTACAGGTAAGAGCAAAAAAGCAAATAAAAAGAAAATTAAGAAAGCATACAAGAAGGTAAAATAATTACTGACAGGTAATCTTTCTTAGACAATGGGATGCCATATCCGGAATATTGGATGTGGCATCCTTTTTCTTTTTGTTATTTATTATTTGTTGCGAAAAATCAAATTTTTCAAGATATTAAGTCTACACGAGTAGGACTTAGTGAAATCAGTGTTTCTACTATATATTGTAAAAAACTTGAAAAACACATACAATATATAGTGGACTTTTGCAGTGAGGTTTGTTATAATCATTCGTGAATGTATTCGTAAACCCGGAGCCTTGCAGAGGATTCGGGTCTTTTCACGGGATTTGGGGGAGACACCGGAAGAGGGAATGCTGAGTACAAAGAAAATGAAAGAAGAGGTATTTTGGGACAATGAAAGTAACAAAAAGGGATGGCAGAATTGTAGATTATGACAGAAACAAGATCATACTGGCGATTCAGAAGGCAAATGTTGAGGTAGACCGATACGAGCAGGTATCAGAGGAAACCATTGATTCCATCGTTGCCAGTATCGAAAATAAGAAAACGGATAACCTTATGGTAGAGGACATCCAGGATATGATCGAGCAGAAGCTTATGGCAGAGCGAAAGTATGAGCTGGCCAAGAAGTATATCATTTATCGTTACACCAGAGAAATGGTCCGCCGTGCCAATACCACAGATGACTCGATCATGAGTCTGATCAAAAACAGCAATAAGGATGTAATGGAGGAAAACTCCAACAAAAATGCGTATATCGCTTCTACGCAGAGAGACCTGATCGCAGGTGAGGTATCCAAGGATCTGACAAAGCGCGTTCTGCTTCCGGAGAAGATCATTAAGGCACATGAAGAGGGCGTGATCCATTTTCATGATATGGATTATTATCTCCAGAGTATTTTTAACTGTTGTCTGATCAATATCGGAGATATGCTGGAAAATGGAACCGTTATGAATGGCAAGCTGATCGAGAGTCCCAAAAGCTTCCAGGTTGCCTGTACTGTTATGACACAGATCATTTCAGCAGTTGCCAGCAGTCAGTATGGCGGACAGTCTGTGGATATCCGTCATCTGGGCAAATATCTTCGTAAGACCCGTGACAAATACGAGCGTCATTACAAAGAGAAATATGGTGATATTATTTCGGATGAGATCAGAGAGCGTTTTATTGATGACCGTCTTCGTGATGAACTTCGCTCCGGTGTCCAGACGATTCAGTATCAGATCAATACACTGATGACCACCAATGGGCAGTCTCCGTTTGTGACTTTATTCCTGAATCTTGACAAGGATGATCCTTATATTGAGGAAAATGCCATGATCATCGAGGAGATATTAAAGCAGCGTATTGAGGGAATTAAAAACGAAAAGGGTGTCTATGTGACGCCGGCTTTTCCAAAGCTGATCTATGTATTGGACGAGCATAACTGCCTGAAGGGCGGCAAGTACGATTATCTCACGAAGCTGGCGGTGAAGTGCAGTGCCAAGAGAATGTATCCGGATTATATTTCCGCAAAGATGATGCGGGAGAATTATGAGGGGAATGTATTTTCATGTATGGGCTGCCGCAGCTTCCTGACACCGTGGAAGGATGAAAATGGAGAGTTTAAATTTGAGGGAAGATTTAATCAGGGTGTCGTCAGCTTGAATCTGCCGCAGATCGGTATTCTGGCAGAGGGAGATGAGGAAAAGTTCTGGGCTCTTCTGGAGGAGCGTCTGGCACTTTGCTTTGAAGCTCTGATGTGTCGTCATCATGCGCTGGAGGGCACTCTTTCCAATGTCAGCCCGATCCATTGGCAGTATGGTGCGATTGCCCGGTTAAAATCAGGAGAGACCATTGACAAGCTTCTTCATGATGGATATTCGACCATATCTTTAGGATATATTGGATTATATGAGGTGACGAAACTGATGACAGGTGTGAGTCATACCGATCCGAAGGGGACGAATTTTGCTCTGCGCCTTATGAAACGTCTGCGTCTGGCATGCGATACATGGAAGCTGGAGACAGGGCTTGGCTTTGGCTTATATGGTACTCCGGCAGAAAGTCTCTGTTACCGTTTTGCTGAGATTGATAAGAAGCGTTTTGGGGAGATCAAGGATGTGACGGATAAGGGATACTACACCAACTCTTATCATGTGGATGTCCGGGAAAAGATTGATGCATTTGAGAAGTTCCGCTTTGAGAGCCAGTTCCAGAAGATTTCCTCCGGTGGAGCGATCTCCTATGTGGAGATTCCGAATATGCGCCACAATCTGGAAGCACTGGAGGATGTGGTTCGATTTATTTATGATAATATCCAGTATGCGGAGTTTAATACAAAGTCCGATTACTGTCATGTATGTGGTTACGATGGAGAGATCATTATCAATGATGATCTGGAGTGGGAATGTCCACAGTGCCACAATAAGGATAAAAATAAAATGAATGTGACGAGACGTACCTGCGGTTATCTGGGAGAGAATTTCTGGAATGTAGGAAAAACAAAAGAGATCAACGCAAGGACGCTTCATTTGTAAAGTGAAAAAGAAGTGGTTTCTGTCAGTGTGACAGGTATGGTAAAAATAGATTTTGAAACCTTACCGGATACGCTGGCAGATTGTTCTTTCAGAACCCCTTTTTTATTGATGCGACAGGTCATTTTCAGGGAATCTACGGTGCCGGTGACATTTTTCAATTCCTCGGTGCTCATGGATGCCTGTTCGATGATCTGGCAGAAGTAATAGGATGCCGTTTCGCCGGACAGGGTAAATTCATATAAGGTATCACTGCCCTTAGGAGTCACCTTCATATCCTCAAGCTGGAAAGAGGCATCCTGCATAATATCCGAAATGAAGGTGACCATGGAAAGAACTTCTTCCGGAGAACGCTCCGTCCGTGTCTTTTCTTTTCCGTTATTTGTGATATACCAGCCGTCCTTATAGGTGGAATGACTTTTTTCTGTCTTTCCCCTGGTGGTAGTTTTGGTGGTCATGTCGAGGTTTAAATGATCGCGGTCGTTGGCGCCGGTTATAAGAGCATTGGCACTCATATGGCGTTTTCCTTTGATCAGCTTTCCTCTGAGATTGATGGAGGCATCGGTTTTTGCACGAAAAGAGGACTGGGATAACAGTTTTTCGAAGGAAAAATATACTTTCCCCTCAGGCGAACCTGGATCCGGTGTTTCAGAAACTTCCTGTGGATCGCTAGTGGCGGATGCCGGCTGTGATGAGACATTTTGACGTCCGGTGTCTTTGGGCGTGGCAGCACGGTGGTGCTGGTACAGACATACGCCCTCTATCAATAGAAGTAACGCAATAACGGCGAACGCAAAGTATTTTAAAGGTGTTGATTTTTTGTTCATAGAGATCACTCCTTGTATGCTATATATTATGATGCTGCGGATTGCTTCATTGCTATCTGCTTTTGACCCTTGCATCATATTATAATGTTATTTGACAGACAGGTCAAAAAAATCAGAAAAATAATCGAAACCGGAAAAGGAGACGACATATATGAATTACGCAGAGATAAAGAAATGTGATGTAGCGAACGGACCGGGAGTCAGGGTGTCTTTGTTTGTCAGTGGCTGTACTCATCACTGCAAAGAATGCTTTAATAAAGAGACTTGGGATTTTCAGTTTGGAAAGCCATTCACACAGGATACGATCGATGAGATTCTGGAACTGTTAAGTCCTGATTATATTAAAGGAATCACTCTGCTCGGAGGGGAACCTATGGAGCAGGTAAATCAGCAGGGTCTTCTGCCGTTGCTGCGACAGATCCGGGAAAAGCTGCCGGACAAGTCTGTGTGGTGTTTTACCGGATATGATTATGAAAAGGATGTTCTGGCCAGAATGGTACCGGAATGGGAGGAAACAAAAGAATTTCTTTCTTATCTGGATGTGCTGGTGGACGGAGAGTTTAAGATCGAACAGAAGGATCTGGGACTGATCTTTAAGGGGTCTGCCAACCAGAGAACGATCCTGGTGCAGGAGTCTCTCAGGGAAGGTCATATTGTATACTGGGATCCCCAAAATCCATAAGAATTTGATAAAATTCTATGAAATCCCAAAGAAATGCCAAAAACGGCTTGAAATTTTAGGACAAGTCCGCTACAATAATGAGTGGGTTGTGACTGCGAGGTAATCGGGCAGTTATGAGAAATGCTTAATTACTGCACAGCGCCAGCAGTGACAGTATATTATAAATTATATTTTAGGAGGAATTAAAAATGGCAGTAAAAGTTGCAATTAACGGTTTTGGTCGTATCGGACGTCTTGCTTTCAGACAGATGTTTGGTGCAGAAGGTTATGAAGTAGTAGCTATCAACGATCTGACAAGCCCAAAGATGCTTGCTCATCTGTTAAAGTATGATTCATCACAGGGTAGGTATGAGAAGGCTGATACAGTTTCAGCTGGAGAGGATTCCATCACAGTTGATGGTAAGGAGATTAAGATCTATGCATTCCCTGATGCAAACAACTGCCCATGGGGCGAGCTTGGTGTAGACGTTGTTCTTGAGTGTTCAGGATTCTACACATCTAAGGAAAAAGCACAGGCTCATATCAACGCTGGTGCTCGTAAGGTTGTTATTTCTGCTCCTGCAGGAAATGATCTTCCTACTATCGTTTACAACACAAACCATGAGACACTTAAGGCTGAGGATAACATCATTTCTGCAGCTTCTTGTACAACAAACTGCTTAGCTCCTATGGCTGACGCTCTTAACAAGTTTGCAGCTATCCAGTCTGGTATCATGGTAACAATCCATGCTTACACAGGTGATCAGATGACTCTTGATGGTCCTCAGAGAAAGGGTGACCTCAGAAGATCTCGTGCAGCAGCAGTTAACATCGTTCCTAACAGCACAGGTGCTGCAAAGGCTATCGGTCTTGTAATCCCAGAGCTGAACGGAAAGCTCATCGGATCTGCACAGCGTGTTCCTACCCCTACAGGTTCTACAACAATCCTGACAGCTGTATGCAAGGGCTCTGATATCACAGTTGAGGGTATCAACGCAGCTATGAAGGCAGCAGCAAACGAGTCATTCGGTTACAATGATGAGGAGATCGTATCTTCTGATATCGTTGGTATGAGATATGGTTCTCTGTTCGATGCTACTCAGACAATGGTAAACAAGGTTGCTGATGACCTCTATGAGGTACAGGTAGTATCTTGGTATGATAATGAGAATTCTTACACATCTCAGATGGTAAGAACAATCAAGTACTTCTCAGAGCTTGCATAATCTGATCTGAGGTGCTTAAGCCGGACAGGCTGTCGTCATTGACTGACAACACTCCGGTGCATTGGTTGATCCATGTACGGGTCCGGTCTTTCATTGGACCGGGCTCGTTTTTCTTTTTCTGCGGGTATCCGGAGGAAAGACTGCTTTATAAAGAGCAAAACTCTTCTTCTGATATCCGGAAGAGAGATTAATAATTAGGAGGAATTAGACATGTTAAATAAGAAATCTGTTGATGATATCAACGTAAAGGGCAAGAAGGTTCTTGTTCGCTGTGACTTCAATGTACCACTTGATGCAGACTTAAATATTACTGACGAGAATCGTCTCGTAGCTGCTCTGCCTACTATAAAGAAGCTGATCGCTGATGGAGGAAAAGTAATCCTTTGTTCCCACCTTGGAAAACCGAAGGGAGAGCCAAAGCCGGAGCTTTCTTTAGCACCTGTTGCAAAGAGACTTGCTGAGCTTCTGGGCCAGGAAGTAAAGTTTGCCGCTGATGCCAATGTTGTAGGCGACAATGCAAAGGCTGCTGTTGCAGCAATGAAGGACGGCGACGTTGTACTTCTTGAGAATACACGTTACAGAGCAGAGGAGACAAAGAACGGCGAGGCTTTCTCTGAGGAGCTTGCATCTCTTGCTGATGTATTCGTAAACGATGCATTCGGTACTGCTCACAGAGCACACTGCTCTAACGTAGGTGTTACAGAGTTCATCCGTAAGAAGGGTGGAGATTGTGCCGTTGGATATCTGATGCAGAAGGAGATCGACTTCCTTGGCAATGCAGTAAACAATCCGGAGCGTCCATTCGTAGCAATTCTTGGTGGTGCTAAGGTATCTTCTAAGATCTCTGTTATCGAGAACCTTCTTGACAAGGTTGACACACTGATCATCGGTGGCGGTATGGCTTACACATTCATGGCTGCTCACGGTGAGGAAGTTGGTAAGTCACTTCTTGAGGAGGATTACAAGGAGTATGCACTGAAGATGGAGAAGAAGGCTGAGGAGAAGGGCGTTAAGCTTCTGATCCCTGTTGATACAATAGTTGCTGATGATTTCTCTAACGATGCAAACTTCAAGGTTGTTGGCCGTGGAGAGATCCCTGCAGATATGGAAGGTCTTGATATCGGACCTAAGACGGCAGAGCTTTTTGCAAATGCAGTAGCCGGTGCTAAGACGGTTGTCTGGAACGGACCAATGGGCTGCTTCGAGATGCCAAACTTTGCAAAGGGTACGATTGCAGTTGCTGAGGCAATGGCTAAGCTTGAGGGTGCAACAACCATCATCGGTGGTGGTGACAGTGCCGCAGCATGTAACCAGCTTGGATTCGGTGACAAGATGACTCATATCTCTACCGGTGGTGGAGCTTCTCTTGAGTTCCTTGAGGGTAAGGATCTTCCTGGTGTAGTTGCAGCAGATGATAAATAATCAGATTCAGATAAGGAGATAGTACAATGGCTAGAAGAAGAATTATTGCCGGCAACTGGAAAATGAACAAGACTCCTAGTGAGGCAGTTGCTTTAGTAAATGAGTTAAAGGATTTAGTAGTAAATGATGATGTGGATGTTGTTTACTGTGTACCTGCAATCGATATTGTTCCTGTCGTAGAGGCAGTAAAAGGCACAAACGTAGCAGTAGGTGCTGAGAATATGTACTTTGAGGAGAGCGGAGCTTACACAGGTGAGATCTCTGCACCAATGCTTGTAGATGCAGGCGTTAAGTATGTAATCCTTGGCCACTCTGAGCGTCGTGATTATTTCAAGGAGGATGATGTCCTTCTGAACAAGAAAGTTAAGAAGGCATTTGAGGCTGGTCTGACACCAATCCTTTGCTGTGGTGAGTCACTGGAGCAGAGAGAGCTGGGAGTAACAATGGACTGGATCCGTCTTCAGATCAAGTCTGACCTTGCAGGCGTTACTGCAGATCAGGTAAAGAGCATGGTAATCGCTTATGAGCCAATCTGGGCAATCGGAACCGGCAAGACTGCTACTTCTGATCAGGCACAGGAGGTATGTAAGGGTATCCGTGATCTTATCGCTGAGATCTATGATACAGATACTGCAGAGGCAGTTCGTATCCAGTATGGTGGATCTATGAACGCCGGAAATGCAGCAGAGCTTCTTGCAAAGCCGGATATCGACGGTGGTCTGATCGGTGGAGCTTCTCTGAAGGCTGATTTCGGTAAGGTAGTCAATGCGTAATTGAGAAGCATTTCGCTTAAATTGTCATAATATTTTTAAATGCGGTTTGGAAGGTTCTTGACTTTCCGGACCGTATTTTTGTTTTTAGGACAGATGAGAGGGCTTTGTACATTTTCATAGCAGAGACGGGTGTTCTTGTTATTGACGAATGAGAGGGAATCTTGTATACTCAAGAATGGTAGAATAAAAAGACCGTTGCCGGTGCTGTGGCGCGGCGATCAGAGACAGAGACAGCACAGAAAAGAGGAATAGAGATTATGAGTCAGAAACCAGTTGTATTAATGGTATTAGATGGTTATGGATTGAATGATAAGGTTGAGGGAAATGCGATCGCTCAGGCAAAGACACCGGTGATGGACAAGCTGATGGCAGAGTATCCGTTTGTAAAGGGAAACGCCAGTGGTCTTGCAGTTGGTCTTCCGGATGGTCAGATGGGTAACTCTGAGGTTGGTCATATGAATATTGGCGCCGGCCGTGTCATCTATCAGGAGCTGACACGTATTTCCAAGTCTATCGATGATGGCGATTTCTTTGAGAATGAGGAGCTTTTAGCTGCCATTGAGAACGTCAAGAAGAATGGCTCAGATCTTCATTTATATGGTCTGCTTTCCGATGGTGGTGTACACAGTCACAATACACATCTGTACGGACTGCTGGAGCTGGCTAAGAGAAATGGTGTAGAGAATGTTTATGTACACTGCTTCCTGGATGGCCGTGATACACCTCCTGCATCCGGTAAGGAATATGTAGAGCAGCTTCAGGCAAAGATTGACGAGATCGGTGTTGGCCACATTGCCAGCCTGCATGGACGTTATTATGCAATGGATCGTGATACCAACTGGGATCGTGTAGAGAAGGCATATGCTGCTCTGGTATATGGCGAGGGCGAGAAGGCAGAGGACGCTGTTCAGGCAATGGCTGATTCTTATGCAAAGGATGTGACAGATGAGTTCGTAGTACCTACTGTCATTGAGAAGGACGGAAAGCCACTGGCTACCATTAAGGACGGCGATTCCGTAATCTTCTTTAATTTCCGTCCGGACCGTGCGAGAGAGATCACCCGCAGCTTCTGTGATGAGGAGTTTACAGGATTTGAGAGAAAGAAAGGTTTCCTGAAGCTGACATATGTCTGCTTTGTGGATTATGATGATACGATTGGCAACAAGCTGGTTGCATTCAAGAAAGAGTCTGTAGAGAATACATTTGGTGAGTTCCTTGCAGCCAATGGAAAGACACAGCTTCGTCTGGCGGAGACAGAGAAATATGCGCATGTTACCTTCTTCTTTAACGGTGGAGTTGAGGAGCCAAACAAGGGAGAGGAGCGTTCTCTGGTAAAATCACCTTCCGTAGCAACTTACGATCTGCAGCCGGAGATGAGCGCCCCGGAGGTCAGCAGAAGATTGAATGAGGCGATTGGATCAGGCAAGTATGATGTGATCGTGATCAACTTTGCAAATCCGGATATGGTAGGCCATACAGGTGTGATCCCTGCAGCCATTAAGGCAGTCGAGGCAGTGGATGAGTGTGTTGGATCTGCAGTAGAGGCAGTTAAGAAAGCAGATGGCGTTCTGTTTATCTGTGCAGATCACGGAAATGCAGAGAAGATGATCGACTATGAGACAGGGGAGCCGCATACTGCTCATACAACCAATCCGGTACCATTTATCCTTGTCAACTATGATGAGTCATATACTCTTCGTGAGGGTGGATGTCTTGCAGATATTGCACCGACATTGATTCAGGTAATGGGTATGGAGCAGCCAAAGGAGATGACTGGCCAGTCACTTCTGATCAGAAAATAATTCGGCTATTGAATGAAATGCGGGCAGATTTATAATAAATCTGCCTGTGATAGAAAAAACTTCTTGAAATGATAGGATACTTGTGCTATCATTAAGTAGTTGTTGTGTAACATCACAGCAGATTATTGTTACATTGGATTAAAGTGGAGGTTTTTTGATGATTAACATTATTCATGGTATTTTATTAATTCTTTATATTATTGATTGTATTGCATTGACGGTTGTTGTATTGATGCAGGAGGGAAAGCAGGCTGGTCTGACAGGTGCGATCAGTGGTGCAGCAGAGTCCTACTGGGGCAAGAACAAAGGTCGTTCCATGGAGGGCGGACTTGTACTGGCTACCAGAATTATGGCTGTGCTTTTCGTAGTATTTTCACTGCTTCTGAACCTCAAGATTTTCAGCTAAGATAATGGTTTCTTGCTGATGATCAGTACGATAGAGAAATTATGCCGTCTCATGGGTATCTCCGTGAGGCGGTTTTTTGGAATTAAGAGGGATAAAGTGAACAAAGTTCGCTTTGCGAACAAGGTTCGCTTTGCGAGCGCAGGTCGCTTTACAGATTTGTGCCTGCGGTCCAAAGTTTGCGGACAGAGAAAGGAAAGAAGACGATGATGGTACAGGAAGAATTTGAAGAAAAAAAGAAAATGATCGATGAATTTGTCAATTCAAAGGGATATCGCAGCATGTCAATAAAGGAGATGGCAATGGTATTGCAGGTGCCGTCCCGTGAAAAAAAAGATTTTCGCGAAGTGCTGGATGCCCTTGCCATGGAAGGAAAGATCAGCATTGATCTGAAGGGAAAGATCAAACCGCTTCCGGCAGATGTGAAGGTAGGCCGTTATATGGCGACCCAGAGAGGCTTTGGTTTTGTGCGCGTTGAAAATGAGGAAGATGATATTTTCATTCCGGGGGTACATACCAAGGGAGCGCTTGACGGGGATACCGTACAGGTACTGGTCAAAAAGGAAGGCGGAGAGGGCAAACGCCGGGAAGGCCAGGTGTTAAATATTTTGGAGCGCGGCAACAGCATTATCGTAGGAACCTATACACGCAGTAGAAATTTTGGCTTTGTCACACCGGACAATCAGAAATTTACCAAGGATATTTATGTGGCAAAGGCAGAGAGTAAAGGGGCTGTCACCGGTCACAAGGTAGTTGTGGAGATCACGGACTTTGGCGATGAGCAGCGAAAGCCGGAGGGGCGTGTTCTGGAGATTCTGGGACATGTGAATGATCCAGGTGTTGATATTCTCTCTGTGATCAAAGCATATGGTCTGCCGGAGGAGTATCCGGATGAGGTAATGAAGCAGATTGAGGATATCCCGGATGAGGTAGAGGAGAGTCAGAAGGCCGGCAGAGCAGATTTTCGTGATCTGCAGACGGTGACCATTGACGGAGAGGATGCGAAGGATCTGGATGATGCCATTACTCTTTCCAAGGAGGGAAATATGTATCATCTAGGTGTTCATATTGCGGATGTCAGCCAGTATGTGACAGAAGGGTCGCCTTTGGATAAGGAGGCGTTGAAGCGTGGAACCAGTATTTATCTGGTGGACCGCGTGATCCCGATGATCCCCCACAAATTGTCTAACGGAATCTGTTCTCTGAATCAGGGGGTAGATCGTCTGACATTATCCTGTATGATGGATATCAATGAAAAGGGAGAAATTGTAAAGCATAAGATCTGTGAATCCGTGATCAATGTTACACGGCGTATGTCATATACCAGTGTACACAAGATTGTTGAGGAGAATGACGAGCAGGAGCGGAAAGAATACGAAGAATTAATTCCGATGTTCGAACTGATGTATGAGTTGGCAGAAATCCTGCAGGCAAAGAGGGAGAAGAGAGGTTCTATTGATTTTGACTTCCCGGAGGCAAAGATTATCTTAGACGAAAAGGGAAAGCCGATTGATGTCAAGGAGTATGAGAGAACCCAGGCAAACCGTATTATTGAGGAGTTTATGCTGGCAGCCAACCAGACGGTGGCAGAGGAGTATTTCTGGAGCGAGCTTCCGTTTGTATATCGTACCCATGAGACGCCGGACATGGAAAAAATCCAGAATCTTGCGTTATTTATTGAGAACTTTGGATATACCTTGAAGATCAAGGAGGATGAGATCCATCCGAAGGAGATTCAGAAACTGATGCGTGCTATTGCAGGAAAACCGGAGGAAGGACTGATCGGCAGACTGGCGCTTCGTTCTATGAAGCAGGCGCGATATACTACAGACTGCGAGGGACATTTCGGCCTGGCAATGAAGTATTATTGTCATTTTACTTCTCCGATCCGCCGTTATCCAGATCTGCAGATTCACCGGATCATTAAGGAGAATCTTCACGGTGGCATGAAAGAGAAGCGGATCGAGCATTATCAGAAGATCCTGCCGGAGGTGACAGAGCAGACAAGTGCATTGGAGCGTCGTGCAGATGATGCAGAGCGTGAAGTAGAGAAGATGAAGAAAGCTGAGTATATGGAACAGTTTGTCGGAAAGGATTTCGAGGGAACTATTTCCGGTCTGACCACCTGGGGGATGTATGTAGAGCTGCCAAATACCATTGAGGGTATGATCCGTGTGGCAGATATTCCGGGAGACTATTACTATTATGATGAAGATCTGCATCGTATGGTGGGAGAAAATACAGGCAAGGTTTATAAGATGGGAGAGCCGTTGCGCATCATTGTGGCGGGAGTTGATAAGCTGACCAGAACCATTGACTTTGTATTGTATCAGGAGGATGAGGAAGGAAATCCGATCCTGCCGCCAATGGAAAAGAAGTCGCCGAAGGAGAGGATCAGTGCCAGAGAGAAAAAGGCGATGGCAGCCCAAGCCTCCGGAAAAGGACGAGGTGCTTCCAAGGACAAGGATGGAAAGGGTGGCAGAACCCGTTCCGACAGAGGAAGCCGCAGAATGAAGGGCCGTAAGGCAAAGAAAAAAGCAGTAAAGAGACGCAGCAGAAAATAAAAATTTTATAGCCGGTATATTAGATTCTACAGGAAGATGATATATTGTGCAGGGAGGAATTATGGGAAAGGAAAGTAAAAAGATTATAGCCAATAATAAAAAGGCCTTTTACGATTACTTTATTGAAGATAAATATGAAGCCGGTATTGAGCTGGTAGGAACGGAAGTGAAATCCCTCCGTATGGGCAAGTGCAGCATCAAGGAGGCATTTGTCCGGATTCAGAAGGGCGAAGTTTTTATTTATGGCATGCATATCAGTCCCTATGAAAAGGGAAATATATTTAACAGGGATCCCCTTCGGGCAAGGAAGCTTTTACTGCACCGTTACGAGATCCGTAAGATTGAAGGGCAGATTGCTCAGAAGGGATATACCCTGGTGCCGCTAAATGTTTATCTTAAAGGAAGTCTGATGAAGGTAGAAATAGGACTTGCAAAGGGTAAAAAGCAGTATGACAAGCGTCAGGATATTGCAAAAAAGGATCAGCGCCGGGAGGCAGAAAAGCAGTTTAAGGTGAAAAATTTGTATTAAATGTAATAATCCCGGAGCCGTTGTGGCAGGATATATTAAAAAGCCGATTCTGTTATTGACAAAATGTTGTAAGGGTGTTATAGTAGTCAGCAAACTTACAACTTTAAGGGGTTGTACAGGTTTCGACGGGCTCGCTGAAGATGGAGAAGCTGTCCGTGGTCGGACACCACGTTAAAAGTTCGAAATTAAAATTAAACGCTGAAGATAATTTAGCACTGGCTGCCTAGTTGCAGCCCATCGGTCCTAGCGCCCCGCCGTTAGGGGTTCCGGTGTCGACCTGCGGGAAACTCTGATGCCTAAGCTTTGCGGTATCAGAAAATTCATGAAGCTACTGAAGACTGCAGCCTGTTAGTGGGCGTCAGCCGGAGGGAATGTAAAAGCACTGACTATGACAGTAGAAGGACATTGGATCCGGGTTCGGACAGGGGTTCGATTCCCCTCAGCTCCACTAGCCCCAAGGCACGATATACCGCGTTTTGGGGCTTTTGTATTGTCCTATATTTGGGGTCAGAATATGGATATAAGAATTTGGAAAGAGTGAAGCTATATGAAGAAGGAATCATTTGTTATCGGGCAGAAACAATGTGTCATATACCATGACGATAAGCCGGAATATATCCTGTTACAGCCGGTAAATGATCATGAAATGGAAAATCTCGACCGGCAAGTGTCTCTGATAAAGGCAGAGGTTTCGGAGTCGTTTATGTTTGTGGCATTCCTTGTGGAGCGGTGGAATCAGGAGTTATCACCGTGGAACGCGCTGCCTGTCTTTGGGCAGGAGAGCTTTGGAGAAGGTGCCGGAGAAACGCTGCGATTTATCAGTGAAAAACTGATTCCTTTGACGACAGAACAATATGCATCCGGGAGTAATTTACCTGTGATTTTGGGCGGATATTCTCTGGCGGGATTATTTGCGCTGTGGAGTGCCGGTCAGACAGAGGAGTTTTCTGCGGTAGCTGCGGTATCTCCGTCCGTATGGTTTCCGGGGTGGAGTGATTATGCGCAGGAGCAAAAGCTTAAGACGGAAAGGATTTATTTAAGTCTTGGCAGAAAAGAAGAAAAAACAAGAAATAAGATTATGGCAGCAGTGGGGGATTGTATCCGGGAGCAACACAAAAGACTTGTAGAAGATGGCATTGTGTCTGTTCTGGAATGGAATGAAGGAAATCATTTTCAGAAATCAGATCTTCGGTGTGCTAAGGGATTTGTATGGTGTGTTCGAAATATAGTACACATATAAAATATTAGAAATCAATCATACAATTGGAAGGGTACAAATGAAAGAAAATAAGATAAAATGGATCCTGCCGTTTCTTGTGTTTATAATCGGTACGGGTATATTGGCAGGAACGGTAGATCATCTGAAAGCAAATGCCAAGAAACAGAACAGGGAGATGGCAGGCCTGAATGCGATGACGTATGCAGAGCGTGTTAAGAAAGACATGACGAAAGGAATTGGTGTCACTGATACGTTAAAACAGATTCTGGTCAGTGAACACGGAAAGATCAGTAGATTTTCTCAGGTTGCAGAGAATATGATGACAAATTCCATTCAGAGTATTCAGCTTGCTCCGGAGGGAATCGTAACTGAAATCTATCCGGAAAAGGGAAACGAAGCAGGCAAGATTGACCTGATCCATGACAAAGACCGGGGAGAAGTATCCCGCTATGCAAGAGATAATGGAGTGTTTACGATGCAGGGACCTTTCGAATTAAAACAGGGAGGTCATGGAATTGCCGTGCGAAATCCGGTATATTTGGAAAATGATGACGGGGAGGAAGTTTTCTGGGGATTTACGATTGTGATCATTCGTGTACCGGATATTTTTGCAGATACCGTGAAAGCACTTTCTGATTTTGGATATGATTACCGGCTTTCCAAAAACGTTTCCCGACGGGAGGAGACCTATGAGGTGATTTCCAGATCCAAAGGAAAGCTGACGGACCCGGTTTCTTATGTTTTTGAGATGGCCGGAGATCGGTGGAAGCTGGAGGTTATGCCACGGCAGGGATGGTTCGGTTCCCGTAGTCTGTACCTGGTTTCTTTGGGAGGTCTGCTGATTGTAGTGTTTCTCACAGGTCTTACCGGAGCACTTCTGGTCTTTGATGAGCATCGTCGGAGATTTAAAAGGCTTGCTGTTACCGATGCCCTGACGGGGATTTATAATCGTCATGGATTTGATGAGAAGGTAGAACAATATCTGAAACAGCATCCGGAAAAGCCGTGCGTGGGAGTGCAGTTTGATATAGATGATTTTAAGCTGATCAATGATATGTATGGACATGCTTCTGGGAATAGAGCGTTGCAGATCCTTGCACAGAAGATGCAGCAATATTTTGGAGAAAAGGCGGTGGTGGGACGTAACGGCGGAGATGAATTTTGTATTTTTCTTCCGAATTGCACCTGTGGAAAGGTGAAGCATTGGCTGGAGGAGTTTACGAAAAGCAAGAGAGCATTTTGTTATGACGGGGAAGAAAAGGAGTTTCATATTTCGCTGGGATATGCAGAATATCCATTGCAGGGGGATGACTATGACCACCTGATGCGTTGTGCGGACGCTGCCCTTTATGAGGTGAAGCTGCGTGGAAAAAATGGGTGCATGGTATATCAGAAGGGATTTCATTCAGAGGTCAGAACACGGCTTGGATTTGCCTTGACGGATGTCTCTGAAAATCTTCCGGGAGCATTTATAATCTACCGGGCAGATAAAACGGAGGACGAAATTTTATTTGCAAACCGTGAGATGATCCGTTTGACAGGATGCCAGAGCATGGATGAGCTGCTGGAATATACGCAGAGCAGTTTTCGGAATCTGATCCGGGAGGATGAGCAGGAAACGGTGGAGCATAATATCTGGGAACAGATAGAAAGTGGTCATAGAAATGACTATGTACATTTTCATCTGAAAAAAGAAGACGGAAGTCTTCTGGAGGTGCTTGACCATGGACGGATTGTGGAAAATGGCCGTTACGGTAAGGTGTTTTATGTGTTGATCGTAGATTACATGTCTATGAGAAAGCATTTTAATGTGTGATAAAGAAAGAGGCTGTCAGACGATATAAGCTGGAGTTGGAAGTAGAAAAAATAGAGAAAATCAGGTTTCACAGACCGGATTAGACAGATTGGAAAATTTGTGGTATGATGTTTCCTGGTTTTTGCCAAAATGCGGATACAAGGTTAAAAAACAAAACCATTTTAATGAAGAAAGGTTCGATTTTATGAGAAAAATAAGCGGTATTTTAATGGCAGCACTTCTGGGAGCATTATGCCTGACAGGATGCGGTGGAAATGACAAGACAGCTGATGCAGACAAAAATGTATCTTCTGCAGCGGTTTCTTCTCCGACAGCAGAAGAAAGTACAACGGTAGAACCGGAGCAGACAGATGATACCGATCTGCTTTCCGGAAAGCATCATGTCAAGATCAAAGTAAAAGATTATGGGACGATCTCTGTGGAGCTTGATGCTGATGTGGCACCGATCACGGTGACGAACTTTGTAGATCTTGCAAAGGATGGCTTCTATGATGGTCTGACATTCCATCGTATTATTTCAGGATTTATGATACAGGGAGGTGATCCTCTGGGAAATGGTACCGGTGGTTCTGAGAAGACGATTAAAGGCGAGTTTGCAGAGAATGGTGTAGAGAATAGCATTTCTCATGTTCGTGGTACGATTTCCATGGCAAGATCGCAGGATTATGACAGTGCCAGCTCACAGTTTTTCATTATGCACAAGGATAATCCGGGACTAGATGGCCAGTATGCGGCATTTGGTACCGTAACAAAGGGGATGGAGATTGTGGATAAGATCTGCGAGGATACCCAGGTGGAAGATGAAAATGGCACCGTTGCTGCCGAGAATCAGCCGGTGATCAAGAGCATAAAAGTGATTGACTGACAAGATTTGGCAGTTTATGTGAACTGATCCGGCAGACAATAAAATATTTGCGTATATGATACCGGTTTTTGGGAGTTTTATAGAAAATTCGTAATGCAGACGATGCAATGCAGACGCTGCATAGAGAAAAGACTTCCGCAGACCGGTATTTTATTGTATAATTATTTCGTTGGTATGAGAATATATTAAAGGAGAGAACGCTTTTGAACAGACGGAAAAGATGGAACTGTTTTGCTTTGGCAGTGATATTGCTGTTACAGACATGCTGTGGTGAATGGATGCCACAGTCAGAAAGGAATATAGCGGCGGAATTTGGAATGAATATAAAAAGGGCATATGCATCAGATCAGTTACCGGCTGATAAAAGCAGAAAAACTGTGAAAGGTATAGAAAATATATCAGAAAATATGGACAGCACGGTGCTTCCGTCACAGCCGGTTACACCATCTGCAACAGCTGTGGCACAGACAGCGACCCCTCCCGC
>ERZ780030.232-NODE-232-length-29172-cov-7.013703_pt1 | contig 29172 bp, 27 predicted proteins | sample MGYA00511857_ERZ780030 | MGnify/ENA primary metagenome ERZ780030 (study PRJEB29588, sample SAMEA2162530) | human gut metagenome | biome: human gut; feature: human-associated habitat; material: faeces | place: Denmark | collected 2008/2010 ... | reverse complement strand
GAGCGGTTGAAACTGTTAAGGCAGCGATAAATAAAGCTAAGATTTGTAAGAAACCTATAGCAGGTTATGATAAAGAAAAAAAGCGGGCTTATGTAGAGTATGCGAATGGGAAAGAAAGTATGCAGAATAGAAAACCGATGATTCTTGTATTAGCAGGACCAAATGGCTCGGGGAAAAGTACAATAACAACTTTTTTTGATAAAGCTGGTAAATAATACTAATGCTGATGATGTTGTTGCGACTACAGGAATGAATAATATGGAAGCTGCTGTTTTGGTTGACAGGATGAGATATGAATCAATTGCCAAGAAAGAAGATTTTACATTTGAAACAGTCTTGTCATCTGAATATAAGTTAAACATTTTAAGAAAAGCAAAAGAAGAGGGATATTTTATAAAATGTGTATTTATGTTGACAGTTGACCCACAAATTAATATTGCCAGAATAGAATCCCGTGTGGCAGCAGGTGGACATAATGTTGATAGCAGTAAAGTTATTGAAAGATATTATAAATCAATTAATAACATAAAAGAGTTACTTGATATATGCGATATTATGCATGTTTATGATAATACCAATTCACCAGAAAGAATTATTCGTAAGCATAAAGAAGAACTATCAATATATCCAAATGAATATTGGAGTGAACAGGATATATTAGAATTGATGGAATAATGTTGTTGTTATCTTATCTTGTAATACCAATACAATTTATTACACCCCAGAATTTCGGTTCTGGGGTGTTTTTTGACATTAATTACATTAACCCTTCATCTGCATCCTATACTTAAGTGGCGAAACAAGAAACTCCTTTTTAAATGCATAACTAAAGTAGCTTGTACTTTTAAATCCGCATTCATATGCAATTTGATCTATTGGTTTGTCAGTATTTGACAGTAAAACTATAGCATGTTCTAATCTTACCTTAGATAAATATCTTGAAAAAGCTTCTCCTGTATTTTGTTTGAATAGCCTTGAAAAATGAGAGCTGGAAAAGCTAAATAATTTACAAATATTATCCACATTTATATCAGTCATATAATTAGAGTCTATATATCTCATAACATCATTGATATTTTTGTTTATTTTCTTGCCCTGGCTGCCATTTATATCATGAGATAACTCATGCTCAATAATAAATATAATTAAGTATGTAAGCAATGCCTTTAATTTAGAATCTGAGTATGGTGAATTAATATTATACTCAGTCAGCATCTTTTCAAAAATATTCCGGACAACTTGCTGGTCTTCCTGATTCAGAATGTGGTATTTTTCAGCGTAGAATCTGTTAAATGCAACAGCAGATATTTCTGACTTTATATAATCAGCTATATCAAATGAATATTTAATAAGTATGCTGTTATGCGTTTCATTGCTGGTATAAAAGGTCTGGTGATGTAATCCAAGAGGCATTGTTCCAACATATCCTCTGAGAATATCCCACTCTCCATCAGTTGAGTATACATGATGACTGCCAGATATCTGAAAACCAATCTCATAATGTTTTATACATGCACTCATTGATGGCATATGAAAATTAATATCTTTTCCGTTATAAACGATACTTCTGTTTATTTCAAAATTATTACCGTCTTTTATAGGTATTGGCATGCATTTTACTTCCTTCTAATGATATCAAATATAAAAATAGCATAATATCTTAAATTCTAATTGTAAAGTGATATTTTTTATAAAGAAAGCGACAAATTAATAATATATAATACATATGTAACTAAGCAGTTGTTTTTTTGCGGAGGGATTAGTAATGAATGATGAGAGAATGCCAATTAACATTTATAAAATTGATGCTGGTTATAATGATAAGGGAATGAATAGTATTGAACTTATTAAAGATTATAAACGGAATATACATAAATGGTATTTTATAGCTGCTGCCGACATTGTGTTTGCCTTGATTATAGCATTTGTTAATTTTAAAGTTCCTGACACGGTAATGATGAGCCTGATTATTTATATTGTAGTATTGGCACTGCTTATAGTAAGTATTGTCAGGATTCATGGATATCGTTTACAGTGTAGAAATATAAAGGGAGATTTAACAGATGAAAAAATATAAGCTGAGCACGAGGATAAGTGCTTATATAGCTGTGATTTTATCGCTGGCTATGAGTGGGTTGACCATAAGAAGCATGATTGTTAAAAGAAATGCTCATTCAGTAAGTGTTACATTATATGGAATTGTATTTGTGTTATTACTGGTTGTGTCAGCAGTTTCATTGATTGTGTACATATACAAGAGTAAGATTGGAATATATGTAAGTATTGCCTGTCTGGTTATTATATTTGCATATGGAATTATAATGAAAGATTCACCATTACAACTCATAATTATATTTCTGCCAGTTATTTACGCTATGTTTTCAACTAGAGAGTGATTGAAAAAATTTAACTTTCTTCGATTGGACTTCCAGCGGTTCTCACACCACTAAAAAGTCCAATCGTATTCCATTAGAAAGTCGAGCAGCAGTAGAAAATAATTATAAACAAGAACCGTCTCTCAATGTTGAGTGGCCATCTGATGAAGAGGCAAAGTTTAAATGGATATCATCTGAGATTCTAAGCCTTAATAAGGAAGGGGCAAAAGTGAGGGTCAAAGCTCAAATTGATTTTATAAAATATCATTATGAAACAGAATGTACAGTCAGGTGGAATGAAAACCTATCAGAGACTAAAATTAAAAATGCTAGTATTACGGCGGTGTAAGCATTTGTTGCGGATGGTTGATATATTAGAGTTAATATGATACTTGCGGATTTAGAAGTCGACACATTTAATAACATTGGCATTGAGATGGAATAATATTCTTTCTTCAATAAAGTGATGAGTAGTTCTGGGAATGTGTGGGTAGTGCTACGCACATAACAGATATGTAACACTACCAGACACAAATTCCCAATCTATGGGCTCTTCACGCTCTACAAACGCTTTCAAAGAGATAAGATTTCAACAATCCAGTGCGTCTTACGACGTTCCAGAAAAGTATATTACACCTCGGAATTTCGGTTCTGGGGTGTTTTTTTAGTTTGTGAACTATGGTATTATTATAATGTAATGATTTTTCAAAAGGTAAAACGAGAAATATGAGATTTGATAAGAGAACGTTTTAATAATGTATTATATCATACAGTACAGGAGAGCCATATATGATTAAAATAGCATTTTTCGATATAGATGGAACATTGTTGAAAATGGGATGTAAAGAACCGACAGATAAAACAGTTAAAGCGTTAAATTCTCTTCACCAGAATGGGATATTGCTTTGTATGGCAACTGGCAGAGGCTATCTTTCAATCCCTAAATTCAAAGATATTACATTTGATGTGCTGCTTACATTTAATGGTTCATATGTAATGGCTGGAGAAAAGATTATTTTCAGAAATCCCCTGAATAATAATGATAAACATCAAATAATTCAAAATCTTAATAAAATGGACAGAGCAGCTGCAATCAGCAATGAGCATTTTATTGTTACTAATGGCACAGATGAGCATCTGGAAGAGTACTTTAAATTTGGAAATGAAACATTGACAATTGCAGATAATTTCGATGAGTTATGTAAAGAAGATATTTATCAGATTATGTGTGCTTGCAGAAAAGAAGAATACGCCCAGATACTGCAAGGAACTGAAAATACCCAGATAACTGCATGGTGGGATAAAGCGGCAGATATAATTCCATTGAATTGTGGTAAGGGAAATGCTGTAAATGCAGTGCTTAATTATTATGGATTATCGAAAGATGAGGCGATTGCTTTTGGTGATGGTAGAAATGATATTGAAATGCTAGAAGCTGTTGGTACAGGAGTGGCCATGGGGAATGCCATTGATGAAGTCAAAGCAAGAGCAGATGTCATATGTAAATCCGTTGAAGAAGACGGAGTGTATCATTACTGTCTGGAGAAAAAACTCATTAAATGTTGATGGACTTATTATACAGCAGGGTTGCAGAGTGTTATATACTCTGCAACCCTGTTAGTCATTTATAGTCTTAATTTTACCACCATTTCTCACGGTAAGAGTATTCACCGCGGTAATTAGAAGCATTATAATCAGGATACTTGAAAGGTGTATATACATCATCCTTAGGTGCATCATCCTGTGTATATATGTACATTGAATCATAATCCCATGTGACAATCTCATCACGGGCATCGCCGTAGAGGTTTACAGCTTCAGCACACATGGTAGGATGACCATCATCAGGGAATTTAACGACCTGGATACCATTGCCATCAATCATTCCACCGCGTTCTATATCAGCATTAAGAAGGATGAAGTCCTGACCGTCGCCAGTCCAGTTTACAGGAGTTAAGAGATTGCCATTAAGCTCGTTCTCCATTTCCCATAACTGATTACCCTCGCTGTCATAGAAATATATAATTCCCTGGTGTCCCCAGAAATTAACAACAACCATTTCATAGCCCGGGCGGTTAGGAAGATAATTAGCAAGACTTACACGCTGTGCATGACCTATGCCGTCCTTCTTAAGAAGCTTTCCGTTAAAATCAGATATCAGGAAGCCTTCCTTTCCTGCAACACAGGCAAAGAATTTAGTACCTTTGTGTGGTCCTGACTCAAATCTGCCTGGAACAATCTCATCAATATGGTCTTCATTAACAGGCATAGTCCACATTTTATTACCATGGCAGTCAAGCATGTTATAACCAACTAAAAGTTCATCATGTCCATCCCCGTTAATATCAATTGCAAAAGGAAAATGTCCGGTATTCTTATCACTCTGGAAATGCCACATAACCTCAAGGTCATCGTTAAGTGCATACACTCTGCAATAACGATCTTTAATGAGAATATCGCGTGGCTTTTCAAGACCACGGAAATTACATATACGCATACCGTCAGGATTAATTCTGTCAAATGCGTAGATTTTATCAGGAACACCGATAATAGTTCCATCCTCTTCTGGTGTAGAGAAAGGTGCTTTGGCACGTTTCTTCACTTCACCTGTTCTGCCATCAAGAATCAGCACTTCAAAATTCTTGGCTGTAATAACCTCATCAAAGCCATCACCGTCAATATCATATATCTGCATAGGCATATCTGCTGATATAGTTCCAATGTCGTGATTATCAGTAGGTTCACCATGCTGCCATAATATATTGCCATCAAGGTCAAATGCGGTGAGACAGCTGATTGTTCCATAAGCATCACGGTTTACTCTTTTCTGGCACTGAGCCATAACCATCTGATACTCGCCATTGCCAAGAAGATGACCGAAACGAAGCTGTCTTCCGGTGCCGCAGCCTTTGAGGTCAATTTTCTTAAGAAGCTTCATCTTAGGATAATGTGCCTGTGCATCTTCACATTCAGCTTTATAAGCATTTCTTGCAGCATCAATAGAAGCAGCAGTACTTTCAGAAGTAGTAACATTTACAAAACCAAACTGTGTAGGGATAGTTGCAGTAATGGCAACCTTGCCACCCTGCCTTGCATATTCAGTGTCAAGGTCAAAATAAACCTTATCATCAACACTGCATATAACATGGCTGCCTTTAATCTCAGCCTTAAGTACATAAGTATCATCACAGTTGTAATCAAAAGGTACAGAATTGAGTACAGTAACCTCCTCCTTATGACGATACTCAAGTCTTAACTCATGCTCTTCAAAAACAAGGACAAGAAGATTAGCAGAGTTCTGACAACAAAAACCAATGCCGGCATTGCCCCATTTGGTAGTAAACATACGCACACTTGCAGTTATAGTATAATCGCGCCAGAATCTGTCACCGCTAGTGAGCATAGGAAATGTGCGGTGTGGCTTGTCATTACGGATACGCATCTGCTCCATAAAATGTTTTCCATTATATTCAGAAATAATCCAGAAAGCCCCCTGACCGTTATAAACGTGGTTGCATACCGGGTCATACCATTTACCATAATATCCGGGATAATGGATAAAATGATACTCACCCATTGCCGAATGATTCTTATCATAAGGAAATTCACCAATAGGAAAATCAGAGAAATCTTCATCAAGTAAAATAAAATCTGCCATAATAACCTCCATTCCAAAATAAAAAAATATAATTAATGGCTCTTTCTGTAGCTTCCGGGCGCTTCGCCCATGATTTTTTTAAATGTGCCGCCCATAGTATTACTGTCGGCGAAACCGCATTTGTCAGCAATCTCAGTAATAGAGAGGCTGGTGTTGACTAAAAGGTCTGCTGCTGCGTGCGTTCTTACATTAATAAGATACTCTCTGAATCTGAAGCCTGTAAAAGCCTTAAATTTCTTGGAAAGGCTCGATTCACTCATATTAAAAAGTTCTGCAGTAGCAGCCATAGTTATGTCATTGTGATAATTCTCGATAATATATTCAATAACCTTCTGGATAAGTTCATTACCTGTATCCATTTTCGTAATAACATTATCTTCATACATCTGACAGCGCAGAATAAAAAGTATAAGTTCATGAAAATAAGAATGTATGAAAGATAAAGACAGACTATCTACACCATTGTGTTCATAAGAAATCTTCTGGATAATTGATGATATATAATCAAGTCGTCTTTCTGGTATATGGACAACAGGATGTTTATGGAAAATGCTTTCTATATCCAGAGAGGAATCATCAGCAATCAACTTTAAATCATCATTATTAAAATATAACACATATCTTGTATGGTCACTTCCGACGAGGTAAGTAGTCATGTGCGCCATGTCTGGTGGGATAAGAGCAAGTCCGCCCGGATTTAACATATATATTTCATCACCTACATAAAGGATGCAGGAACCAGAATATATAAACATCAGCTCCCATCTGTTATGTTCATGAAAATGTTTCATCTTATAAGATGGAGGCACAGTAGCAATATCCGTGTGGAAATTGTCATTAATAAAATGGTACATTGCCGTCTCCTTGGTATATGAATAATATCTTACGAAGCAAAATCATATACTGATTATAGGTCGTTTATAGAGAAACTGTTACTGATTTTTTACATATTTTTTTGATTTTGAAAGATTTCGTGCTGTTTTTTTGTATCTATAAAAAAACAATGTGAATATAATAAAAGCATCTTAAGAAGCAGAAACAATTTAATATTAAGGAGGAATAATATGATACGAAGAAACAAAATTATTGCTTCTGTTGCTGTCAGTGTCATGACTGGCGTTCTTGTTGCAGGCAACTTAGCTCCATTACAGGGATACTATGCATTTGCACAGGAAACAGGAGTAAAAACTGCAAGGTATTCAGCAGTAAAAGACATTAACAAAACATTAGAAGGTTACACACCAATGGACAGTTCTGATCCGGTTGAATTCGGTGGAACTTACATTAAGTATCAGGGTGAGACAATCCAGTTGTCGGAGACAGCCATATATCTTGATGGATCGTTATCAGATGAGCTTGCTGCCCAGTACCCATATGTATATAACGATATTACTAAGGCATTGTCAGCAGATGCATTAAAGAATGGAACAGCAGACAAACCAATGACAGTATATGTTGCACCATATGTGTATTGGATTGATGATCCGGCAGCAACAGATACAGTACAGAAGACCGAGGGATATTCAGTACCTTATGGAATGGTTGTTAATTCAGAATATCTTACTATCAAAGGTCTTACAGGAAATCCTGATAATGTTGTATTAGCAGGAAACAGAGGACAGTCACATGCCTCTAACGGTAACTACACAATGTTCAGATTCAACTGCAGCGGTGCACTTACAGTTAAGAACATAACAATAGGTAACTATTGTAGCGTTGACCTTGATTATCCGCTTATGAGTGAGCTTAATCAGGCAAAGAGAACAGAGACAATCACACAGGCACAGCTTGCTGATGTTTCAGGAGACAAGATGTTTGCAGATAACTGTAACTTCATAAGCAGACTTAATCTTGACCCAATAAATGGAGCATCAAGAAGTCTTTATAACAACTGTCATTTTGAAAGTACAGATGATGCCCTTAATGCAAATGCTGTATATGTAGGATGCGATTTTGATTTCTACGGAAACAGACCATTATATTCATCATATGGTACAGGTTCAACATTTTTAGGTTGTACATTTAATTGTAAGATATTAAATGTTGAAGCTGAACCTACACAGTTCTTTACTAAGGAAGGCGGCACAATTACCGCAGTAGACTGTGTATATAACAGTAATTTAAGTGTACCTATATCAATTGGATGGACTAAAACACCATCAACTTCATTAAAGTGTTATCAGAGCAACATAATTCATAATGGACAGAGCATCACAATCGGTGGTGAGGGTGCTAAAGAAACCGTTGATATGACAGGCAAGTCAGTACTTGATGCCTACAAGGTTGTGTCAGGTGGTAAGACATATTACAACACATACAATCTTTTAAAGGGCAGTGACGACTGGGATCCATTAGGAGTTAGGGATGTAATTAAAGCAGCCGGACAGGACACAGTTGCAACACAGCTTTCAATAACATCAGATGTCACAGAGATTGAATCTGGAAAGGAAACAGCTTCAATAGGAGGAACAGTTAACTATTTCTATGGAACTAATGATACAACACAGAAGATAACATACAGCGTATCAGACGAAGATAAGGCATATGTGAAGTTAACAGATAATGGTGACGGAACATGCAAAGTAGAAGGTACTAATAATGATGATGCAGCTAGGAAGGTCATTATAAATGCATCTACAGAGTCAGGTCTTGAAGCAGCAGTTGGAATTACTGTAAAGCCAAGCAAGATTGAAGCACCAGCATTTACAAAGGCACCAGTTATTACTAATGACGGACAGGGCAGTCTTAAAGTAGATTACTCACTTGATTTAGGAAGCAGAGAAGACATGTCTGCAATCTCATGGTACAGATGTACAGATGCAGAGGGCAGCAATCCTATACTTGTAGCAGTAACAAGAAATGATTCACCAGAGTATACATATAAGTTAACAGCAGGTGATGTAGGATATTACATCATGGCTAAGGTAGAATCTAAGAACATCAGAAGTGATTATGGAACACCGGTAAATACAGTATATGACAAGGCAATCGGAGTGAAAGATGTAAGAAGCAAGAACTTTGCTACAGATTTCTCTAACTTCCCTAATGTAAAGCAGTCTGAAATCAAAGCTGGCTTCTGGACAGTAGATTATAACCGTCCGGCAGATACAGAAAGTTTTGGAAGCTGGCAGGGAGCTGATACAGAAGAACCTTGGAAATATGGAACAACAGGTAACGGCTGTGTAGGCGCTGGATTATATGAAGGTACACAGGGCGCAAGACTTATGTATACACCAGTAGAAGGAACATATGGTGATATGTCACTTAAGCTTGTAGTTGACCCAGCCAAGACAGCAGGTCAGGGATTTGGTAGTGCAGGACAGTATATGGATGTACTTCTTAAGTTCGATACATCTACACTTACAGGATACGGATTAAGAATAGTAAGAACAAAGGCTTCATCTAATGCCGTAACATTTGTACTTGTAAAATACGACAACGGAACAGTAACAGAGATTTCTGATGAAGTTATCGCAAGCTGCTATGCAACAGGCTGTACAATCAGCTTAAAGGCTGAAGGCAATAAGCTCACAGCTCATGTTGAGACACCAACAGAACAGCTTGCAGACCAGGCAGCTAAGGGATATCCACATGTGGTTGACCTTACAGCAGATATTGAAGCTAACAGCTTTGGCGGAGTTGCAATCCAGCATACAGGAACACTTGGCGCAGGCGGATGGCAGAATACAACAATGCTTCATAACTTAAATGTTACATGGGAAGGTGAGAATAACCAGAACCCAGAATATGTTGAAGGAAATCCATCAGATAACGAGAATCCTGCCGAGACACCAGATGATTCAACAGGAACATCAACAGGAGCAGACACAACAGTCAAGACTGGTGATATGAGTCATACAGGAATGTATGCAGCATTAATGGCAGCAGGACTTAGTGGCTTACTTGGAATGGCAGCAGTATACATGAGAAGAAGAAAAGATATCTAATTTCATAAGAATTTTCTTTACAGGAGCACCCGCAATTATATTGCGGGTGTTTTTGCGTGGTGAATGTGTGACCGTATGTGATTGACATTTTGATTATTATGCTATAAAGTTTTATGGAACTAACCAGTATAAGATGGAGGATAAAACTTAAAAGCATGAAATATAATATCAGAAAATATATATTGGCAGGAATTACAGCAATTCTTGCAGCGGCTGTTTTGACGGCATGTGGTGGCAGTAAGCCAGAGAAGGACGATACAGTCAAGAGTACACAGGAAATATTTGCAATGGATACATATATGTCGCTTACTGCATATGGCAGCAATTCAGAGGAAGCAGTAAGTAAAGCAGTTCAGGAGATTAACCGGCTTGATGCAATGTTTTCGGTAGGAAATGAGGACAGTGATGTTACTAAGATAAATGAAAATGGAAGCGGTGAAGTATCGGAAGAAACCGCATTTATAATGAACAGGGCAATGCAGGTATCTAAAGAAACTAAAGGTGCTTTCGATATTACGATATACCCGGTTATGGAGCTGTGGGGATTTACCACCAAGAATTACAGAGTGCCTGAAAGCAGCGAGATTGCGGATGTACTTAAGCATGTTTCTTATACAAATGTGGAGGTTAACGGGCAGCAGGTGACATTGTCAGATGGTGCAAGCATTGACCTTGGTGGAATTGCCAAAGGTTATACTTCTTCAAGGGTGATTCAGATTATGAAGGACTGCGGCATAGAGCACGCAATCATTAATCTTGGAGGCAATGTGCAGGTGCTTGGAACTAAGACTGATGGCTCAGACTGGAGGGTTGCCATACAGAATCCTGACAGTGAAAGCAGTTATCTTGGTGTATTAAGCACTGCTGATAAGGCAGTTATAACATCAGGTGGATATGAGAGATATTTTGAGCAGGACGGACAAGTATACCATCATATTATAGACCCGCAGACAGGTTATCCATCAGAGAGCGACCTGACTTCGGTTACAATTGTATGCTCTGACGGAACAACAGCAGATGCATTATCAACTGCGCTTTTTGTAATGGGGCTTGATGGTGCGAAAGAGTTGTATAGAAGTGGCTCGCTTGATTTTGAGATGATACTTTATGATGGAATCAAAGTATATGTGTCAGAGGGAATAGCTGACAGTTTTTCAACAAATATGAACACGGAAATAATTACCATACAACCTTAATGAGAATTATTATTAACAGTTTGTATTGACAAATGCAGGGGCTAAAATATATTCTATAGAACAGTTAGAAAAAACTAATCAAAGATAGATGAAATTACTTTTGTTTATGGAAACTAACCCTGGATATAAAGACTAGAAGGAGCAGACATGTTATTAATAATATCACTTATAATCGTATCTTTATTCATATATTTTCTTAAAGATTCACTTAAAAAACACGCAGGTATCTACTATATAGGGGCAGCGGTAATCTCTATTGCAGTATTTCTGATTGGATTTCTGCCAATGCCTTTATTCTTAAAGAATAATATATTGGGGATATTTGCAAAGGGTTCTCTTGGAACGGCAATGTTCGTTGCAGTAATGTACGCAGGTGCACTTCCTAAGGGCAGCAAGCTGATTGCACAGCTTATGAAGATAAGAGGTGAATTGTCAATTACAGCGGCAATACTTGTCCTGTGTCATAATTTCACATACGGAATAACATATTTTAAAATGCTTTTTATTAAGCCGGAGGCATTATCAGCAACACAGTTTACAGCAGCAATTATAAGTCTTGTGCTTATCATAATAATGATTGTGCTTACAGTAACTTCATTTCAGGCTGTAAGAAAGAAGATGAAGGCTAAGAAGTGGAAACAGTTACAGCGCACAGCATACGTATTCTACGGTCTTATGTATGTACATATAATGCTTATCAATATTCCATATGCAAGACTTGGACTTGGTACTTATATTGCAAATGTAGTTATCTACAGCATAGTTTTCTTAGGCTATGCAGCTATGAGAATAGCAAAGGCTGTATCAGTAAAGGCAGCAAGAGCCGGAAAGACATACGGTAAGAAACCAGAGACTGTTCTGTATGGTCTTGCATTGGTTTTATGTGTAGTTATGACATTTTTATGCTTTGCAGGAAGAAAGACAACTGCTATGGCTTCTGGCGGGGACGAGGAATGGGAAGAATTCTTTAATGAAGAGACAGTTGCAGCGTTGGTTAAAGAGGCAGAGAGCAGCCTTGCAGGTGACGCAGCTTTAACAGCCGAAGGTACAACAGAGGCAGGACAGGCAGACAATCAGTCAGATACACAGGCCGACAATTCGGGTTTGGATAATTCAGCCGCAGGTAATTCAGGTTCAGGTAATACATCAGGCAATGATTCGGAAAGCGGTAATCAGACAGCACAGCCAGGAAATTTATCAGATGGCAGCAGTGATTCACAGGGAGGTAATACTGCCAGTGATACATCGGCTAATGCAATATTTAAAGTAGACGGAACTTATACGGGTTCTGCTGTGTGTGATACTTATAACTACAATGTAACGGTTACAATAGTCGTATCAGGAGATGTGATTACATCAGTTACAGCAACTTCAGAAGCAGGAGCACAGGACGAACAGTATTTTAATATGGCAAATGCAAAGGTTCCTGCACAGCTTCTTGCAAATCAGAGTACATCAGGCGTTGACAGTGTTTCTGGGGCTACTAAATCAAGCAATGCCATAAAGAAGGCATTTTACTATGCTTATAAATCTGCTAAGAAGTAGAGCAGATTTGTAATAGAAAAAATTATAAGGAGGCAAAATTCCTCTCCTCACCAATGGGTTCGGATTTTGCTTCGCAAAACAAGGAGGAATTATGAGGAAGAACATTTTTACTAAGATTGCTGCTGTTGCAGCCGCTACTGTTCTTGCAGTTACAGCACTTCCAGCTCTTGTGTCTGATACACATGCAGCAGATGATGAGTATTCATATGTATATGCTGGACTTACATGGCAGGAATACTGGGCTAACGAGGGCGTATATAACGCAGGAGATGTAACAACATCTAATGAGAAGGATACACATGGTGAGTATGATAAGGGCGCTTTTGATACAGTAACAAGAGCTACAACCAATCATGGTCTTCACAGAGGAAGCTACCAGTGCATGGCAACAATTGATACAGAAGATGGTAAGAAGTATGAGCTTGCCGGCTGGACTGGTGATGCAAAGAATCAGATAATGATTCTTACAGATGGTACACAGCTTTCATATAGTAAGGGAGTAATTACTAATACAGATGGTACAACATCTAAGCTTTCTTCTTATGAAGTAACTGGTATTAAGTATGTTCCGGTTAAGGTTAAGACATCTGATCTTGCTGATTTTGAGCAGCATTACAGAGTTGTCAAGAATGGAGAAAAGTTATACGGTGGATTTGGTGAGAACAAGCTTAGCTCATATGAGTATACAGCTGCAGTTAATGCAGATACTAACGGACTTAAGACAGCAGTTAAGAATGCAGACGGAACATATTCATTCTCTGCAAGACAGACTGGCAATGGCAAATCATTTGTAGAGCAGGATATCAGCGTAGCTGCTAACATTACATCTACAGTAAAAGATGCTACAGGTTCATACGGTGAATTTTTAAGAGTAGATATTAATGGTGATGGTTATGGTGCATTGGGTGCTATGATGCAGGCTGTTAAGTGGACATACTATGGAAATGATGCAACAAGAACAAATGTAGTTGCTACATATGGTACTAAATTCGCAGCAGACAACTGGATGCACAAATCAATGGGAATCCAGCTTGGACTTACAGATTCAGCACGCTGCAAGTTACCAGCAGGATATGACGGAACAGGTTACTGGTCACTTACTGTATATGCATTAGGATATACTGATACTACAATTGATTTTGAAGCAACTGATGCTAATATCGTTAAGGTTAAAGCACCTGTAAGTGATACATCAAAGCTTTCAGCAGCTATTGCAGCAGCAGATGCACTTAGCGAAGCTGATTACACAGCCGAGTCTTGGGCAGCTATGAAGCTTGAGTATGAGGAAGCAGTCGATGCACTTGCAGTTGCAGAATATCAGGCAGATGTTGATGAGGCAACAGAGCATCTTACAGCAGCAATCAATGCATTAGTAAAGGTTGATGCAGGTACACCTTCTGGTTCAGAAGAGTCTGATAACACAACAGAAGCAGGTACTTCAGATACATCTGTATCAGATGTTAAGACTGGTGATGCAGACAACATGGCAGTATATTCATTAGCTGCATTACTTGCCCTGGCAGCAGGTGTAGCAGTTGTATCAAGACGCAGAATTAAAGACGTCAGATAATTGATATGCTTACAATCATAATAAAACTATAAACAAGCCAAAGAACCGGGTCGGAGAGAATCCTTTGAGGGATTTTCTTGCGATCCGGTTCTTTATTAATTGTGAGTGAATTAATTTCTGTACTTATCAAGTGAACATTTTGTAGCATTAATAATGTCTCTTAAAATATAAAAATCCTGTGTTGAACACGAATCCAAAACATTTAGTATTTCTGCTTTGGTAGATAGATTAATACTTGGTGTGTCGTAAAGCAGCTCATCAGTCTGTACAGATAAAGCTTCTGCAATATCAACAAATACCGGTAAGCTGAGCTTAGTGTTTCCTGTTTCGATATGGCTCAAATGTGTTGTAGAGATTCCTACTTTTTCAGCCAGTTGTTCCTGTGATAATCCACATCCTTTTCTAAATTTTCTGATTTTTTGCCCAATCATATAATAATCCATAATATACCTGCCTATAGAATATAATTATACTTGAATTGTATGGTCGGAAATGGTAATTTTACATAAACTATATAGGCTATTTTATGCTTACATAGTTAAAATATTCTGATGTGAGATGGAAACAGAATAGAATATATAAACTGTGCATACAGTTAAAAATAACTTGAATTATATAGTCTAAAATGCTAAAATTTCATTAACTAAATAGGCAGTCTGTGTTTATACAGTTAATAAAATTGCAAAGGAGAATTGTTTATGAAAAAGAAAGTGGTTTTAGTGTTGACTTTAATGATGCTGGTAGCTCTTGTTGCTTGTGGAGGAAAATCTGGGACACAACAGACAGCGCAACAAAATGCAATATTAGGAAGATGGGAAATAAAGGAAGGAAAGGATAGTTCATGGTTTTATGAAAGATTTGAATTGTTTAGTGATGGAACTAGTGTAACAAGTGCAGGATATCAAGAGAAATGGATTTCTGAAAATGGAAGATTGAAAATAGGTGATGATGTTTGGAGTTACACTTTATCAGATAATAAATTAACATTAACAGCTAAAAATGGTTCCGTTGGAATTTATGAAAGAGTACAGCAATAAATTAACACACAAGGAGAATTGTTTATGAAAAAGAAAATAGTTTTAATGTTGACAGTTATTATGTTAATAGGACTTGCTGGGTGTGGAAAAAATCAGATAAACATAAAGGAAACTGGCACATCTGATAATAATGAACAAATGGTACAAAACATATATGAAAACAAGAGGACAGAAGTAAAGCAAAAAATATCAGAAATAAAGGAAAGATTGCCAGAAACTTCTGCAGAAGATAAAGGAACTTGTGGGAGTAAGGCAAAATGGTACTACAAAGATAATACATTAATTATTTACGGAGAAGGGGTGATAACAGAAGATACATGGCATAAGTCAAATATAGTTATAAATACAGTTGTTATTGATAGCGGAATTACTAAATTAGGAAACAATATGTTCAGTGGGTTAGGGTCTGAGGTTGGAAAAAATATAGAAAATTTCTATATTGCAGATGGTCTGGAAGAAATAGGATCGAGTACTTTTGTAAATTGTGACTGCTTAAGTGAAATAGTGTTGCCTCCTAGTCTGTATTTTATAGATGGATATACATTTGCTAGCTGTGATTCTTTAAAAAAAATATATATGACAGATGGAGTTGAAAAAATAGGTGACAGTGCTTTTACTGGTTGTAAATCACTTGAAAGTATCTTTATACCGAAAACGGTACGGGCAATAGGAAATGGTGTATTTACCGGATGCAATAATTTATCAGATATTCAGATTTCAAAAGATAATAGAATATTCAGTGAAAAGAATAATTGCATTATTAACAATGATACAAAAACATTAATTTATGCTATAAATAAGGATTTTTCAATTCCAGATGATATTTTATGTATTGCTGAGGATGCTTTTTATGGGTGTGAAATTGATAGTTTGGTTATACCTGAAGGAGTTAAGGAAATAGAAGAAAGAGCATTTACTTATAGCAAATTTGCTGAAATTAAATTACCTGATACATTAAAGATAATTGGAAATTATGCTTTTGAAAATTGTAGTAAATTAAAAAGTGTTTATATACCCAAGAGCGTAAACTATATCGGAAACAATATTTTTCATGGTTGCAGTGTTTTAGAACACATAGAAGTTGATAATGATAATACTGTATATGATAGTAGAAAGTCATGTAATGCAATAATTGAAACATCTAGGGACAAAATGATTGCAGCATGTACAAACACATTAATTACAGACGATGTAGTAGATATAGCAAATGGTATATTTGCTGGATTCAGTGTTTTTACAGATATATATAATAAGGCAAATCAGATTAATCCGGATAGTTTTAAATATTATTAGATAATAAGGAGAAAAAATATGGAAGAGAAAAAATTTTGTCAGTACTGCGGTTCACCTATTGATAGTGAAGCAAAATTTTGTACCAAATGTGGAAAGAGCATTAATAGCGAGCAGAATGCTTCCGTTCAGAAGAAGGTTTATCAGCAGACTAACTTTGTGATGGATATGTTAAGAAACTTTGGTAAACCCAATTCAGTAATAAGAATTATAAGCATTTTTAGTGCTATATTTCTGGCAATAGTACAGTTTTTCGGAATGGGATATAAGCTGAATATAGACGCATGGATTGTAAGTAAAACAGAAAAAATTAGTGCAATTAAATTCTTGTATAGATTGGTTTTCAAATCAGGAGATATGTCGGAATATGGTGTGAAATTAAATTTTTTAATAGTTATCTGTTGTCTGGCATTTATAATTGGATATGTTGTTCTTTTGATTGTAGATGCATTACTGATTAAATACATAATATCAGATTATCATATAGACACAATTGTCGATAATGGAATGTCTATATGTGGAATGGTTATGTTTGGAGTAACAATAATAATTGGGATGTATATTAGAAGCAAACTTGGAGAGTATGGAATGGAGGATATGTTTAGTATAAATGCTATGTGTTACATAGGCTTTGTGTACTCTCTTGTGTTACAGATATTCTCAAGATTAATTATTAAATCACAGTTAGAAGATGAGTAAGATTAGAAAAAGGCTGATTTATAACAAATGTTAAGCTTTGACTTATTTAGGAAATATCAATATTCTGGTATCAAGAAAGGGTGTACAAAGATATTAATGAGTATTTGGAAAGACCCGGGGAGGTGCTCAGTATGTTTTCAGAAGCGTTGAGAATATTGGACAGGAATACGGCAGAGTTGATGGTTGACAGGATGAAAGATGAGATGGAGGCTTTGAAGGTTCAGAAGGATGAGCTGAAAGCACAGAATGAAGAACTAAAGTCATCATCAGAAGAAAAAGATGCAGAGATAGCAAGATTAAAGAAGTTATTGGAAGAACAGAATAAGTAGTAAAAAGCAGCAGCTACCACAACCATAAGTGGTAACTGCTGTTTTCAGATTTGTTATCTGTTAATCTTAATATCACCCATATTAACATCAGCATTTATACTTTTACCGCTGCCAGCATTATTAGTATAGCTGTGAGAATAAGTAGAATCATTAACCTTGATGTCGCCTAAGTCTACAGAGAGATTAGAACTGTATTTATCAATATCTATACCGTTTATTTTCAGAGAACCCATATCGACAGAAAGGTTAAGGACATCACTGTCACAGTTTGTAAGCTTAATATCGCCCATATTGTTATCAGCAGTTAAATTCTTAACGGCAGAATCAACGATCTTAAGAGAACCCATATCAACAGAGAAATCAGCAGAAGAAGCATGTATATTGTTAACATCCATATCACCCATATTAAGGTCAGCCTGAATAGAATTAAGACTGATATTGTCAGGAATAGTAATTGTAAGTGTGCAGTCTGAGTTTTTGATATTAGTCATAAGATGTACTTTTACATGTTGTTCAATATTTAATGAAGTTCCAGAAACAGATACAGCAGGCTTAAACTTTTCAGCACCTGTATAGATAACTTCAAGCTTGTTGCCTTTCTTAATCTCAACACTGCCAAGATTCATATCAACAGATATGTCTGACACATTATCATAAATAGAAGAATTTTCAATATATTTGCCACTGGATGCCATAGTCATGCGTGTAAAAGGAGAAATGTTAAATACATTACCAAGAACGCCAATAATTATGCATATAAGTGTAATAAAATATATAATTGACAGATAAATTCGTTTCTTCATAATTACACCTCCCTGGAATCGTCTTTAAGTATACTCTTAAATATAGCATGTATTACAGCCGCAACAGGCCATATAACCCATGTTAAAGCCCATGCAAATGTGATGAAACTGGCTGACAGATATATACATGTAACGGTAGGCCAGAAAACAGACATAATAGTTGTTGCAGTATTGTTAATATATCTTACTTCTTTATTCTCCTTCTTAACATAGCTGCCGGCTACATTGTCACCATTAAGAGCAAGTAAAGTCTTACATGAAGTCTCAGCCATTGAACCGAAAACAATAAGGAATACGCCGACACTTACTATACAAATCATTGCTGCGCCGCCGATATCGTCAAGTCCCTGTATTGGGATTGCGTCAAAAACGGCAGCAGGGACAAAGCTTATGATACACATAATAATTCCCAGAGTGCGGCACACAATAGAAATGTTGCGAAGTTGTTCCTTCTTATCCTGCACATATCCGACAGTGGCATAATCGATGATACATTCGTGTTTCTTAATATAGTCGTATTTATTCATTAAAGAATTGGTTATTATAAATATGCCAACACCGCAGGCAACTATAATAAACAGAGCAACAGTGCCCATTGTCTGGAGAAAATTATTATGAAATGCACTGCAGGCTGCCGCTGGAACTACTGAGAAAATACATAAGAAAACCCCTAATGCAGTCAGAAATGCATGTCGGCTGCCGGCACTTACAAAGCTTCTGGCTTCATCCTGTGTTAAAGTGCGTCTGTTATCAACAGGAGCAGAAGACTGTCTGTTAAGTCCGAGAGTTTCTGCGAGTTCGTCAAGATTGCCGAATTCTGAGATAACAGTACCTACAGCCTCATTCTCGCTTTTACCTTCGCTGATAAGTTCATTATATTTGTCCTCCATCATGCCCCACAATTCGTCTTTAGCCTTTAAAACCTCAGTAGTTGCGGGGAGATTGGCAAACATAGTTTCAAGATAACTTTTAATAGTATCCATACATTAATTCTCCTTCACAATAAATTTTTCAATAACTTCTTTAGTGAGAGCCCACTCTTCACATTTTGACCGATAATACAGCCGTCCTTCGTCAGTAATCTGATAATAGGTGCGCTTTTTTCCGCCATTCTCGCCTACACCGGGGAAAGAAGTGATATATCCGTTTTTTTCCATACGTGTAAATGCGGAGTAAAGAGTAGTTTCTTTAACAATATATTTCTCATTGGTCATGGCCTTAATCTGCTTAGAAATCTCATAACCATAAGATGGCTTATCAAGCAGAAGATACAGGATAATTGTATCGTTGTAGCCTCGTATAATGTCGCTGCTGATGCCAGCCATGCATACTCCTCCCTTCGAATTAATTGAAGGTGATGATTCACCTGATAATAAATATTAAATAAATGATAATTACTACGACAGGCGATACTACGACAGCCGTAGTACATCTGTCGTAGTATATATAACATGATATGCATAATATGTCAACAGGAGAATATAAAAATCCCTCAAAAGCAGGTAAACGTTGCTTTTGAGGGATATATTAAATATGTGGATTATTTGAAATATACTTTAGCTGCAGTAGCAGCCATGATATTTTCCTTGTCAGGTGTTGATATTTCATTGCTTAAGACAATGTAATCAATAAGGTGTCTGTAGCTGTCCTTGCACAGATTCATAGGCAGGTCGCTTCCCCACATAAGTCGGTCGCTTCCGACAAGTTCGATGGCGCGTTTAATATAATGGATTGCGTCAGGATAAGGGTATCTGGCGTCTTTACCCTGATTAGAAGGAAGGCTTGCAAGGTCGAATACAACATTGTCAAGCGTGAGTGCCTCCATTCCTTTAAGCCAGACATTTTCCTGAACAAGACCTCTTGGGGCAAGCAGATGGCACACAACAAACTGCGTGTCAGGGTGTCTTTTAATTGCGCGGGCGAGGGATTCCGGCTGCCAGCACTCGGCAGGGTAGCGTCCAATATCGAACACAACAGTATTATTATGCATTTCAGCATATGACAGCATTTCCTCAATAACATCACCATCAAGGGGAATAGTAGGATGATAACTCATAAGACCGCTTCCGGTACTTACCTCGAATTTTACAATCTTAATTCCGAGGTCTTCAAACAAATGCTTTCTTATAGAATCAACATTTCTGCAGAATGGGTCGTAAGTAGCTGCTGCAGCAAGACGGTCAGGATATTTCTTTGCAGCCTCATAAGTGTAGAGATTCTGCGGTCCTAAGAAATTGCCCTGAAGCATAACAGCCTTGGAAACGCCAGCCTCGTCCATAACCTTAAGAACTGCTTCCGGAGTTACATCATATTCACCGAGACACTCTGGTATCATCTGGAATATAGTTCCATCAGCGTAGCTTGCGTAACCTCCGCCTATAGCCTGCATTTCTCCGCTGTTTCCAAATCCATTGATGCAGCGGCATATATGAATGTGTGAGTCAATTATGTTCATAGTTAAGCCTCCTTGTTGCTAGATGTAGAAAGAATATTGAGATTATGTCCATACAGAAATTCATTAATAATTCCAATGTCATATTCACATTTGTTAATCATAATTATAATTGCAGCATCGCGGCTGACCTTGGAATACAAAGGGCTTAAGCCTGCAGTTTTTAACGCACGGTTGGTATCAGTAAGATTCATATGGCATGCGATGCAGAGTGCAATTACTCTGTCACGGCTTGGATTGGTACGATTGCCATTAAGTATTCCGTATGCATAATTAGCTGGAATATCACTTTGTCGTATAACATCACTTAATTGAAGTCCGTAGCTTCCTATATACCGGTTAAAGAATTCGCTGACAGACATCTGTGAGTCAGTATCCTCTTCATTACGGTATCTGTTAAAATGTTCAGGCTCAACTGAACTTAAGATTTTATCAAGTTCATAAGTCGGTTTTTCGTTCATTATTAATTCCGCCTTTCACAATAGAGTACACATTTTCTATTGATATAGTGTATAATAATAAACACTAAATTACAATAAGGATAAAAATATGACTTTAGAAGAAGAGAGCAGGCTGTCATTTTACAGGGAACTGACAGTACTTGATGAAAAAAAGAATATAGTGCTGGTGCAGGATATAAGGAACAGTGAGCTTTGCGTTAAAAAGACACTTGATATATATTCGCATGATGTATATGAGCAGCTTGCCTCTGTAAGAATTGAGGGAGTTCCTGCGGTAAAGGAATGTGTTGCTGATGATGGAAAGCTTATAGTAGTTGAGGAGTATGTGCAGGGCAGGAGCCTTAAGCAGGTATTAGATGAGCATGGACTATTAAACGAGGAACAGGCATATGAAATAGCAGTCCAACTTGTGGACATACTTGTGAGACTGCATCAGTTAGAGCCGGCAATTGTCCACAGAGACATTAAACCATCTAATATAATTATTGAAAAAAATGGACATGTGAATCTTATAGATTTTAATGCGGCAAGACATGTTAATGCAGATAAGAATGAAGATACCAGAATGCTGGGAACAGTGTATTTTGCTGCACCAGAGCAGTTTGGATTCGGGCAGTCTGATGAGCGTACGGATATATATGGTCTGGGAGCAACAATTAATTATATTATGACAGGTGACAAGCCGGGAGCAGGAATTGCAGAGTGCAGATTTTCAGATATTCTTAAGAAATGCCTTATGGTAGATGCAAAGGATCGATATCAATCGGCTGAAGAGCTTCGTGGCGTGCTGGATATGCTAAATTATAGTATAGTACAGGATAATAGGAAAAAAGCTGAAACAGCATTTGGTAAGGATAATACCATTTCGGTTGTGAGAACCTATCGTAATATAAGAGATATAATTGTTAAAATGTACAGGAAATATCAGAAAAGGAATTACGATATTGATACTTCATGGCGCAGATATTTGCTGCCAGGATTCAGACGGCTGAATGTCGTGTATTGTCTGATTGCACTAGTATGGTACGCAGTTATTGTATGGATGACAATAACGTTTGCAGTTACGGACAGTAAAACGGGAATACCGGTAACGGGCGGAGAACTTACAATGTATAAGATAGCTGTATTTGTACTCCTATTTGGAATGACAATGTGGTTTGGCAACTATCTTAATATAAGGAGAAAGCTTCCGGGAATGAAGAAGATAAATGTATTAAGCACTATTCTGACATTTGGGTATGCATTTACGATTAGTTTTATGTTTTTAGCTTTTTTTGCAATATTTATGGCAATTATAGGATATTTGTAATTATAAAAAGACAGGATATATGTTGAGACAATTCAATATTATGTCCTGTCTTTTTTTGTGCTGTCAGCACACGGTTTGCAGCCATCATTGTGATAACATCCATTATATGAAAAAGATATTTATATATGCAAACATTTCCCTTCCAATACTGGCAGGCAGTCTGTTTTACTATGTGACTTCACCGCAAGTCATATTTGTACAGAATATTGACAGTCTGCTTGGAGTCAGTCTGCATGTTGGAACGGAGAACACATTTGTAGTAAATTTGCGTAGTTATATGCCAGATATGCTGTGGGCGTATGCACTGGTATTTTCATTAATGCTGGTTACAGGTAATAAAACAGCTTATGTATGGAAAATGTTTGTGATAGCAGGCATGTTTTCGACAATTATGGAAGTCCTTCAGGTTACCGGATGTGTAAAGGGAACATTTGATGTGATGGATATTATTGTTGAGATAATTGCAGAACTGATGGCTGTTTTTATTATAAAAAGACATGATATGAGGAGGAAATCATATGAAAAGAATCAGGAAGTACATAGGGGTACTGCTGTGTCTGATAGTATTTGCTGCAATGGCGATGGGAAGTGGATCTGACACAAGCGTAGATAACAGTAATGCGAGTGGTGCTTCGGATAAGACAGGCACAGAAAGTGATAATGTTGTCATGGTAGGTGGAAGCTTTGAGAAAGATGGATTAAAGGGTACAGTTAATGATGCAGATACAGATTTTACCGATTACGATGATCCATATGGATTTTACAAGCCTGGTGATGGGAAAAAATATGTCAAAGCAGACTTTTCATTTGAAAATAACGGTAAATCTGATGCTTATGTAAGTAGTGCAGATTTTAGCTGTTATGCAGATAATGAGAGCTGTGATCAAAGTTTTATCGCATCTGTAAATGAGTTCTCAGGAGATACATTATCAACTGGTCGTAAAATAAACTTCAGTGTAGTATTTGCAGTTCCAGTTGATGCAGAATCTATCGAACTGGAATACACAGCCAACATATGGTCAAGTGAAAAAGTAATAATAAAGCTTCAGTAGGAGGAGTAGAAGATGAGAGTTTGGAAACTGGTATCAGGAATATTATCAATTATATTATTTGCAGTAGTTATGTTTCAGTCATGCGCCGCAGGAGTAGTTAATGCACTTGAGGACAATGGTGGCATATCAGGAAGTGTCGGCGTAATAGTTGGAATACTTATGCTTGCTGGTGGAATCGTTTCGATAGCTACAAGAAATAAGACAGGAAAGGGTCACGATATAGCACTGATTGTACTTTTCGGACTTGCTGCTGTATTCGGATTTGCAGGATACGGCAATTACAGTGACCTCGTAATCTGGTCAGTATGGTGTCTTATAAATGCTGTTCTAGCAGTTGTAAGCATGATTAAGAATAGATAAAAAAATTACGTAATAATAAAAAATGTCTGGTATGTCACAGTAGTGCGGCATGCCAGACATTTTGCATTAATCATATTAATATGTAATTTCCCTGCCTTCTTTTCTCCACTGTCTGAATTCAGCAGAAGCAGAAAGTAAAAGGTCAGATGATGAGTTAAGTGCAGTTTCAACAGAATCCTGAATAACACCGATGATGAAGCCAATTCCGACAACCTGCATTGCAACATCATTAGGAATACCAAATAATGAGCATGCCATAGGTATAAGCAGGAGTGAACCACCGGCAACACCAGAAGCACCACAGGCAGAAAGCGCTGCAAGAATACTTAAAAGAATTGCGCTTGGAATATCAACAGTAATACCTAAAGTATTGGCTGCGGCAAGTGTCATAACAGTGATAGTTATTGCAGCACCATCCATGTTAATAGTTGCACCGAGCGGGATAGTTACAGAGTAAGTATCCCTGTCGAGTCCCATATCCTCACATTCCTTCATATTAATAGGAATATTGGCAGCGGAGCTTCTTGTGAAAAATGCAGTGAGTGCGCTCTTTTTTAAACATCTGAATACAAGTGGATAGGGATTCTTGTGTGTACACCAGAAAACAAGAATCGGGTTGGTAACAAAATAAATAAACAGCATAGTACCAACGAGCAGCATAAGAAGCTTTCCATATTCTTTAAATACTGACATACCGTTACTTGATACAGTATCAAATACAAGTCCCATAATACCGAATGGAGCAAAGTTAATAATCCAGGTAACAACCTTGGAAAGACCATTAGAGATATCTACAAGCATATCTTTAGTAGATTCCTTGGCATGTCTACATGCAATACCGATAACAACAGCCCATGCAAGAATACCTACATAGTTAGCTTTAGTAAGAGAAGTAATAGGATTCTCAACAATATTCATTAATAAAGAGTTAAATACATCACCAATACTTCCTGGTGATGACATTTCTTCAATGCCTTCTGTAAGAGTGAGTGTAACCGGAAATAATTTGCTTGTAAATACTGCGATTACAGAGGCAAGAATGGTACTGAACATGTACAGAATAATTACGGTTTTAATAACACCACCATGACTTTTTCCTGAATGGCATAAAGAACTTATGACAAGCACGAAAACAAGAAGCGGTGCAATAGCCTTAAGTGCACCAACGAAAACGCTTCCGAAAAGAGCAATGCCGGAAGCCTTTGGAACGAGCAGGCCAAGAATAATACCAAGAGTCAGTCCTCCAATAATTCTTTTAATGAGACTAATACTAATCCATTTGTCTAATAATTTCTTCATAATTTAACAGATTCTCCTATGCAAAACTTTTTCTATTATAAACTTACAGAATTTATTTGACAACTAATACTGTAAAGAATAAAAAATATATTGTAAAATATAAAGCGATTACTATATATAAGAGAGAAAATGTCATGAAGAGAATCTATAATTATTTAAAGAAAGATGCAGTGCTTACAATAAGCTGGGTGCTTGCAATCATTTCAATGTTTTTTATAAAACCAGATAAAGCGTATGCCGGTTACATAGACTGGCGTTCACTTGGAATATTGTGGAGTCTGATGATAATAACAAAAGGTTACATGAATAACGGCATCTTTGAAAAAATCGGACATGCACTTCTTGTTAGAACACGGAAAATGTGGCAGCTTGTGAGCGTACTTGTTGCACTGTGTTTCTTTAGTAGCATGCTGATTACCAATGATGTTTCACTGATAACATTTGTTCCGTTTGCGATAATGATGCTTAAGCAGTGTGGCAGGCGGGAGCTTATGATACCGGTTGTAGTATTACAGACGATAGCCGCGAATCTTGGAAGCATGCTTACACCGATTGGCAATCCGCAGAATCTGTATCTATACGGACTTGCGGGGGTGGGAGCAGGTCAGTTCATAATGTGGCTTCTGCCATATACAATTGTTTCGGCAGCGCTTCTTATTATTTCAATAATGCTTTTAAAGAATAAAAATGCTGATGTGAGCAAGAAGGATACAGACGATAATTCAGGTCAGAAAGCTGCACCTGTAAATGTGTTGTTATATACAATTCTTTTTATCATCGCATTACTTGTTGTTGCAAGAGTACTTCCGTGGTATGTACTTACAGTACTGGTGCTTGTTACCACATTTATAATAGAAAGAAATGTGCTTTTGAAAGCAGACTATGCGTTGTTATTAACATTCGTCGGCTTCTTCATATTTACAGGCAATATGGGAAGGATAGAGCCGGTTGCATTATTCTTATCAGGTATTGCTGATGGCAGGGAAATAGGCGTTGGAATCATTACAAGCCAGTGTATAAGCAATGTTCCGGCGGCACTTCTGCTGTCAGGATTTACGCATAATATAAAGAACCTTGCACTTGGAGTTAATATTGGCGGTCTTGGCACACTGATAGCTTCAATGGCTAGCCTTATATCATATAAGCAGTATGTCAATGAAGTGCCAGATGGAAAAGGAAAATATTTTGTTACATTTACAGTGTATAATGTGATATTTCTGATTGTGTTATATGCGTGTACAAAGTTTTTTATATGAGAGGAGATATGATGGATTCAATTAATTTATGTTATGAAATGTGCGATTACATAGAACAGAATGGTGTTGTAAAACTGGTTGGAAATGTGAAGCTTCGCGACAATCTTAAGAAAGAGCTGTTACATTTTCTTATATACATATCAATGACAGATGGAAGATATGGTGAGGCAGAGAAAGCATTTATAAAGAAAAAACTGGGATTCGATGTGAGTGCGTCAATGGCGGCTGATATAAAGAACCGCAACATGCTTGGTGCAGGATATATCACAAGAGTGCCGGAGACATTTAAGTATTTCATATTAGCCAATGCCGGTCACAAGATTAAGAACGACCGATACGACAATAAAGAGGCACGTACGCTGGCAGAAACCTACCGCAAGCTTGGGCAGGAATATCTGGCTGCGAATACTGAAAGCACTGAGGTCGAGATAAATGTTCTGTCATCATACTGCGTGATGCTAGATGAGAATCTTAAATCATATGGTCTTCTGCGTCCTGATTACAAGAGTGTGACAATACAGGCAGAGACAGAAGATGACGAAAAGCCGGACGCTGATGAACTAATTGCAGAACTTAATTCACTGACGGGACTTACTGCAGTTAAAGAAGATGTCAATGCACTTATTAATCTTCTTAAAGTCCAGAAAATGCGTGAGCAGATGGGAATGAAGCAGACAAGCGTCAACAAACACCTTGTATTCATGGGAAATCCCGGAACAGGCAAGACGACAGTTGCAAGACTGCTTGCCAGAATATATAAGGCAATAGGGGTAATCTCAAAAGGACATCTTGTTGAAGTAGACCGTTCAGGACTTGTGTGTGGTTACATAGGTCAGACAGCGACGAAGACTGCAGAGGTAATAGAATCAGCACTTGGAGGAGTCCTGTTCATAGACGAAGCATATACACTTACTAATGGAAAAGGTCAGGGCGACTTCGGACAGGAAGCTGTAGATACATTATTAAAAGGAATGGAAGACCACAGAGATGATTTAGTTGTAATAGTGGCAGGTTATACAGAACTGATGGAGGAATTCTTAGATTCCAATCCGGGACTGCGTTCAAGATTCAATAAATTCATCAATTTTGAGGATTACACAGCCGAGGAAGAAGTAGAGATACTTATAAATAACTGCAAGAAGCAGGAATACATGTTATCAAGAGATGCACTCGAAGAAGCCAGAAGATTTTTCACAGAGCGTGTCGCCAACAAACCAGAAGGCTATGCCAATGCAAGAGATGTAAGAAACTATCTTGAGAAAGCGATATCTAATCAGGCTAGCAGGATAGTGGGGCTTAAGGATGTTGATAAGAATATATTGGCGATGCTCGAGAAGGAGGATCTGGTGGGGATTGAGTTGTGACATACGGGAGGTTGTGGCAGACGAACGCTGTGGGCGGGGGATAGTGTCATTTTCAGACACGCTCCCGCTCGGTGGAAAACGCAGCTGTACTAAATTCGCTGGTTAGCCACATAAAATGCGGCTTCCAGCTCATTAAGTGCAGGCGTTTTCCAACGGTCTGAAACTAACACTATCCACCCGCCCGCCGCTTACGTTGCCGCCCCTCACGATGTCGCAGGTTCATCGGGGGACTTCTGGCGGGGTGGGTTGAATGAAGGCTCACCTCAAAATTTTTGCAGACCCAGGTGAGCAAAGCGATATCGTCAGGGTTAGTTTCGGGATTGTAAGAGGTATGGAGAGAGTCAGCGGGGTTAATTGTGTATATTTCCTGGAGCAGACCGTTGGAAAACGTCGGCACTTAACGAGGCGTGGGAGCCGCCTTTGGCGGCTGCCCCGGGCGAGTTTAGTACCGCTACGTTTTTCATCGAGCGGGAGCGGGTCTGCGGAAGGAAATATGCCAATTAACCCGGCGTACGTCTTCCCACCAGAACAAGCAGAAAGGAAAACACAATGGGAACAGTATATTTTACACGACATGGTCAGACTGTCTGGAATGTCGAGAACAAGATATGTGGTGCAACAGATTCACCACTCACAGATTTAGGCCATGAACAGGCAATAGAGTTAGGAAAGAAGATCCTTGAAGAAGGAATACAGATAGATGAAATCCTGTATTCGCCACTTATAAGAGCGAAAGCTACAGCACTTCATGTATCTGAGATTACAGGAATACCAGCGCGCGAAGAGATAAGACTTAAGGAACAGAATTTCGGTAAATACGAATCAACACCAAGAGATGGAGAAGAATTTGCAAAAGCCAAATGCAATTTCATATGTAGTTTTGATGGAGGAGAGACAATGCTTCATCTTGCACAGCGTATATATAATCTGCTTGACGAAATTAAGGCACAGCCCGATAAAACATATCTTTTAGTTGCACATAATGGAATTGCAAGAATGGTAAAGTCATATTTTGAAGATATGGGGAACGAGGAGTTTTCGGCGTTTAAGATAAAGAATTGTGAGATATTGAAGTTCGAGTTGTGACATACGGGAGGTTGTGGCAGACGGACGCTTGTGGGCGGGGGATAGTGTCATTTTCAGACACGCTCCCGCTCGGTGGAAAACGCA
>ERZ780030.219-NODE-219-length-30257-cov-10.978644_pt1 | contig 30257 bp, 30 predicted proteins | sample MGYA00511857_ERZ780030 | MGnify/ENA primary metagenome ERZ780030 (study PRJEB29588, sample SAMEA2162530) | human gut metagenome | biome: human gut; feature: human-associated habitat; material: faeces | place: Denmark | collected 2008/2010 ... | reverse complement strand
AGGGTATGCACGGCGGCTGGCAGACAAGCGGTACGGTCAAGGTCTGCCACCTTGCCTTTAACCTCTGGAACGGTTACACGGAAAAGGAAAACGGACGGTATTTTACGCCAGATGAATTATTCTGTTGTGAATATGCTCCGTACTTTGTTGAGGGTATTAAGGTAAGGTATCCCGAATATTGCAGGGATTTACCTGCACCGAAACAGCAGACTGAACATTCACGATAAGAAAGGACGAAGCTATGAAAAAATATGTAATGCAGATTTGTATTATCGCCGCCGTGTGCCTGTTAGGTGCGACGGCTTTTTGCGGTTATCACATTTATGACCATTATGCACACGAAGCGGAGCAGACAGAAGCCTTTGAGCAGATTGCCGAGGTTGTGGAGCAGGCTCAAACAGGCGAAGAAGCTCCGCAAGTTCCGCTTAACGAGGAAGAAACTATCCTGCCAGAGTACGGGGAGCTTTTCTTGCAAAATCCCGATATGGTAGGTTGGATTTCCATTGCCGGCACGAAGCTCAACTATCCTGTAATGCAGACACCGAATAATCCGAATTTCTATCTGAAGCACAACTTTGAAAAGGCATACAGCGATTTAGGCACACCGTATATTCAAGAAAACTGCAATATCGCAGAGAGCGACAACCTTGTTATTTACGGTCATCATATCAAGGGCGGCAAAATGTTCGGAGCTTTGAATGATTACAAATCCAAGAGCTTCTATGAGGAACACAAAACCATTCTGTTTGATACGCTGACCGAGCAGGCGGAATATGAAATCGTGGCTGTATTCAAGACCGTTGCGTACAGTTCCGAGGGCTTCCGCTACTATGATTTTGTCAACGCGGAAAATGCAGAAGCATTTGACGAATATATCGCCAAATGCAAGGAGCTTGCCCTGTACGATACAGGCGTAAGTGCTGAATACGGCGACAGGCTGATTACGCTCTCTACCTGCGAATACTCAGCACAAAACGGCAGACTTGTGGTTGTGGCGAAAAAGGTATCCTGATGTGACCGCAAAACTTCTGGGAAAGGAGGTTTTGTATGGCTGATATAAAGACCAGAGATGCGGTCAAGGGTACAATTAAGACCATTGACAAAGCCGCTATTGCTTCAGAGCGTATGAAAGCCGCTTATGCCAAGACAAAGGACAAGGCGGAACAGGGCTATTATGCCGATGAAAGCTCTGCTACCGAGTACGCTTCGGATAAGGTGTCCTATACCGCCGAGCGTGTGACGGAGGAAGGCGTACACCAATTTAATAAGCAAGGTAAGAAAGGTGTGCAGACCACAAAGGAAAATATCGTCAAGGCAAAGGACGGTATTGCCGATTTTAAGACCAAACGGGCAATGAAATCGGCAGAAAAGCGAGCTTCCAATGTTCACACTCAAACCGTGCGAACAAAAACGCAGGCAGAAAAGACAATCAAGCAGTCTGCCCGAAGTACAGGAAAGACGATAAAATTCACGACCAAAGGTACGGTCAAATCTGCCGAGAAAAGCGTTAAGACGGCTCAATCCACCTCAAAGGCGGCTATCAAGACCGCCGAGCATACCGCAAAGACGGCACAGAAAACTGCACAGGCTTCGGTCAAGGCGGCTCAACGAGCAGCACAGGCAGCGAAAGCAACAGCAAAAGCTACCGCCCACGCCGTAAAGGTTGCAGTGAAAGCGACCATTGCGGCGGTCAAGGCGATTATTGCAGGAACAAAGGCATTGATTTCTGCGATTGCCGCAGGCGGTTGGGTTGCCGTTGTGATTATTATTGTTATTTGCCTTGTCGGTTTGCTTGTCGGTTCGGTGTTCGGTATTTTCTTTTCTGGCGAGGACTCTGGAAACGGTATGACAATGCAAACTGTTGTGAGAGAAATCAATACCGAGTACGATGCCAAACTTGATGAAACCAAGAATGGTACAGCTCACGATGTCCTTGAAATGTCGGGAAGCCGTGCGGTCTGGAAAGAGGTGCTTGCGGTTTATTCCGTCAAGACCAATACCGACCCCGACAATCCGCAGGAAGTCGCCACAATGGACGACAGCAAAAAAGAGCTTCTCAAAAACATCTTCTGGGAGATGAATGAGATAAGCTCCAGAACGGAAAGCAAGACCGAAACACAGATAACCGAGAGCGACGACGGTCACGGCAATATCATACAGACGGAAACCACCGTTACACGCACCTATCTGTATATCACGGTTGCCCATAAGACAGCCGAGGAAATGGCTGACAAGTACAATTTCAATGCAGACCAGAGAGAACAGCTCTCCGAGCTACTTGCCGAGGAAAACAATTCGCTATGGTCGCAGGTGCTATACGGCATTTCTGGCGGCGACAGCGAGATTGTCAATGTGGCATTGTCGCAGGTCGGAAATATAGGCGGTCAGCCTTATTGGAGTTGGTACGGCTTCGAGGGGCGTGTGGAATGGTGTGCCTGCTTTGTATCTTGGTGTGCCAATGAGTGCGGCTATATTGATACAGGCGTTATTCCGAAATTCGCAGGCTGCGTGTTAGGCTCACAATGGTTTATGGACAGAGGTCAATGGCAGGACGGCAGTTTTGAGCCGTCGGCAGGTCATATCATCTTCTTTGATTGGGAGGGCGACGGTGTGACAGACCACGTCGGAATTGTCGAGCGTGTTGAGAACGGAACAGTTTATACCGTTGAGGGCAACTCTGGAGATACCTGCCGACAGAACAGATATGCTATCGGAAGCAGCGTAATTTACGGTTACGGTATCCCTGCCTATTAAAAAAGGGCAAAAGAAAAACCAGAGGATTTTATTCCTCTGGCTCTTTTGCCTTACATAGACCGTTTACGGTTGCTTCGATAACGGAAAGTTCTTTATCGTCCAAATTATCAAGCAGTGTTTCCAAACGCCTGCGGACGGAACTTTTATTTGTTTTCTTATTTGGGAAGATATATTCGTCAACCGAAACATTAAACATTGTGATGAGTTGAATAAACAGCTCAAAGCTCGGGTGCTGACCCTCGTTTTCTACCGACTGAATATGCCTTGCAGAATAATCTACTATTTCCGCTAACTGTTCTCTGGTTACTTTCTTGGCTTCACGGGCTTTTTTAATCGCCTGTCCTATCGGCATAAAATCGAAGTCAAAGTTATTGATTTTCTTGTCCATAAGCTCACCACCTGTACTCGTTTCTTCTACCCTTATATTGTACAGAAATGTAGCCTCTTATTAAACGATGTGAAATCTCTTATAAATAGAGATAATATTTCTTGTTACAAGAGATAAGAATTCATATTTACATACTTGTATTCTTCGAATAAACGAAGTATAATATATTATTATATTGGAGGTGCGATATGGATTATATTACCACGAAAGAAGCTGCCATTAAATGGGGTATCTCAGATAGACGAGTTTTGCAATATTGTAATGATAATCGGATAGATAGAGCAGTTAAAATGAGTAATGTTTGGCTGATACCTAAAGATGCGAAAAAGCCTGCTGATGGGCGATTTAAGAATGGAGATGTGTGATTTTGACGATATTACGGGAGCTATACCAGAACAAAAGGAGTATAGGCGATGAATGAAAAAATTTTAGTTGTAGATGATGAAAAAGAAATAGCAGACTTACTTGAAGTCTACTTGAAAAACGACAATTACACTGTTTATAAATATTACAGCGGTATTGAAGCATTGAAATGTATTGAAGAAACAGAGATTGATTTAGCCATACTGGATATTATGCTGCCTGATATAGACGGATTTCGTATTTGTCAAAAAATCAGAGAAAAGTTTTATTTCCCCGTTATTATGCTTACTGCTAAAATTGAAGACGGGGATAAAATAATGGGGCTTACGATAGGTGCTGATGATTATATTACAAAGCCCTTTAATCCTTTGGAAGTTGTTGCAAGAGTAAAGACACAGTTAAGGCGTTATCAAAAGTATAATAATCCCGTACAAAATCAGCCTTTTCAAAAAAGCGAATATGATATTAGAGGATTGATTATCAACAAAGATACTCATAAATGCTCTTTGTTTGGGAAAGAGGTATCGCTAACCCCTATTGAGTTTTCAATTCTTTGGTATTTGTGCGAACATCAAGGAAAAGTGATTTCCTCCGAAGAACTATTTGAAAATGTATGGAAAGAAAAATATCTTGATAACAACAACACAGTAATGGCACATATTGGACGGCTTAGGGGAAAATTAAATGAGCCAGCCAAAAAGCCAAAATTTATTAAAACAGTTTGGGGGATAGGTTATGAAATTGAATAAAAATGAAAAAAATTATCTGCTTATAACCTTATTCAAAAGCTACATTTTCCAAAGTGCAATTTGTTCTGTGATTATTGTAATATGCACCGCTGTTTTACATACAGGGCTTACTTGGATACTTGACAGGTATGTCGAACATTACTATTTGATTTACAGAGGACTGTACGTTTATATGACAGCACTCATAATATGGGTAATATGTATTATGTGCTTGACTTATAAACTTTTGAAGAAAGTTGTCGGGTATGTCTATGAGCTACAAGCCGCAACGGGAAGATTATTTGATAAAACAGGTGATTATATTGAACTTTCTCCAGAGTTAAGCGAGATTGCGGTTAAAATAAATCACTTGAAACAGGAAGCTGAAAATAATGCAAAACTTGCACAGGAGAATGAACAGCGTAAAAATGATTTGATTATGTACCTTGCACACGATTTGAAAACGCCGCTTTCCTCTGTCATTGGTTATTTGACGCTATTGCGTGATGATGAACAGCAAATACCGCAGGAGTTAAGAAATAAATATCTTTCTATTTCTCTTGATAAGGCTGAACAGCTTGAGGACTTAATTAACGAGTTTTTTGAAATCACAAGATTTAATTTATCAAACATAACGCTGAAATACAGCGATATAAATTTGACACGATTGTTGGAGCAGCTTATATATGAATTTAATCCTATGTTAAAAGAAAAGAACCTACAATGTGTTCTCCATAGTGCAAAGGATATAATGCTTCATTGTGATGCGAATAAAATGCAGCGTGTATTTGACAACCTTTTGCGTAATGCTGCAATTTACAGTTATTCAGATACAGAGATTACAATAACCACAGAGCTTCGAGCGAACAAAGTTACTATTGTTTTTGAAAACTGTGGAGCTAATATTCCCGAAGAAAAATTAGAGCAAATATTCGAGCAGTTCTACCGTGTTGATACAGCAAGAAGTATGGCAAACGGCGGTGCAGGACTTGGACTTGCCATTGCGAAACATATTGTAGAACTACACAAAGGAACTATTGCTGCTAAAAGCAAAGATGAATGTGTTAAGTTTATAGTCGAACTTCCGCTTTCGTAGGAAAATCGTAAGAAATTCCGTAGTAAAAGAAAGGCTTTTTATACGGGCAATCATAAAAAACAAGGCTTTTATTTTGATACAATTATTTGTATCAGGATAAAAGCCTTTTGTTTTTCTCTTGAAAAATTAAATAGCAAGGGGGTATATCGGTGAAAAGATACCGAAAGAGATTTGCATTTTTATTCGTGTTGGGTATGATAGTTATTTTGTCTGCCTGCTCTGTCGAAAAACAATCAGGAGAAAATAACGAAGCAAATTCAACGATACAGACAAGTGAAACAGTGACCGTTACTCGTGGTACTCTCACGCCAACAGTATCAGCTCAAACAACGATTATTCAGGCATCGGATTTTGTTTTATCTTCTACTGAAAAAGGAGTTTTTGAAACTTGTGTTACAAGCGGAGATAAAATTACTGCCGGCGGTGTGATAGGAAAAGTATCCGAAAATGAAATAAAATCTCCTGTCGACGGGACGGTTATTTCAGCCACTAACTCGTCTGAAATTATTCCGAACAATTATCCCGTAGCAACCGTAAGATATACGGGCTTTGCTCTAAATGTTGAAGCAGAAAATTTTTTAAAGACTCTGCCAGAGAATACAACATTAAAAGCAAAATTTCAAGTAATCAATGGCGTTGGACCGACGGATATACTTGCCGTTGTAACACCAGCGACAGAATATGCTGAGGGCAGTTCGACAAACACCCTTTTTCCACAAAGTAATGTTTTACAATGCTTGATTGACAAAGATACTGATGTAAAGATAGGACAAAATGCTACGGTTGTTATAACGGCAGGAACAAAAGAAAATATATTATTATTACCGCTTTCGGTCATTGCTGGCAGACAAGGGAAAGGAATGGTAACTGTTATAAAAGACGGAGAGCAAATACAAACTGAGGTTACATTAGGAGCGACGGACGGAGCGTATATAGAGATATTGTCGGGCGTGGAGGAAGGAGATGTTGTTTCTTCTGTTCCCCCAAACCTTGACCCAAGGAGTAATTCATAATATGAATGATAGTAGTGGAGAAAGTTTAATCCAAATAAAAAACTTAACGGCAGCCGTTAGATTAAACAACGGCGATACTTTGGTAACTGTAAATAACGCAAGTATAGAATTGAAAAGAGGAAACAGTTACGCTATTGTCGGCAAATCGGGTTCTGGAAAGACAAGTCTTATATCTATTATCGGTTTGCTGAGCCGTTCCTACAAGGGAGAATATCTTTACGATGGAGTTTCGGTATCTGCTTTGACAGACAGAGAATTGTCTATGCTGCGAGCTAATAATATCGGATTTGTTTTTCAAAACTATTCCTTAATCAAGCATTTAAGAGTTTGGGAAAATATCGAACTTCCGTTGCTTTATGCAAAAAAGAATATGGATAGAAAGCAACGCCAAGAAGTAATACGAAATCTTTTGAAAAGTGTTGGTTTAGAAGATAAAGAAAATGATTATCCTGCTAATTTGTCTGGCGGTGAACAACAAAGAGTTGCGATTGCCCGTGCTCTTACGGTATCGCCAGAAGCGATACTTTGTGATGAGCCGACAGGTGCTTTAGATAAGAAAACAGGGCAGCAGATTATGGAACTCTTACTCCAGATTGTGCGTGAAAATAACATTATGCTCTTGTTAGTAACACACGACTCTGATATTGCGAATACTTGCGATACGATTTTTGAAATGGACGAAGGGAGGCTTCGATGTGCTAAAAATGATTTTTAAAGACCTGCGTATCTCACCTCTCCGAAATATCTTAACAAGTATATCTATGCTTGTAGGAATTATAGCAATGATTGGTTCTTTTTTAGTCGGTACACTTGGTAAAGATTATTTAATTTCTGTTAATGCACAGATGTATGGTTGGACGCCTACCTATTCATATTCCATAACAGATTCAGATTTTCAAGACAGCATTAAGATGGAAGAATTTTTTTATAAAATTCGAGAAATTGACGATTGCGTTACCATTACATTTGATATGCGGGAAAATATAATATTTGCTCCGATTGTATCTGTTTCTTCTTTGCAGGGTGCAGCAAATGATATTTATAAAAAAGTCGTGCCTGTCGATGTGGTGCTTACTACAACGGCATATAACAAAATTTATAATCTGCCTATGTCATCGGGAAGTTGGTTTTCTTATTCGGAAACAGAAAAATCCCTTTGTATGGTTGTGAATAAAGAGGCGGAAAGCTATTTTAATACGCCTTATGCAGTAGGAAATACAGGTAGTAGCCTTTCATTAACCCCATTTAATGTAACGGGCACTGTAAATGACGGAAAAGATATTCCTACTGTTTATCTTGATGCACAGGCTGTGGAAGAATTTCTGCCCAATATGTGGCAAGTACAAAATGCAAGTGTTTATTGGCATTTAACAAAAGGTCTTACAACAAATCAGATGTATTCCTCGTTAGATGACATTTTACAAGATACCATAGGCGGACATATAGAATACTCTGGGAGAAGCGATATTGGCGATGCTTATGACTCTGTGCTGTCTATGCTTCAATTAGGACTTTTAATAACCTCGTTTTTATTACTGTTTGTTTCAGTATTAGGACAAATTAACATAGGTCTGTCCTCTTTGGAACAACGAACATACGAACTGTTAATCCGACGAGCAATAGGAGCTTCCCGTATCAATATAGTCGCTTTGGTTTTGGGAACGCAGCTTGTCATTTCGATATTTGTTTGCATTGTGTCAATTTTGCTTTCAATACTTATTGTTGAGGGCATAGGAATATTTCTTCCCCCAGATACGCCGGTAGCATCACCCGCCTATCCATTTTTTTCAGCGGTAGTTGCTGTTGTGGCGTCTGTTACTGTTGCTTTGCTGGGTGGACTGTTGCCTGCATTAAAAGCAGCGAAACTTGAGCCTGCATTGGCACTTAGATAAAAAATCTTATGAATTGGAGGAATATATATGAAATCATTTTTTTCGAAAACAAGACTTTTTGTAGGTATTGTTCTTTCTTTAACTATATGTATGATGTTTGTCGGTTGTTCCAACTCCACCTCTGCCCCCGCTTCTGAGGCAAGAGGGTTTACTGATTTTGAACATATTGAGAAAGAATATCTTGCGACCATTGAGAAATTGAATTGGCCTGATGGTGTTACACTTCCCGACAAATTGGAAGGTGAAGATACAGGAACTTCTTTTCAGGTAGGATATGGTGATACCAGAGCTTCTAATCTGTGGGAATACTCGTGGATGAAAGAATGGCTTAATTCTTACAGTACCGACTCTGCCAGAGCAGAAAAAGCATTGGAAGAATTGGAAAAAGCCTTTGATATGCCGTATATGGGAACGGATAGATGTGATGATGCGACTCGTAATTACTTGCGTGAAAATATTGATAAAGCGAAATTAGGCGACCCGTCTGGCTTCAGAGAATGTATTGAACTTAACTATGAATAGCTTTACGCAGAGTAATTGCAACATATACAGGGAGGTGATTTGGAAAAATGAAACGAAAATACAGAAGAAAAAAAATTCGGATAGTTGGAGCAGTAGTTTTTCTTGCACTAATGATATTTAGCAGTGTCTTTGTAATATGGCAAATGAAAACTAATGAGTTTGGCGGTTTAATAGATAGAATTGAAGAAGTATTCTATGGAACGCCATTCAAAAATGCCTACAATGCTAAATCGCTGATATTAGTTGACCTTTCTAATGATGAGGTTTTTATATCAAAGCGAGAAAACGAGCAGCAGCTTCCTGCCAGTTTGGCTAAATTATTTGTTATTAAATATGCAGTAACACTTGCGGATTTAGATAGTATTGTTTCTGCAAATTATGAAGCAATTTCACTAACCAAGTCAGGCTCATCTGTGGCAAACATAAAAACAAAAGAGTATTATCTTCAAAATTTGTTTGCGGCTATGTTAGTGCCATCGGGAAATGATGCAGCTTATGTGGTTGCAGATTATTGTGGAGGACTTCTTTCGCCGCAGGCAAAAAACAGTCAAGAGCGTATCAATGCATTTATGGAGCATCTTAATGATTATCTACAGGAACAAGGATATGATGACACAGTTTTGTATGACCCAAGCGGATTTGATACGGAAGCGAGAACAACCGCATTAGACCTTAAGAAAGTTGTAGAAAGCCTTTTGGAATATCAGTGGTTTAGAGATATTGTTTCAAAAAGTTCCTACAAAGCGACATTGCCTGATGAAAGTACGCAGATGTGGAAAAATACAAATGCTTTTCTTGACTCAACATCAGACTATTATAATGGAAATGTTAAGGGGGTAAAAACAGGCTCTTTGTCTGATGATTATAATTTAGTAGTTCTTTATCAGCAACACGGAAAAGAATTTTTGATATGTAGTTTAGGGTCGAAATCCAACTCTTCACGATATGATGATGTGAATTACATTATTAAAACAATAGATGAATCGGACTATTTATCTCGTTAAAGGTTTAGATTAAAACCGAAGATGAACCTAAATACGAAAAACAAGCCTACCGAATAAAAAAACGGTGCTTTTTGGTGGGCTGTTTCTTCACGCCCGATAGACAGTTTTCCCTCCAGACCCGTTTGAGTTTGGAGGGATTTCTTATGTGTTGGTCAAGTACCGCCACTTCGCTGCTTATCAGAAGCAGCAGTTATCTACATAACACGGATTAGCGAGGAGAATCTGTTAAAAAAATCCTTGCTTCTGCGTGGCACTATTATACCCTCAAAGTAGAAGCCAAATATCTACATAATAGAAATAGAAACGCCTATATCCGCATTGGTTTGACGACCTTTGCGGATTTTCTTTTGTCGTTTTTTGTCGGAATACAGGACAAGCCTGTTTCTGGCGTGGGCTGTCGTTCCCCACCTCACAATCTGGATTTTTCAAAAAAATTCAGATTGGAGGAAAACAAAAGTGTTCGACAACACAAACCCTTATACCATTCGCATTGAGGAAACGAATGGTCAAAAACGCTACTTTGTAGCCTTTATAGATGGACAAGGTATCTTCCGAGAGTCGGAAGTATCTTATGAGGTCTATACACAGTTTTGCCGCTTTGTTAAGTGCGAGCGAAATCTGCGGAGGTCTGATGAAAGACATCTGGAGCAATCGGAACTGACCGAGGAAACGCTATGCAGGCGAGCTTTACATAAGCCGAAGCCTGTTGACGAAGCGGTTAATGATAAAATCCGCAGTGAACAGCTTGACCAAGCTATTATGGAACTGCCCGAAGTGCAAAGGAGAAGATTTAGGCTCTACTTCGATTATGGTTTGACCTACGAGCAAATCGGAAAAATAGAGGGCTGTTCAAAAATGCCCGTCAAACGCTCCATTGACAGGGCGATTGAAAAAATCCGAGAAAAAATAAAATATTTTTGATTTTAGGGGCTACTTTTAGCTTCTAAGTGTGGAAACAGGTGAAGGGATAAAAACCTTTGCCTGTTTTCCTTTGTGTGGCGAAGATGGGGCAGTTCCTTGACAACCGAATACCCATTCGCCAAATACTTCCTCTTTGTGATTGTGATGAGCATAAGCGTGTGCAGCGGTACGCCATGACCTGCCGAAAGGCAGAGAGCGATAAATGCCGACTCAAAATATCGGGTAGCTCCCGATTCCGCCATAACCCACAAAGAGAACAATGGTACTCCCGTCCAGTCACAGTCCGAGCGTGATTAAACCGTCGCAGGCAATGAGGGCGGCTCTGTCAGACCGACAGTTGGGGTGAAACTCCCGTGGTGTCAGTTCGCTGCTGACCGTTTGGCGACTTCCCATAGCATTTCGGGGTGTCGAGGACAAATTGAAATGCTTCCTATCATAATGCCAGACACAGGGCGGTCATAAGAACAGAGTTTTGTTTATATGCTCCCGACCTTAAATACTTCCTTGTGTTTGGCTGTTACATAGGCAGGATGCTCCTGCCTAAATCTAAATGGGAGGTCAAACACTATGGATAGAATCATTAAGCGTGGCGACATCTACTACGCAAACTTAAACCCCGTCATCGGCTCGGAGCAAGGCGGTACACGACCTGTACTTATCATTTCTAATGATACAGGGAATAAGCACAGCCCTACGGTCATTGTAGCGGCGATTACAGGACAGATTGGAACAAAGAAAAAACTACCGACACACACTATCGTACACAATGTCAATGGACTTGATAAAGATTCCATTATCTTGTTGGAGCAAATTCGTACCATTGATAAACAACGCCTGCAAGAGTATTTAGGAACTCTTGATGGGCGTTTTCTTGTTGCTGTTGATAAAGCTCTGGCGATAAGTGTCGCTCTTGAAAGAGGTGGTAAAAGTGCTTGATGTGAAAGTTGATGAATACGAAGCAGCTTTGAAGCTCATCGAGATATTGCTTGAAAAAGGAAAGATAAATCAAGCCACATATACAAATATAATGAAACACCGAAATTCGCACATTTCACAAGCGGCTTGATAAAAGATACAATATGAGCGAACAAAGCAAAGGAGGTACGCTTTATGAACACAGCAGTTAATACTAATCAGTTCAATTACAGATTTAAGCTAACAGACTATTCGCTTTTTGATAGAAACAGAGCAAGAAGGGTCGCTATTTACGGCAGAGTTTCAACGGAACACGAAGCTCAATTATCCGCTTTGGATAATCAGTTGCAATGGTATGATGACCAAGTACGCTATCACCCGAATTGGGATGTGGTTGCAAAATATATTGATGAGGGTATCACAGGAACACAGGCAAAGAAACGACCAGATTTCTTGAGAATGATTGAAGATGCCAAACAGGGCAAATTTGATTTAATCGTTACCAGAGAGGTTTGTCGTTTTGCCCGAAATGTTGTTGATACGCTTGTCGTCACAAGAGAGCTTAAAAGTATAGGCGTAGAGGTCTTTTTCATTGAGGATAACATTTGGACAATGGACGGTGACGGCGAATTGAGATTGTCGCTTATGGCTACTCTGGCACAGGAAGAAAGCCGCAAGACCTCGGAACGAGTAAAAGCAGGTCAGAAAATCAGCCGTGACAACGGTGTGCTTTATGGCAATGGTAATATCCTCGGCTATGACCGTGTGGGAGATACCTATGTTATAAATGAAGAACAAGCAGAAACGGTCAGAATGATATACGATTTATATTTGCAGGGCTATGGCTCTATGAAGATAGCAGGCATACTGACGGAACGAAAAAGGAAAACTGCTTCTGGGCTTGTAAAGTGGAGTGTATCAAATATTATGAGAGCTATCAGAAATGCCACTTATACAGGTACAAAGTGCTATAACAAATCCAGAAGCAACAATTTTCTGGAGCAGAAGCGAATTAACAATCTGGATATGTCCACTTATGAATATGTTGAGGGCGATTTCCCTGCTATCATTTCTCAAGAGATTTGGGATAAGGCACAGGAAATACGAGAAAGCAGAGTAAAGCCGTCTTTGGTATCTGCAACAAAGACCACTCATAGTAAGCGTGACTCGGCTGATGTGTGGGTGAATAAACTCCGTTGTTCGTGCGGCTCATCATTTCGAAAAAATAAGTGGCACACAAAATTAGACGGAAAAACCTCGTATGGCTATCAATGCTATAATCAGTTGAACAACGGCAACAAGAAAAAGAGAGAAGAACTTGGATTAGATACAGACGGCTATTGCGATACCAGAATGATAACCGATTGGAAACTCGATTTTATGGCGAAAGCTCTTTTAGAGCATTTATGGACAGAAAGAAGAAAATCAGTTCTTATTGCAATCGACCTTATTAAGTGTTATTATAAGGAAGAAAAAGAAATCGGTAAACAGTCTGATGTGGTGGTTGTGCAGGCAAGATTGGACAAGGCGAACACAAGGCTCACAAACCTAATTGCTATGAGAGCTGACGGCGAAATCACAAAGGACGAATATCAAGTGATGAGAACGCCGATTGATACGGAAATACAGGAGCTTCAAAAAGTACTTGAGAATATACCGACGGACAATGACAATTTGAAAGGTTTTGACTTGGACAGTATTATTTCTACGCTGAATAGCCTTGTTGATTTTAGCGGGAGTACTATCAGCCACGATGTTATAAATCAGTTCGTTTATCTGGTTACACCGACTTCTGATACTACTTTTGAATGGTATGTCAATTTGAATGGCAAACCAAATGTGAAAGCTACCTTTACGGCAGAGGGCAGGAAGAAAAACTGCTTGATAAGGTTAGAGGAAATCGAAAGGATTTCCTCGTTACATAGGAAAGAGAATGAGAGCAATGCTCAATTAATAAAAAACCCCTGTTTATTAACCTATCTGCACAGGCAGCTATCACAAATAAATAATCAATTCCTAATTAGAAGTTAATATTTAATTAGATTATTAAACTCCAGATTATGTTCAATAAGAATGTGGTCTGGAGTTTTTTGTGAGTATAATATTCCATAAGGGAAACATTAACTATTCTATTATCTGTATAATAACACTTTATTTTTATGAAATATAGTTTATAATTTTAATATAAATGTTATGAAATGGAGACATATATACCAATGTATAATGAAAATGATAAAACTGATTTAACAGGTACAGAAAGTGAAACCACAGAAAATAATGATAATTCATCTGGTACTTATGGTGGTTCATTTAAAGACTATACATATTCTACATATGATTATAGCAGCTTCTATGATGAGAATTATAATAACTCCTACGATAAGGCAAATAATACAACAGACAATTCAGAAAGCCAGAATTCTTATAATCCTACTGTAGATGAATTAGATGACAATAAAGTTTCAGAGACGTTGTCAGATGATTCAGATTCTATTGATGCATTTAAAATTTTCGATAATTTAAACTCAGTTGACTCTTTTGAGGCTCTTGATTGTACAAATTCTGTTAATACATTTAATAGCACATCAAATAACCTGAATAATTCTACAAATAACTCTCAGCAGACACTTCCACCAGATGAGGATGCAACTATTTATCTTGATGATTTTTGGAATGAAGCAGTGAATTATAATAATTCTCTTAGCAATTCACAAAAAAGACAAAATAAGTATAAGAGATTAAATATTCCGGGAGTGACCATTATATCTATAGGTATTCTGTCGATGGTACTTATAGCTATAGGTGCGATATGTGGCGGGAATGTGGAATATATTCTTACTGGTGTCGGTCCGGTAATGTTTGTTCTAGCACTTATGTCTGCTATTATATTGGATACTTTCACAAAATACAAAATGTCTATTTTCATAATTAACCCTGATTTTCTACAGAATGAGATTCCGTCACAAAATATTGACCTATACCTTAATCTCACAGGGAAAAAAAGTTTTAGAGCCCAGCGGTCGTATTGTTTAACTGCTCCATCAGTTAATGAAAGGCCTAAAGTATTATGTGTAAAATATGCTTTGCTTACGGTTTTAACTGTTTTTGCCATTGGAAATATAATTTCATATATTAAATATGGTCCTCAATGGTCTGATATTCTTGCATTAGATGCTGTTTTATTATTTCCGTGTATCGGAATATGTATGTTTTACATTGTTATTGAACAGCAACTACAACAGAAATCGGGTTATTATGATGAAACTGTTGATGCCGTATGTGTTGAGGTTGATTCACGTATTAGCAGAAATCGTGTCGGCAGTGGACATTCTACCAGAGTATATAGACCTATTTTATATACCAGATGTAAAAATGGACATAAATATATTTTAATGAATAATGTGTATACTAATACACATATTCCGTATATAGGAGAGGTTTATAAGCTTAAAGTTAATAGCAGGAATCCATTATGTTATGTGCAGTTAGAATCAACTTTCAGGAATGCATTTTTTTGGTTTTCAATTTTATGGATAGCTCTTAGCGGTTTAGGTTATATATTTGTACTTTTTAATGCAACATTCTAAAATTAGTATATATTTATTTCAATAGGTACTTAGATTAAAAGCCTGTATTGTCTTTAATTGACATACAGGCTTTTAATTTGTTAGGAATCTTTTTCAAAGGTTCTGTTATTTAAATCTGAAATCGTTATTAGCAAGTGAGATAGAAAGTTATGAAATAAAGAGCGAATACAACAGCAGTAAATACCAGGCTGCAAATAATGCGTACATACTTGCAAACAAAAAATATTTAGAATTATAGATATAATAAATATTTTAACGTCTATATAGACAATGACATATTACAGAACCGACACTATCGAGACAATTTATGCAGTTTGAGGAAGAGATAGCAGGCGATGACACAGCGTTATAGTTTAAAACTATAACAAACCATAGGAAATACATATTATACAAATCAGAAAATATAGTTGACAATTAGTGCTGTTCAATGTAAAATCACTAAACATAAGATATCATATAAAACATATAGGAATAGTAATAATAAACATTCTCATAGATTTATAATGATAAAATATGAAAAATGAATGAAATGGAGGTAAAGAAATGTCTGAGATTTTAATAGAGAATTTATATAAAACCTTTAAGACAAAAGGCGGAGAAGTACATGCTTTAAATGATGTAAGTCTTTCTATAGAAGCAGGAGAAATCTTTGGAATAATCGGAATGTCCGGTGCAGGAAAAAGTACACTTGTCCGATGTATGAATTATTTGGAACGTCCAACTAAAGGAACAGTTAAAGTCCAGGGACAGGAATTATCTTCTTTATCAGGCCGACAGCTTAGAAAGAAAAGAGAAAACATTGGAATGATTTTCCAACATTTTAATCTTTTAATGCAGAAAACAGTAATTGACAACATTTGTTTTCCTTTATATATACAAGGCACTTCTAAGAAAGCAGCGAGAAAAAGAGCAGAAGAACTTCTTGATATAGTAGGACTTTCAGAAAAGGCTAAAGCATATCCGGCACAGCTTTCAGGAGGACAGAAGCAGAGAGTTGCAATTGCAAGAGCATTAGCGACTAATCCGAAGATACTTCTTTGTGATGAGGCAACAAGTGCATTAGACCCACAGACAACATCTTCTATATTAGAATTGCTTAAGAAGATTAATAAAGAATTTGGAATAACAATAATAATCATTACGCATCAGATGTCAGTTGTCAGAGAGATATGTACTAAAGTGGCAATTATGAAACAGGGAGTAATCGTAGAGCAGGGCGATACGGTTGAAATATTCAATCATCCTAAGTCAGATGTTGCTAAAGAACTTCTGAGCACAGACAGTGATTGCTTATCAGATAAAGAAAGTTATGATGTGGTAGACAGCATACAGAATGGAACAAGAGTAAGAATTGTTTATTCGGAAAATTCGGCATTTGAGCCTGTAATTGCAAATATGATTCTTAAATTCAATGAACCAGTCAATATTCTAAAAGCATCAACTAAAAATGTTGGTGGTGTGGCAAAAGGTGAAATGATTCTTGAATTTCAGAAGAATTTCACAAGACTTTCAGAGATACAGGAATATCTGAAAGAAAGAAATATAGAATTAGAAGTCATTGACGAAAAGTGGAAGGAGGGTGCTTAAGATGTTTACTCCGGAAGTTATAGAAATGATAAAACAAGGAATTTATGAAACACTTTATATGACATTAGTTTCTACATTCTTTGGATATCTGATTGGTTTACCAATGGGCGTGTTACTATGTGTAACAGGCAAGGATGGATTAAAACCGAATGCAGTAATATACAAAGTATTAGATATAATTGCTAACATCGTAAGAAGTATCCCGTTCTTAATTCTGTTAATATTACTGATACCATTTACAAGACTTTTATTAGGACAAAGTTATGGTTCAACAGCTACAATAGTTCCGCTTGTAGCCGCAGCTATTCCGTTTATAGCCAGAATGGTTGAATCTTCATTAAAAGAAGTAGATGCAGGTGTTATAGAAGCAGCAAGATCTATGGGTGCTTCAACATTCAGAATTATAGTAAAAGTGCTTTTAGTAGAAGCAAGAACATCTATTATTACAGGCGCAACGATAGCAATCGGTACAATACTTGGATACTCAGCTATGGCAGGAACTGTGGGTGGTGGCGGACTTGGAGATATCGCAGTAAGATATGGTTATTACAGATATCAGACAGACATTATGATTGTTACAGTAGTATTACTTGTAGTATTAGTTCAGATATTCCAGTCAATCGGAATGTTAATAGCAAATCGCCTTGATAAACGTAAATAATCAGATGATAAATACAAAGCAGAACTTTAATAAAATAAAGTCAGACATAACCTAGAAATATAATTTATTACAATTAGCAGTTTAATAGTTTATAAGACTTATTTGATAAGTCTTTATATAAAATAAATAGAGAAAGAAGAGGACAAGAATATGAGAAAGACATTTAAGAAAATTTTAGCAGTAACATTAACAGGTGTAATATTAGCAAGCTCATTAACAGGTTGCGGAAAATCTAAGAAAGATGATAAAACAATTAAAATTGCAGCATCAGCAACACCACATGCTGAAATATTAGAGAAAGCTAAACCATTATTAGAGAAGAAGGGATACAAATTAGAGATTAAAGTATTCGATGATTATGTTCAACCAAACCAGGTTGTAGAGAGTGGGGAATTTGATGCAAATTACTTCCAGCACATTCCATATTTAGAATCATTTAATAAAGAAAAAGGTACACACCTTGTAAATGCAGGCGGAATACATTAAGAGCCATTTGGAATCTATCCGGGTAAGAAGAAATCTTTAGATGATATTGCAAAAGGTGATTCAATCGCAGTTCCTAATGATACGACAAATGAAGCAAGAGCATTACAGTTATTACAGGATAACGGAATTATCAAGTTAAAAGATGGTGTAGGTCTTGAAGCGACAGTTAATGATATTGTTGATAACCCATATGATGTTAAAATTGTAGAGCTTGAAGCTGCACAGGTAGAAAGAGTTGTTGATGAAACAGCATTTGTTGTGTTGAATGGTAACTATGCACTTCAGGCAGGCTTTTCAGTAGGAAAAGATTCAATTGCAAGTGAAAAAGCAGATTCAGAAGCAGCACAGACATATGTAAATATAATAGCAGTTAAAGAAGGCAATGAAAATAAAGATTCTATCAAAGCATTAGTTGAAGTATTAAAATCAGATGAAATCAAAGAATACATCAATGAAACATACGATGGAGCAGTAGTTCCATTTGAATAAAAATAGAGATTACAAACATAAATATTAAAAAACAGGGTATCAAAAGGTATGTAGCACCTCGCACACATAAAAATATCCGGAGACAGGTCTGCCTCCGGATATTTTTATGTGTGGTAGTTCTTAGAGTGAATTTTGACACCATAATCATAGATGTACATCTTATTGTGCGTTGTTTTGAAGTTGAATTTTATCAGTATTTTCTTAGAAAATTCACCATTTTTTCAATAGTCGCTGTACTCTCATCTAAGAAAGGATAGAAAACGCTAAAGGCATGTGTTAGTTTTGAATCCTTAGAAAAATTCAATAACTTATGTGGAACATTATATTTAGTAAGGACTTTTTCGTAATCTAATGTATAGTGTGAAAGATTGTCATTAGTACTTGTTACCAGAAAACAAGGTGGCAACGAAGTTACTATATCCTTGTGTTCTGGATTAACATATTTGGCAAAATTTCCTTTTTTATAATTCTTACCAAAGACATATTTAGGTAAGAACAAGCCGATCTGGTCAAAGCGTGTTGTATAAAACATACCACTTATAAGACCAAGAGCATTGATTTTAAGATGAGAGGGTTCTACATTTGCCGCATTAGCAACGTTCTCGCAATTATCAACAGCAGTATGATATGTAAGCAGACATGCACCACCACTGTCGCCGACAGCATAAATATGTTCAGTATCGCCATTGTATAGTGCTATGTTATCGGAGATGAAATTCATTGCCATAGTGATATCTGATAATTGTTCATAAATCATACAATCGGGGACAAGACGATATTCAACACTAAATACCAGGAAACCCATTGAACTAAGTCTTGCACAGAAGAATCTGTTAAATTCCTTATTTCCCATAATAAGTCCTCCACCATGGATATTAACAATTACAGGGAGAATGGCATTTTCCATATCTTTTGGACGAAATATATCTAATCTATGTTCTTTGAGCCCATCATTTGAATAAGAAATGTCTTTATATTCAAGTATGTTGTCCGGAAAGTTAAATTCTAAGTCTCTTTTATCAGCCTGCTTTTCGAATTTCTCACGTTGTTTATAGAAAATACTTTTAATACTCATAATTACCTCATTTCTTTTGGATGTTATTTTAATTCGGCTTTTTTTGATTATTTATTCAATGCTTATATATAAAAAGTTCTGAATTATAGAATAAGAATACCATTTGTAATAAAAACATACAAGAACTTAAAAATAATTATGTATGTAAAAATTCATTAAAGAGAGTGATGACGACTGTTTCAAATTCTTTACAACAGAGCTTGAGGATACATATAGGGATTAATACTATATAGAAGATGATAAATTTTGTGCAAATCTGCCTTTGAAATGTATTGTTAAATAGTGATATAATTAACATAGTATCTATTTACAGTTGAAAGATATGATTTATGAGGAAAATTTATATATTGAAGATGATAAAGGCGAATTTGATGCGATTTTCGAAAGAGATGAAGAGGGTGTATATCTATGCGATGAGTTAAGTAGTGTAGATATTGAGAATATGATGAGGAGGGACACGTAGAAGAAATATATAGCAAATAGTATTTAGAGGGCAGATATGGTGCGGATCCATATCTTAAGAGAATAGTAAATTGGGAGGTTAAAGAGTGGGTTTAAAGCCGAAGAAGAAAAGAGATATTAAGAATTTTGAATATTCGAAGATTAGAGAGGACTTGTTCGATATGTTAATGGAATTAGGCTCACTAGAGGATGCCAAAAGACGTGCAAAAAGAATATATGATGAATATGTATCAGCGAAAATATATGCATCGTCTGCTATGGTTTCAACTACGAGAATATTTGAGTTAGTAGAAGAATTGGAGAAATATTTAGAGAAATAAATTTATTAGAATATATTATTGGAGTATGTAAGAAGAAAATTTCAACTCAGATTTTAAGACATATAGAAGAGCTTAAAGTTTTTCTATATGTCTTTTTTAGATAAAAAATTCCATTGTAATTTATATACAAAAACGCTCTGAGAGAATATGCACGCATTTGTATACAAAATGTCATATAGAGCTAAACAAAAGTGGCGTAGTGTATGTCTTACAATATTCTTTCTCAAAGTTGTGTAAAACACCTCAAAAATCGCGAAAAAAATAAAAAAGAGACATTTGTAACATTAAAATTATCAGGAAAATAAAATATAATATCTCAAAACAGTTCACAAAATTACATAATGTGAACTTATCGGAACGTTAAAAGTGAAGATTGGAGATGCCTATGAATAATGCTAGTTACAAGTTAAGAAAAAAAATTATAAGTGTATTGATAGTTAATATTGCAGTAGTGATGTTAATGTCAGGATGTGGAGGACATAAGAGCAATAAAGGAGTAGGTAATAGGGGTAAAAACAGGTTTAGCAATCTGACAAAAGATTCAAATGACAACGACACAGATAATAGTGATAAAGATACAGGTAACAATGGTACGAATAAAAAAGGTACTGATAATATGGATTCTAAAACAGATACCGAGCCTGTTAATATTGAGCAGGAATTATTGAAACAACGTGGAATCGATTTTGATAAGTCAGATTATCCTACATTTACAGGGGGAGAGGGAATCGTTGATACCAATTCTGTTTTTGGTAGTTCAGCATTCTATAAGTATACAAATTCTAATTACAATATGATTTCAGGTGGCAAGATTTATGAAGTGAATCTAGAGGCGAAGCTGTCAAATGGGCAAAATTGCAGATTAGTAGGAACACTTCCGGAAGATGGCGAAATTATAAGCTGTAAATTAGAATATGATGGTCAGGGTTTAGAAGTGGAGTATAGGAATCATCATAATTATAAATTAACCTCGACTTCAGCAGCAGGTCCATTTACGACAAAACAGATAGATACAGCCCAATATCCTATGTTTGCAAAAGTATATAGGTATCAGTCAGATGGCAAAACACTTGAAGATTGTACAGAAGCCTATATGAACCTGGATAAATATTATCATGATACAACTCCTTATATTGTATTTATGAATGGAAAGATTAGTATGGTGGAACCAAAAAAAAATTTTTATGATGAAAATAGTGTAGGGAGAATATATTTTGATGGAGAATGGAGAGAATTTATCGGATATGACATAGATACGTCAGCTATGGGAAATGAGACACCGATAAGATTATTTAACAGTAATATTGTCATGACGAATTGTGCGTTTTATGAAATTATATATGCCAGAAAACCTGTATTAACACCTGATAAAGATACATATAAGAATCAGGATGGTTCGTATGCACAGTATCTTCCTTGTTATGGAAGTATGCATCATATGAAATTAAGAAAGATAGAACTTCTAAGTAATTATTATGAGGATGTGAGAAATATATGTTCTGCGAGCGTAATCACGAAAGATTATAAAATACTTCCTATAGAAGAAATTATGGGAGACAGATATAGTTATGATGCATTTTTCTATGACTGGTCTATAGATGAAGCGGGTAATTATGAAAATCAAGATAATAATGTTAGTAATTATGGCAATGGAGGTGTTAATTAATGAAGAAGAGAGTTCTAGCTATAGTAATGTCTGTAATGCTTATATTGCTAGCAGGATGTGAAGATAAAGAATATCCCAAACATACATTGAGTACAGAAGAGACTAAGCATACAGTAGATAAGCAATATAATGATACTGTACAGCTTACCGAGACAGATATTCAGAAAATGAATGATAATAAGGCAGTATTTGTATATAGTGACGAGAATTATGTTACTACGTTAGTTGGCAAATACTATGATGAGAAAATAAATGACTACGAAGATGCAGTTGAATCATTAAACGGAGTGGCTTCATTAATTGGATTGTCAGCGGGTTCTGAATTCTTCTGCGTATTTGGTGAGCAGGATAGTAAAGGATATACATATTATACATTTCAACAGAAATACGGTGGACTTACATTACAATATGCAACCTTAAAAGTTATTGTTGACCCGGAGGGATATGCGGCGGGATTGTCGTGTTCATTTACACCGGATGTGGGTATTGCAGAAGAAAAGACATTTATAAGTGCAGCGCAGGCGGAAAGTATAGTTAAGAAGCAATATCCTGATATAGATTTTAAATATTATACAGACTATACGCAGAAGTCAGCAGTTACATTTAACACCAGAACAGTTGAATGTATGGTTGTATATACATCTAATCCTGAACAATCAGTTTCATTTGATATGCCATATATTGAACATTTTATAACATATGCAGGCGAATATCTGACATCGGTTCCAACTTCCTCGATAGGTTCGGCAATAGATGATGCATACAAGACAGAGGATTATTTTAAGAATCTTCAGGCTGGTACCTATACAGGAAAGGTTAAGTTATATGATGGAAGTTCCTTAGAAATCACAGTACCTACAGCATATAATTCGCAGGACGGTAAATATTATCTGGCGGATATTGACAGAAAAATTATGGTATCGGATTATGCTGCATTTAATTATGACAATGGCAGATTAGATTTCATAACATCAGATGATAACAACGGTTGGGATGATAATTATCTGATAACATATTATAACTACATTCGTGCTTATGATTATTATGCTGATATGAATATTAGGTCAATAGATGGTTTTGAAACCCCTATACTTATTACTGTAAATATGTGTAATGAGAAAGGCGAGGCTGAGAATAATGCGTGCTTTTATGGTGTGAATAATGGCTGGGCGTGTTTTGGAAGTAGTCAGGCAAACAGATATGGAGAGGCACTTGACGTAGTAGGTCATGAGTATACCCATGGAGTAACCAGAAGTTCTATGCAGGGAACTAAATATGCAAATGAGACGGGTGCAATTAACGAAGCATACAGTGATATTATGGGAAATATAATGGAAATGCGAGCAAATGCAACAACTGACGGTTCTTGGAAATTAGCCGAGAACAGTGGAGAAACACTACGTTCTATGAGTAATCCTAATCTGTATAAACAGCCTGCATATGTGGGTGATGAGTATTATGGTGCAAATGTAATTACACCACATCAATATAATGATAACGGAAGTGTGCATCAGAACAATTCATTATTATCGCATATTGCATACCGGTTATATAAAGATGGAATGAGTCTTTCAGATGAGAGTAAATTATGGTACACATCGATAGAATTAATTACACCGCTTTCAGATTATGATGATGTCTATGCGTGCTTATTATTTAGTGCCAAGATAAATGGTTTAGATAAGTATTCTGATAAAATTACTGAATTATTTGAGGCAGCAGGTCTGTTAGGTGACAGAAACAGTAATGCATATGATACAAAGAAATCAGGTTGTGGCAGACTCGAAATTAAAGTATCAGATGAACTTGCACAGGGTTGTGATTTCGTTGGAGTATATTCAGTTGCAAGTGATGGAAGTCTTACATATGAAAGTTCAGTATGTCCTGATGTAAATGGAAGAATTTCCGTATTAATTCCTGCTGGGCGATATGCATTTATATATGGACATGTGACAGAGGAGGGCGTACAGAATTACGGATATCAGAGGTCAGGCTGGGCTTCGGGAACAGATTATCTGGTTGCCGTTGAAATAGAAAATGGTAAAACAACAAATTTAGATGATGTAAGTTAGGAGGTGAAGGCATTTGAGAAAGCATAAAAAACTAATATGGATATTAATAATAATCTTCATAATTGTAGCAATAGCTACAGGTGTTACGATATTTTGCTTAGTGACATTTAATGAGAGAGATTTCGTGATTAACAGCAAGAATACCAGTAATGAGGATATAAATATTTCTGATGATACTAAAGTATATGGGAATGCTGATGATAATTATTCATTTGTATATAATGCAGAGGCTGAGTTAGTAGAAGATAATTCGAACATTTACCTGTACACAGTTGAAGAGGGCGAACCACCATATATTATGATTTATTATTCCAAGGGCAAGATAAAGCCTGAGAAATATTTTAGGGATTATAAGAAAATGGTGAAAAAGTCATATAAGAAAGCTTCATTTAAGAAGATTTCACAGGTACATATTGGAGATAAGACACTTTATATGTTAAGAGCCGAGATAAAAAGTGAGGGTTCAACATATGTAATTGACAGATATATAGAGATATATAAGAATTGCAGTGTTCAATACACGATTAAGAGTAACCATACAGGAAGTGAGGACGAAGTCTTAGCTGGCATCATAAAGAGCTTCTGTTTCGACAGCAAAGCATATTCTAACCGAAATAATAGTGGTAATAATGATAGCAATAATACATCAGATACCCTAGAATATAAAGATTTCAGTTCCATTTCTAATGATAAAATAGGTATCTCAATGTCTGTACCTGCGGACTTGCAAATGCAGGAGATACCAATAGGTCTATACGGCCAGAGCGACAATATTATTCTGTTTGCTTCATATCAGAACAGCGATGCTACGGGGGCTGCCATATATGATGCAGATGATTTTGTAAACAGGATAGCAGAAGTAGATGGACTGCTGCAAAGCCAATTAGGTGTAGACAAAGTCACAATAAATAATGGTTCAGAAGAACAACTTGGCAATTATCTGGCTTATGGATTCCCTATACAGATTGAAACTGATGGATTTAAGGGAAGTGGAAAACTATATCTGATAAATGGTTCAAAGAATAGTTCAAATGCAGGCTGTTATATTTTATATTATGCAGTTTCTAATGAAGATAAATATACAAAGGCAGCCGAGCAATGCATAAGCAGTTTCAGTATAGACAGTGAGCCACAGGATATGCCGTCATATCAGAAATATTCAGATACAACTAATAAGATATCATTCTTATATAGAACAGGAATCACAGATAAAAAACCTGAGGATATGGGTGGCATTATTCGATTGGAATTGTCAGATGATTCATTTATTATGGTGGAAATAACTAATACCAGTACTGAGAGCGTTAATTCAGCCGATGATTATATGCAGCAGTTCGTAAAACTTCTGAAAGAAGACAATTCTGATATCAAGTATACAGTCAGCGAGATATCCAGGGCTGACAGTGGCAGGTATGATTTTAAAACAGTCGATATCTCATATAATTATGAAGGCAAGGACAGAGTTCTTTCATTAAGTTGTGCAGATGGTTCTAACGGAGTTATATATAGAATCTATTATTCTGGAATAACTGATGAAGCAGAGAACCTTAAAATATTATATAGTGATATTCTATGGTCGTTTAGAGCTGGCTAAGAAGAATGGAGGTCAATATGAGGAAAACAGGAAAGAAGTTAGCATTAATACTTACAATGGCAATAACATTAACATTATTTACATCATGCGGTGGTAAGAAAAGTGATGTCGGAGGATTAGGAGACGATAATAAGGTAAATAATATATTTAATCAGGGTAAAAATAAAGATACGGATAATAATTCAAATGGTGGTTATGACAATAATGATGATAGCAATGATGATAATAATGATAAAGATAGTGATGATAGTGGTCAGAATGACAAATCAAATGATAAGAAGAGTAATAAAAAGGGCAGCAGTAAGAATAATAAAAGCACATTACAACTTGAGACTTATAAAGGAGATGGCTTTTCAATATTAGTACCAAAGGGCTGGAATATAATGACAGGCGGAGATGGTGTATATTTCTGGTATAACATTTACAATCCACAGGACGAGAGTATGATGGTATTCCAATATGGTAAATTAGAGCCTTTTCTCAAATCATATGAGGCAAAAGCATCATGGCAGAAGTGGGCACCAATAACAGGGACAGGAGACGAGACATTTGCTCATGCGCCGGTATGTCTTGAAAAAACTGCAAAAGGAATATTAGATTGCTGGAGTGAATGTATTGAATTTCAACAGTATATAGGTCAGAATCCTACATTTATAAGTCTTAATAATCTTTCCATAAAGAGTTGTGATGCATATCAGGGAAAATTAGCTTCGTTAGGGCTTCCTGAAAGTATAGCGATTGCATCATGCAGTACAGCTACAGGAAAAAAAGCAGTAATTACACTTTCAACAGCGATATTTGATCCGGGATATATGGACTTTTTTATGGAAGGAATAGACACTTATTATACATCAGCTTATAACACAACAGGAATTTTACTTCCTGAAAATTACGATGAGGCCTATGCAAAAGCATTAGCACAGTGTGCGGCCAGTCTTGAATTCGATGAGGAATTTGTCGCAAGAGCAAATAGACAGAGCGATGCAGTTTTATCAGATGTGCAGCAGCGCTCAGCAGAGAATGAGGCATTAATGGATGAATTTATGAGAAAATGGGGATATTAAGGGGAGAATCATAGTTGTGTGAAAATTATGGTGTAATTAAAGGGAAGAATCGTAGTTGTGTGAAAAATAGGGTGTAATTAAAGACAGTCAGGCGCAATCGTCGGGCTGTTTTTGATATTTATTACCAGAAAATTTCGTTGAAATTGTCCTGGTAAGTAAAAAACGCTCCGCGAGGATCGCACTGTGGCGGAGCAGAAAATGTTGCTATAGCAACCCGCCGAAGGCGGAGAATGTCGCAAGCGACATTCGTTATTCTGTTTTTTATAAATCACAATTACAAAATTGTAGAGTACATTTGATATATTTGCTATATGAAAGTTTTAAATGATATAGAAATAAGAGATTGCAAATTATAAAAATAATTTAAAGGAGGCAATAGAATATAAAGATTATAATGGATTAGTTTGCAAAATCTTAGTAATCAGAATTGGCTTACGTACAGGAGGAAAAAAGTATGGAAGAATTTTGTAGCAAATGTGGAACTAAGTTTGAAGGAAAGTTTTGTCCAACATGTGGAACACCATCAAAGAACAATATTATAGAAAATGCAAGAAGACCTGGATTAACTGATAGATCTTGGTTTGTTATATTGATGCTTTTTATTATATTTCCAGTAGGATTAGTCTTAATGTGGAGAAAAGAAAAATTTTCTAAAGCAGGAAGGATTGTTTTAACCATTATTGGAACTTGCTGGTTACTATTTATAGTAATATGTGGAAGTGCATACTATTATTATGAAAACAGTGGTGATATATATATTGATACAGTTAAAGAGTCATCACCTGATATATCAGAATATAGTGGAATTACATTTGGAGAAGCACTTGATGATTATTTTCTATATCCAAAATGGCGTTATTTTGAAAGTTCTTATGATACTGATATAGTGGAATTTACGGGATATGGCTCATATGATGGTTTATCAGGTACAATATTGATACAATTTGAAGTAACTGACTCTAAGAGCAAAGTTGTATATATGGAATTTAATTATGATGATATCGATGAAAGCGAGATATTTGACGAGTATGAAATAGATGATATTTTAAGCACAATTTTTGATGAAGTATTATATGGAGGATTTTAGTATGTTTTGTACGAAATGTGGATATAAAAATAATAATGATGTAAAGTTTTGCATAAATTGTGGCAATATGCTTCAAGCGTCAGGTCAATCGCAAAGTCAATCACAAAGACAAGCGTCAAGTCAACCACAGGGGCAATCACAAAGCCAGGCGATAAGCCAACCACAGGGGCAATCACAAAGTCAGGCGACAAGCCAACCGCAAAATCAAATGCAAAGTGAATTATTAAATATAAGTCCGTTGCAAGGAATATATATGCAGCGCAAAGAGCCGATTGCAAATGAATTGCCAAAGAGTAGTGCTTTGTCTATATTAATAGGTGGAATTTTTGGCTTGTTCTTCGGAGTTTTAGCAAGTGACCAGGGAATAGGAACGGTTATATTGATGGTTATGTTCGGAATAGTTGTTGGATTTAGCATATGGTTTGAAAGAGGTGTTATCAAATTAAAAGATCTTGATATAAAGAGATTTTACCTGCCAAGAGAGTCAGATAACAACGAGATATTTGAATTAATGTTAAGACTATGCAGCCATGACTCAATGAAAGTCGAACAAATGAAAAATGGCATTGTAAGGGTAATCAGAGATGAAATTAGATACGATATTTATATTGATAATAAGAGAAAATATTTTAGAATTGATCCATTTTGGGTTAATAAAAAATATTTTCTGACACCATACAGGCTTTTATATTTACAACATAAGAAGTATTATATACAGGAAATTGAAGCTATGGGATATATAGCATATTATATACAGCATGGATTAATGGGAGAATTATAAAATGAAGTGTACAAAATGTGGAGCAGAGTTAGATGACCATGCAAAGTTTTGTGGTTATTGTGGTAATGGAATAGAAAAGAAAAAGATTGAGTTAATAGATGTATGTAAAATAATATCGTTTATATGTGGTGGAATATTTGGATTAGCTATAAGTATAATTATTTTATTTGCCATATATAAATACAATGGAATGTCTAAGGAACATAATAATAATGGTAAAAAGGTTATAAATAATACTATTGCAGAATCGAAGAACAATATGTACGAAAATAAAACATATGAAAATAATGATACAATAGCTAGTGATAATACAGAGAATAATGGTATTGTAACAAATATTGATTATGGAATGTATGCAGATATGATAAAACACTATGCAACAAGTGAGTATAGCGTATATGGTTATTATTATGTATATGATATAGATAATGATGGAATTAACGAAGTAATTCTGGAATACGGAACCTGCAAAATATAATATTATATATAGAAGATAATCATGTAAAGTCGACAAGAGTTGAGCAAGGTGTATATGAATACTATGTTGCACCTGATGGTAATGGAATATATGCGGTATATGCACATATGGATCATGAAATAATTTATCAATATATCAAAAATGTAAATGGTATTGTAAGTAATCTTATTACCGATAGACAAATAGATATGCTGAATGGCGAAGATTATTATACTAATGATTTTCCTTTAGATGGATATGAACTTAATGATTTAAGTGGAATTTATGAATAAAAATATATGCTTACATATATTAAAAAAGATATCAATCTCTTTAAATTGCAATATTAATTTTGAAAGTGAATAATGCAATTTAAAGGATTGGTATTTTTTTACTTACTAGGAAATTTCGTCGAAATTGTCCTAGCAAGTAAAAACGCTCCGCGAGGATCGCACTGCGGAGGAACGGAAAATGTTGCTATCGCAACCCGCCGCAGGCGGAGAATATCGCAAGCGACATTCTTTATTCTAGGAAAGGCAGCCTAAGAAAATAGATGCCACTAAAAAATAGACGTAATTAAGAAATAGATGAAAAACGCTTATTTACATATTCCCAATTAATTACATTGAACCAGTTAGTAATATAATTTGCACGTTCATTTTTGTATTGTAAATAATAAGCATGTTCCCAGATATCAATATTTAATATTGGTGTAGCGGGATACGACAAAGGTGTATTCTGGTTAGCTCCACAGACAATATCTAATTTATAATCTCTGTATACAAGCCAGACATATCCTGAACCAATTAGTGAATTGGCTTTTTTAGTGAACCAATCTACGAAGTTTGTATATGAACCAAAATTGTATTTTATGGCATATAATATTTCATCTTCAGGATAGGAACATTTGTCGGGTGACATACATTTGAAATATAACTGATGATTATATACGCCACCGGCAGAATTAAGAAGTTCGCATTTGAAAGAGATATTAGATTTGGATATATAGACCATTAATTCTTCAAGGGTAAGATTATGTAAGGAGGGGAATTTTGCTAATTTTTCATTGAGTGAATGAACATAAGATTTATAGTGTTTATTATAATGATAGTATAAAATTTCAGATGAAATATAGGGTTCAAGGGAATTTAATGAATATGGTAAATCTATAGGAATAAACGGATAATGCATAATTAACTCCAATTAAAAATAATTATTATATTATATGAAAAAACTATAATATTAATGATATCATAAATTATATTTATAACTG
>ERZ780030.215-NODE-215-length-30606-cov-7.060358_pt1 | contig 30606 bp, 34 predicted proteins | sample MGYA00511857_ERZ780030 | MGnify/ENA primary metagenome ERZ780030 (study PRJEB29588, sample SAMEA2162530) | human gut metagenome | biome: human gut; feature: human-associated habitat; material: faeces | place: Denmark | collected 2008/2010 ... | reverse complement strand
CCGCTCTTCCCTTATCAGTAAGTCCAGTTATAACTATATTCCCGGCAGCATTCTCCTCATATGTAAATGTTGCCGCTTTGGAAGTCTTTTTACATCCAATAAGACTAACCAGCATAAGCACCAACATAATTCCTGAAATAATTCTTTTTCCTCTAAACATATCCTGCCTCTTTATTATTTATTTCTCGCCCACATATAGCAAAATGCCTGTGTTCTCGCTGCAAAATGCTTATCCTTAAGAAGCTCTTTTACTTCCTGTTTTGAATACCATGCCGCCGAAATCTCCTCAAACGTTGAAGTGCTTGGCGCAAATTTTCCACATGCTTTTCCGATAACCACAGCATTTGTCTCATTAGAAAATCCTATTGCACTGTAGCTGTCATAAAGCTTGTCTTCAATTACAATAAGGTCAAGCCCTGTCTCTTCCTTAAGCTCACGCTTCGCCGCCACTTCGGGAGTTTCCCCTTCATCAATAAGCCCTGCTGGAAAATTATACACATAATCTCCTACTGACATTCTATATTCTTTATTAATCAGAATATGTTCATCCGCTTCATCAGTTGCAACAATAACAACTCCGTCAGTCTTTTCATTTCTTATATCTTCTAGCGTCTTTATATCCTTGTTTCTGCTGATAATCTCGTAGACCTTTTTCTTGTCATCCTCAGTTGTATAATAGAGATCGTATCTGCTGATAAACCTTCCTTCATCAACTTTTTTAACACCATCAAACTTCATGTGTATTATCTGCCTTTCCTGTCTCTCATATCATTAACCGCTTCATGAACAATATCCATTATCCATCTGTTAGAAGCTTTTCTCATAGCAATACCATATTCTATAGTAACACCAAACTTTCCATTATTGCACTCTTTTTCTACTGTTCTCTTTATCTGTTCAAATGTTTTACCAGTCTCTGCATCCGTGACATTCTTCATTACTGCAACAAAATCACCTTCATTAATTCTTGCAATATATGCTCTGTCCATAAGTATCTTCTTAAGCACACCAGCCACATTTATAAGTGCCTGATTACCTGCTTTCTGTCCATACTGTATATTAATATCTGACAAATGATTAATATCGCAGACAACTACAGCAACACTGCCATTATATTCATCATACTGTTTACAATGCTCCATAAAGCTGTACATGCTGTAAACTCCTGTAAGCTGGTCATAAATAACCATATTTTCAAGTTCAGCATAAGCCTTCTTTAACTCCGACACATCCTGCATAACAATAATAGTACCCAGCAGTCGGTTTTTTTCATCTGAAAGTCTCTCAATCCTGCAGTCATATATTCTGTCATTATGCTTCCATTCAAATGTATCCTCTCCAGGTTTAACAGGCAGGTCATTCTCCCTGACAAACCACTCAATATTCTGTTCCCTGTTATCGTATTCAAGATTACCTGCAACATCCTTCATTGAAGAATTAAAATCTGCAAGAATTCCCTCATAATCAAACAGTACTACAGGAATCTGCATATGTTCAATTATCATTTCATGTGTAACTGTAAGCATATTTTTCTTAGAATACCAGAAAGTATTCCAGTACACCATTGTTCCCATAAGTGCATATAGAAAAATTGATATGTCAAACCTTAAGTCAACAGCTTTCATGATGAATATATATTTAAAAGCAATTATAACAATAAGCCCGGCAGCCGTAAATATATATCTTCCCCAATACGCTGATGGAATACGTATGCATTTGATAACAAGCAGTGCAATTATAAATGCTACAATAACCATATTCATAATCGCATGAATACCAAACCACATCTCGCCTTCATAGCCAAGAACATAGACTCCTCCACATTTGTTAAGACTATATTTCAATGCCGTTTCATTAAATATATTAATTATAAATACAACTGAATCAACCATTGCCGCAAATATGCACAAAACAACTGCAGTTCTGGTTATCCTGTTTGCAAGCCTTGTAAATATGCCTGTATACGTTAAAAGCGCAACGAGTGCAAAATCCTGTGCTACCATCATTATGCTTGTTGCCACCGACATTGCCCTGTAATTATCTGTGATAAAATTGACCGAATATGCCACAACGCATATGAGAGCAAGCATCTCTGTAAGACACACTATCCGTGTCATCTTATCCCGCTCAAGACATGTTCTTATAAACACCACGGCAAGCACCACAGCTGCAACTCCATAAAGAGACAGATACATAATATTCATATTCCCATATCTCCCATACCCATAATCTATATACATAATATTAACATTATTAAACAGCTTACTCAACTATCAGTTATAAAAATTACCCTGCACTGAAAAAGCCCCGCACGACACTTTTGTATCACGTAGGGCTTTCCATACCTTAAAATGTATCACATACATTTGCAGCTTATAGCTTTATTCTTATTCATTATATTTCTTACTTAACTGCTGTTACTTTGTAATCTTTATCCTCTACAGCTTTTTTTAATACATCGTTATCAACTTCCTTAGAAAGTGTAACAACTGCTGTTCCATTCTCATGGCTTACAACTGCCTCTGTTACACCATCAACAGCCTCAAGTGCCTTCTTAACTGCAGCTTCACAGTGTCCACACATCATACCCTCAATATTCATAGTCTTTGTCATAGTTTTATCTCCTTTTGTCGTTTTATTTTTATTTTTGCTAGACTTTTTCTTATAAATGTGGTCTTTTCCTGTATCATATATCTTTATAAGATTAAGTCTTAATGCATTAGTTACTACACAGAAGCTTGATAAGCTCATAGCTGCTGCACCAAACATTGGATTAAGTGTCCATCCAAATACTGGTATCCACGCACCTGCTGCAAGTGGGATTCCTATACAATTATAGAAGAATGCCAAGAACAAATTCTCGTGTATGTTGGTAAGTGTTCTCTTTGAAAGTCTTATAGCAGCAGGAACATCTGATAACCTGTTCTTCATAAGAACTATATCTGCCGCATCTATTGCAACATCTGTACCGGCTCCAATTGCGATACCTATATCAGCTCTTGTAAGTGCAGGTGCATCATTAATTCCATCACCTACCATTATAACACTTCCCTGCTCCTTAAGTCTTGCTATCTCTTTTTCTTTTCCTTCAGGAAGAATACCTGCAATAACCTCATCAACTCCGGCAAGCTTTCCTATTGCTTTCGCGCTTCTTTCATTATCTCCGGTAATCATCACAACCCTGATTCCCATATTCTGAAGTTCCCTGATAGCCTGTGGGCTGTCTTTCTTGATAGTATCCGCAACAGCTATTATTCCAAGAAGCTTGTTATTTCTTGCAAAGAAAAGTGGTGTTTTTCCTTCTGATGATAAGTCATCAGCCTTGTTCCTTAAATCATCAGAGATATTACAATACTCTGAAATGAACTTAAGATTACCACCTGCCACTACATTTGTATCAAGCATTCCCTTAAGTCCGTTACCAGCAACTGCCTTAAAGTCAGTCACTTCTTCTGCAAATGAATTCTTATCGCCACTCTCTTCAACATAATTAACAACTGCCTTTGCAAGTGGATGTTCACTTTTTCTTTCAAGACCATATGCTATAGCAATAAGTTCATTTTGTGGGATTCTATCACCTGTTATAATATCTGTAACCTTTGGCTCACCCTCTGTAATAGTACCCGTCTTATCAAGTGCAACTGTCTGCATCTTGCCTGTCTGTTCCAGAGAAACAGCAGTCTTGAACATAATTCCGTTCTTTGCTCCGACTCCGTTACCAACCATAATTGCAACCGGAGTTGCAAGCCCTAACGCACAAGGACAGCTTATTACAAGCACTGAGATTCCTCTCGCAAGTGCAAATCCTAAGTCCTTGCCACATAACAGCCATACTACTATTGTTATAACTGCTATTATTATTACCGCAGGCACAAATACACCTGAAACTTTATCAGCAATCTTTGCAATAGGTGCTTTAGTTGCAGCCGCATCACTTACCATCTGTATTATTTTGGAAAGTGTTGTATCTTCTCCAACTCTTGTTGCCCTGCATTTTATATATCCTGATGTATTAAGTGTTGCTGCACTTACCTGATCTCCCTCCTGTTTATCAACAGGAATGCTCTCTCCTGTAAGCGCTGATTCATTAACTGCGGTGTTACCTTCAATGATGACACCATCTACAGGTATATTCTCACCCGGTCTTACAACAAATACATCTCCTGTCATAACCTGTTCAACAGGGACGCATGTTTCCTGCCCATCTGCATAAAGTACTGCCGTCTTGGCAGCAAGTTTCATAAGACTCTTTAATGCATCGGTCGTCTTTCCCTTTGAGCGGGCTTCAAGCATTTTTCCTACTGTTATAAGTGTAAGAATCATAGCCGCTGACTCAAAATAGAATTCATCCATATAGTGCATTACACCTGCCATATCACCTCTCACCTGACAGTCTGTCATGGCAAAAAGTGCATATGTACTCCACACAAATGCTGCTCCTGAACCAAGTGCAACAAGTGTGTCCATATTAGGTGAACGATGTAACAAGCCCTTAAAGCCACTTATGAAAAAATGCTGATTAATAACCATTATTATTATTGTAAGCAGCATTTGTATAAGACCCATGGCCACATGATTTCCTTCAAGCACTGATGGAAGAGGCCAGCCCCACATCATATGTCCCATACTGAAATACATAAGCACAATAAGAAATATAACTGAAGCTGTTAATCTTTTCTTTAAAACAGGGGTTGTCTTATCTTCCAGTGCATCTTCCTGCTCCTGCTTTGAAGGACTGCTGCTCTTTGCCCCCTTAACTGATGCACCATATCCTGCAGCTTCCACAGCTTTAATGATTACATCTGGGGTTGCAGTTCCCTCAACACCCATTGAATTAGTAAGAAGACTTACTGCACAGCTTTCCACTCCAGGCACTTTACTGACAGCCTTCTCAACTCTTGCCTGACACGCTGCACAGCTCATTCCTGTAACATTGTACTGTTCCATATCGCACTACTTCTCCTTGCTGTTAGTTGTTATTCCTGTCACTTTAAAATCAAGTCTCTCAATTGCAATTCTTATATCAGCATCATCAATTTCTCTGTCAACCTCTATAGTTGCCTGCTTCTTCTTAAGATTAACCTGGCATGAAGCACCATCAATTTTGTTAACAGATCTCTCAATACTGTTCTTGCAGTTCTCACAATGCATGCCTTCAATATCTACAGTCTTAACAGCAATTACAGGATTATCAAGTGTCTTCTTCTCTTCCGCAACAGTATCTCCACCACCGCCACAGCAGCCGCCTTCACCTTTCATATGCTTAACACTGCTTATAACTGCAATTACTACTATTATTGCTAATATGCCGATTATTATAGCTGTTCCCATATTATGCATCTCCTTTTATACTTCATTACCTTGTGCAAATTCTAGCGTATGAATTTGCCGATTGTCTTAACAAGCTCTTCTACCGTATCGTCCTTGCCTTCTTTAATATCTTGGACTACACAGCTCTTGATATGGTTATCTAAGAGTACCTTCGTAAAACTGTTAAGTGCTGACTGGGCTGCCGATACCTGATTAAGAATGTCAATACAGTATGCGTCCTTCTCAACCATTCCCTTAATCCCTCTTATCTGACCTTCAATTCTGCTAAGCCTGTTACAGAGGTCTTTATATTCCTTGGCATCGCGTTCTTTTGTCTTATGACAACAACATTCTTTTTCCATTATTCCTCCTTAGTCTGGTTGTTATATTCTGTGTCTGATAAACGCTTTATTATATTTATCTGTTGTGATTGTAACATACCCTAGTGGGGTATGTTCTATTCACATGATGTATAATATACCCCATATGGGTATATGTCAACTATAATTATTGATATTATTTATCGAAAAATTTTTATTTAACCTGAAAATTTTGAGATAAACATACTAACTCATGATATATACTTCGTTAGTATGTTTTTTAAGAAAATTTTTTTATAAAAATATTGTCAGAAACCCACCAATTCATTATATCTCGCTTCTTTAGTAGGTAAATTGAGTTGTATTTTTCACTAACTCTGTTATCACGACTTCAATATACAAGAAAACAACCTACTAAACTCCACATTAACTGCAGTTTGGTAGGTTGTTGCATTATTTGTTATGTAAATTTCAGCATTAATCAGCCTACTATTAATATACATTTTCTAAGTTTAGTAGGTTTATGCAAACTATCCCGGTGAAATAGTTCTAATCTTCCCGGGGCTTACACATCAACACTAGAACAAGCTTATCTCGTCCCCATTGCTGACATTAACAAATCCTTTATATCCACGTTCCTCAAGCTTTCCGAGGAACTTTCCCATCTTCTTAGGCTTTACATATAATGAGCATACTTTACCTTCTGCTCTGTATTTTTCTGCTATTGCATAGGCTTCCTTAACCTGTCCCTCATCGTACATAACAGCAATCTTGTCTGCTGATGCCTTAGTCTCAACACCATTCTGCATAAGGATTGAGAAGATTCTCTCGAATCCGATTGAGAATCCAACAGCGCTTACCTGCTGTCCTAAGAACTTGCCAATAAGGTTGTCATATCTTCCACCACCTGCGATAGCACCCTTGAAATCAATACTTTCAACTTCAAATACAGTTCCTGTATAGTAACCCTGACCTCTTACTAAAGAAAGGTCAAATACAACATCAAACTGACCGTCTGAAAGCTCATTTACAGTGTTGATAATTTCTCTTACGCTTTCTGCTGGAGCTTTATCATCCAGTATAGCCTCAACGCTTTCAAGGCTTATCTCCTGTGCACTTGAAACACTTCCAAAGAATCCGATAAACTTCTCAATTGCAGCAGCGTCAAATCCCTTGTCTGTAAGCTCAGCCTTAACACCGTCAAGTCCGACCTTATCCATCTTGTCAAATGTAATGCACACACTGTCAAGCTGATCCTCGGTAAATCCACAATTCTGAAGGAATGAACGGAGAAGTCTTCTGTCGTTAATCTTAACCTTGAAATTCTTCATGCCAATAGCCTTAAGAGCCTTGGTTGTTGTAAGAATAAGTTCAACCTCTGAATCTGTAGAATCAGAACCGATAATATCAATATCACACTGAACAAACTCACGAAGTCTGCCCTTCTGTGGTCTTTCAGCTCTGTACACTCTGTCCATCTGGATACATTTCATAGGAAGAGTGAGCTTGTCCTTGTTGTTAGCAAAGTAACGGCTGAGCGGAAGTGTAAGGTCATATCTTAATCCCATATCAGCAATTTCATTCTCACAGGCTGTTCCTGTCTTAGGATTTTCCTGAAGTGAACTTACAGCCTTCTCAAGCTTATCGCCTCTCTTCATAATCTTGAATATAAGATTTAAGTTCTCACCACCATCACTCTTATCAAGATTCTCAATATCCTCAATAATAGGTGTTGTAATGTGTTCAAATCCATTAGCAACATATACCTTTAATATCTCATTCTGAAGGTAATCCCTGATTTCAACCTCATTAGGAAGATAATCATTAGTACCCTTAACTGGTGTTATTTTCATAATTGTCTCCTCATTTACACACTAAGGCAGATAACCGGCATCCGCCAGCCATCTGCCCCCATTTTACTTACCACTAACTAATTAAGCTTCATCAATTGCCTTACCAATATCATGTCTCATATATTTGTTATCGAAATCTACCCATTCAGTAGCTTCATAAGCCTTGGCTCTTGCTTCCTTAAGGTCCTTGCCAAGTGCTGTAACACCGAGAACTCGTCCTCCGTTAGTTACAACCTTGCCCTCTTCATTGAATTTAGAACCTGCATGGAATAAGAAATAATCATCCTTACCCTTGAAGTTTTCCATTCCCTTAATCTCGAAGCCCTTCTCATATGCGAGTGGGTATCCGTCAGATGCGAGAATTACACATACACATGCGTTATCCTCAAACTGAAGGTCAACCTTATCAAGCGTTCCATCGATACAAGCCTCAAATACATCAACAATATCATTCTTCATTCTAGGAAGAACAACCTGTGCCTCAGGATCACCAAATCTTGCATTGTACTCAAGAACCTTTGGTCCCTTTGGAGTAAGCATAAGTCCAAAGAAGATAACTCCCTTAAATGGTCTGCCCTCACTCTTCATTGCATCAACAGTTGCCTGATAAATGTATTTCTTACAGAACTCATCAACTTCCTTAGTGTAGAAAGGTGATGGTGAGAAGTTACCCATTCCGCCTGTGTTAAGACCCTGGTCACCATCCTTAGCTCTCTTATGATCCTGAGCTGATGACATAATCTTAATTGTATTACCATCAACAAATGAAAGTACTGAAACCTCACGGCCTGTCATGAATTCCTCAATGACAATTGTATCACCTGCTGTTCCGAATTTCTTGTCAAGCATAAGCTCATCAACACCTGCAAGTGCATCCTCTTTGTTCTCACAGATGAGAACACCCTTGCCAAGTGCAAGTCCGTCAGCCTTAAGAACGATAGGATACTCAGCAGTCTCAAGATACTTCTTGGCCTCTTTGGCTGATGTAAATGTTTCATAAGCTGCTGTTGGAATGTTGTATTTCTTCATAAGGTTCTTAGAAAATGCCTTAGATCCTTCAAGAATAGCGGCATTCTTTCTTGGTCCGAATACTCTTAAGCCCTCTGCCTCGAATACATCAACAACACCACCGACAAGTGGGTCATCCATACCGATAACAGTAAGGTCAATACTGTTTTCCTTAGCAAATGCTACAAGCTTGTCAAACTCCATTGCCTTAATATCAACACACTCTGCAAGCTCTGCAATTCCCGCATTACCCGGTGCACAGTATATCTTGTCAACCTTAGGACTCTTGCTTAACTTCCAGCATATTGCATGCTCTCTTCCGCCGCTGCCTACAACTAATACTTTCATCTTAATTCCTCCGCATATCATTATCTATATACTTAGTCAGTAATCATTAATTAACATGTTCATTGGCAATCTTGTTAATTGCCTTAGGAAGAAGCTTCCATTCAGCCTGCTCCATAATTCTTCTCTGAAGAGTTTCAGGAGTATCACCATCAAGTACATCAACTGCCTTCTGGAAAATAATCTCTCCTGTATCCATTCCTTCATCTACATAATGCACAGTTGCACCTGATACCTTAACACCCTTTGCCAGAGCTGCTTCATGAACCTTAAGTCCATAGAAACCAACTCCGCAGAATGAAGGTATAAGTGATGGATGAATATTAATAATTCTGTGGCTGTACTGATGAACCATTTTCTCTGGGATTCTTACAAGGAATCCTGCGAGTACTATAAGGTCAACATTAAGCTCATTCACTTTATCAAGCAGCGCATCGTTAAATGCATCTCTGCTTTCATAATCCTTAGGTGATATGCAATATGCTGGAATATTGTTATCCTTAGCTCTTGTGAGTGCATATGCTCCGGCATTATTGCTTATAACTGCTACAAGCTCTGTGTTAGTGATTGTTCCATCCTTAACAGCATCGATAATAGCCTGAAGATTAGTTCCGCCTCCGGAAACCATAACTGCAACTCTTAGCATAAAGTAACTCCCTTCTCGCCAGCTTCAATGCTTCCGATTACATATGGAGTCTCGCCTGCAGCCTTAACTGCTTCCATAACTGTATCAACATCAGCAGGATCAACAGCAAGTACAAGACCGATACCCATGTTAAATGTATTATACATCATATGCTCTTCGATATTGCCATCTTCTGCAAGCATCTTAAAGATTGGTGGTACTTCGTAGCTGTCCTTCTTAATTACTGCCTTAACACCGTCTGGAAGCATTCTAGGTACATTTTCATAGAAACCACCACCTGTGATATGGCTACAGCCCTTAACCTTAACGCCTGCCTTCTTGATTTCCTTCATTGTCTTAACATATATCTTAGTTGGAGCAAGTAATGCCTCTCCTAATGTCTTTCCAAGTGAATCGTAATATGTATTAAGAGATTCCTCTGTCATTGTAAATACGCTTCTTACAAGTGAGAATCCATTGCTGTGTACACCGCTTGAAGCAATACCGATAAGAGTATCACCCGGCTTGATGTTCTCGCCTGTAATAAGATCCTTCTTATCAACAACACCTACAGCAAATCCTGCAAGATCATATTCATCCTGTGGCATAAGTCCCGGATGCTCTGCTGTCTCACCACCGATAAGTGCACATTCAGACTGTCTGCAGCCCTCTGCAACACCACCAACGATAGTAGCAATCTTTTCTGGATAATTCTTGCCGCATGCGATGTAATCAAGGAAGAAGAGTGGCTCTCCACCAGCACATACAACATCGTTAACACACATAGCAACTGCATCAATACCGATAGTATCATGCTTGTCCATAATGAAAGCTAACTTAACCTTAGTTCCACATCCGTCAGTTCCTGAAAGTAATACAGGCTCTTCCATCTCCTTAATCTTAGCGAGTGAAAATGCACCTGAGAATCCGCCGATTCCGCCTAACACTTCTTCTCTCATAGTAGACTTAACAGCCTCTTTCATTAACTCAACTGACTTGTAACCTGCTTCAATATCAACTCCAGATTTCTTGTAATCCATGATTCTTTCTCCTTCAATATTATGATAAATGTAAGTTAATGTAACTATTCAGTTACTAATTAATAATTCTTATAACCGACTTCCTGAAGTCTGGCATCCTTCTTCTGAACACTTTCCTTAAGATTCTTAGTATAATCCTTAAGTCTTTCAAGAAGTGCTGCATCAGATGTTGCAAGAATCTTGGCTGCAAGAATACCTGCATTGGCACCGCCGTTAATAGCAACAGTTGCAACCGGAATACCTGTAGGCATCTGTACTATTGAATATAATGAATCTCTACCGCCTAGTGATGTTGTGTGCATTGGAATACCAATAACAGGCATTGGGAAAATAGCTGCACACATACCCGGAAGATGTGCTGCCATACCTGCACCTGCAATAATAACCTTAAATTCCTTCTCCTCTGCACTCTTAGCGTATTCAAAGAATACATCAGGCTCTCTGTGTGCTGAGATAATTGTCATCTCATACGAAATTCCTAACTGTTCAAGAATGTCTGCTGCCTTTGCCATAACAGGCATATCAGAGTCACTTCCCATAACAATTCCTACTAAAGCCATATTAACCTCCTATGTCCGATAGATATAATATTAAAATTAGTGAAAACACTAATTATCATTGTACTTTGTTTTAAACTTTGCGTCAAGATAAAGCCTGTTTACAGCTTACAATTATATATTTATGATTCTGTTAAAAATGCATCATTAAGTGCAAGCGTGCCATCAAGCACGAATCTGCCGTTCTTAATCAAGTCTGTTCTTGTTCCATCCTCTGCCACAACAGTAATATTACCAATCTCATCATAAGGAATTGTAATATCGGTATGACAATTGTAATAAGCCTTCTCCGGCTCAGTTTTACGAAGAAGTGATACCTCATTATCTCTTGAGATAATCTCCTTGCCGTCAGGATTCGTTACATACACATCTTCTGCCCTTGAATAGCATGTGTCACCGACTGCAAAATGTGGTCCCATCTTTTCAACAATAAGAATCGGAAGCTTATACACAATATCATGCTTATTGGCAAACACATATGCTGTAGTGTTAGTTCCTATAGCAAACTCTCCGAGTGGTAAAGTTTCATGGTCATATAACACATTTGCCTTGAAAAGCTCTCTATTCTTAACTTCATCATCAAAGTTAGTGCATGTGTAGTCCTTAACAAATCCATCCTCAAACCATACCGTAAGATTATTGAACTTAATATCATTAAGATATACACTGCTCACATTAAGCACACCTGTTGTTTTCTTAAGCACAGGTGATGTAAATACTTCTCCAAGCGGAATATTAACGTCCGCAAGACAGTTCTCAAATACAGTCTGCGTCTTATGGTCGGTTATCTTCATAATAGAAACCTTCATGTCTGTGCAGTTTCCGTTAGCTCCTTTAACCTCAACATACTGTGCTGTATCAAGTACATCAATAAGTGCCTGCTGGATAGCTTTATATTTGTTATAATCAAGGGTATTAATCTTAACAGTACCCTCGAATATTTCCTCGAAATTCTCTCCAATCTCCGGTATCGGATAAGCAATTATTGTAAAGCTTCTCTCCTCGCCTTTAATATACTCATTAACAATGCTTCCCGCGTCATTGCTGTATTTCACAGAAAGCTTCTGCTGCTTAGTATCAAGCGTTAATGCCTCGCTCTTAATCTGAGGCTCGAATGGCACTTCACCAAACACCTCCATAACAGCAGGTCCACCATGCACCGCTGCAAGCTCTTTGTTCTTCTCATATGCAAGCTTTAGTGCGCCTGTCTTTCTCTCAACAAATTCGCCATCCATATAAAGTGCATTGTCAAAACGATGGTCGAAATCCATCTGCTTGTTAGGATTAGCTCCGTAATAACCAACCTTAATGTTAAGTCTTTTATTAATCGTGTTGACCGCTGCCCTGTATATCGTAGGCTTAAGTCCAAGCTTTTCAAAGTTCTTAATCTCAGCTCTCACAAGTCTTTCAAATCCCAGACAGTATCTTATATTAACTGTTTTCTTCTTAGACAAATCCTTGCCTGTAAGCTCGAATCCAATTCTGTATCCTTCTGTAAATGTGTCTGCCATCTTCTGGATTTCTTCTTCACTGAGCGAACTAAGATACTCTGCTGTCTTAATCTCATTGTCTGTGACATACTCACCGAATCTGTACAGATATCTTACATCTGTAAGGTCAGACTCCATAATTATCTTAGTTGCAAAATCAAGTTCAGGGTCTAACAGCTCTCTTACCCTGTACTCCATAAGGTCATCACTGTAATCACTAACATACCAGTACACAGAATCTTTCATCTGCTTATAATCTGGCTTTCCGCAGTCTTCCTCAGTCGATGCACACATGCAGTACACTTCAACAAAAAGCTCCATAAGTGCTGTCATCTCTGCCATTCTGCTTTCATATGCATACACAATCATTCCTCTTATCTCAACATAAAGGAATGACAAAAGCCTTCCCTCTGAAAGCCCTAACTTTGAAGCTGCATATGCCGGATTAGCGTAGCTTGTCTCATAAGCCTTGCCAATTACATCTTCATACAGACCTGTATTCAGATTCTTATATTCTTCAAGTGAATAATCTCTGAAAACATCAGCTTTTAAGTCAGCCGCAAGCTTATCCATCTTAAGGATAAATGTGGCAATACATTTGAAATAATCTGCAAACCCATCCGTCTTAAGCCCCGGTTCCTCTGCTATCTCTTTAATTCTTTCTATTGCAAGAGCGTAACGTTCTTCTACATTATCATTAAACAATTTCTTTCTCCTTCTGCCCTGATAAGGATTATATTCCCATTAAGAATACTGCTATCATAAATACTGCTATTACCCCACACAGCATTGAACCAAATCTCGAAGTTCCGTAGAACTTATTATCTTCTTTGAAGCTGATTAGTCCGATTACTGTTCCAATTACCGCTAAGATAAGGCTTAATATTCCAAGACTTCCTACTCTTAAGCCGCCTTCTCCTGCTGCTTTAAAAGACAGATACACTCCGTAACCAAAAGAAAGCAATGACAGTATTCCCATCGCAGTCGATATCAAACCACCAAGTGCCTGACTTTTATCAGAGAACTTGTATTTATTAAAAAGTTTCATTTTTTCACCTGTCCTTTTTACTAAACATTTTAACTATTCTGTATGCTATCGCATATACCGCATAACCGCACAATGCTCCCAGTACATTAAGCACAAGGTCATCAACATCAAAGCAGCCGACCTTACATATAAGCTGTACTGTTTCTATTGTAAGCGACAGTGCGAATCCATATGCAAATGTAGCAAAAACATTAATTCTGCCATTGGAAAGCCACGGCACGAATATTCCAAATGGTATGAATGCCAGCACATTTCCAATTATATTAAGAAATGCTATCCAGCCAAGCGAGTCAAAATGTCCAAGATAACGCCAATAGCGCCTGATTTCCGTGAACAGTGTAAGATTGTATTTGTAACCGCTGGCTATCTCTGCCCTTCCCATTCCTTCTGCGAAAAAGACTACATAAAAGAGCAGAATCATATATATAACAAAAAGCGCCCATTTTATAAGCGTTACATAATGTTTCTTTTTCATAACAAATCTGCCCGGCAGGCATAATTAACCCACCAGGCAGTTCCCCTTCACTAGAATAAGCTATCTGATCTGTGTGCAAGAAGTCTTGCACCATTAATAATCATCATTACACCTGCACCGATACCAAAGAGTATTATCAGGATACCAAATACAAGATTAGAAGCTCCTACTGACTTTAATTTCTTATAAAGATTCTCTTCCATAGTTAACCCTCCATTAACATCAGTTATTATGCGTTCTTAACACCATATTCTGCGTAATACTTGTCAATTGCTGCCTTAAGTGTATCATCAATAACTACCTTGCCCTCGCACTCTTTATTGTAAAGGTGTTCTACAACATCTGCCATAGATACAATTGCGCTTGTTGGGAAACCGTATCTTTCCTTAATCTCCTCAAGTGCGCTCACCTTTCCGCCAAGGCCAACTTCCATACGGTTAAGTGAAACCATAAGTCCTACGATAGTAACATCTGCTGCCCCTCTTACCTTAGGAACTGTCTCTTCCATTGACTTACCAGATGTTGTTACATCTTCTATCATAATGACTCTGTCGCCATCCTTTAACTTGCTTCCAAGGAATCCACCCTTATCAGCACCATGGTCCTTCTCTTCCTTACGGTCTGAGCAGTATCTTACTTCCTTTCCATAAAGCTTTGCATATGCAACTGCTGTAACTACGCTGATTGGAATTCCCTTATATGCTGGTCCGAACAGTACATCAAAATCATCACCATATGTTTCATGAATAGCCTTTGCATAATACTCACCAAGTCTTGCAAGCTGTGTTCCTGTAACATACGCACCTGCGTTCATGAAGAAAGGTGACTTTCTTCCACTCTTTAAAGTAAAATCTCCAAACTTTAACACATCACTCTCTACCATGAAATCTATAAATTCCTGCTTATACTGCTCCATTATATCCTCCTTATTCAGCCCCGCTGTCCGGCGGTGCTGCTTCATATTCAATATTGATTTTATTTTATCATAAATGTTTTCCCGTTTCAATGCGTCTTTGGAACATTACAAATACATATTAAAATCTGAATATCAACATACTATGTATGCCTTTTCCTGATTATCTGGCAGCCGGAAATCCCTAAACCCCACTAACCATTGTCAAGCTCATAATTTAGTAGGTTATTTCAGGCAGCCTCTTTTCATTCTCCCGCCAGTTCACCTACTAATCTGTTAAAATGTTTCTCCTTAGTAGGTCTTTTTCCTGCTTTCCAGAGGAATGAACATTCATTTTATACTTATAAAACCTACTAAAAAGGCTTCTTCCTGCCTGATTAGTAGGTCTTGTTACTGTCAATTATCTTGAATATGTGCCAAAATAATATACCAAATTTACATCGAACACTGAATTAATAGGTTTCCACACCTTTTATCAAAACTTTATGTATATCTCTCCCCAATCGTTTGGAAAACAAAAGTTACACCTTCAAACTTAAAAACACGATTTTTATATTTCTAGTCACATATGAGATATTCCAGCCTATATTCTCTTATTTCATTTTCTTTTAATTCTCAATTAATAAAGCTCAAAATTCTTCCACTATCATCTCATCATCTATAAAAATCCTATTTTTCATAATTCTGAACCAAGCAGCAGAACCATGTATATATTTTGAAAGCATCTTACATATTTCATTTTTATATCCACAGTTTCTTAAAAAGCTTAAATCAATTGTGTTATATTGTTTCATTTTTTCTGTATTTATATTAAACGTTGGATCATTATTGGGATATTCATCCTTTTCCATCCAATTTTCATCAGGTATCTCTATATTCATATATTTATCACCATATATGAATATATATCTTTCTTTTCCAATATCTGATGAACTTGTTTCTTCTATTTGTTGCCTAAGACAAAGTGTATCTGCTAAATTATTCCATAATAAAAGATGCTCATCCTTACTTTTAACGACTCTACCTGTGGGAATCTTTAAATACCCTGTATGTTGATATGTATCAACAATATTCATATCTGCTATTTCTTTTTTTCTTTCTTCTGAAATATAATCATATATATAATTCATAATTTTACCCCGCATCTCTTTATTAAAGCACATTAATAATTAATGCCATATCAACGCTACAGCTAATGAAGCAGCTATTATTGCTGTCATACATTTTTCCTCTTTATACCGAACCCGTGATATATTAATCATCGTGTTCCATTTCTGCTTTTTTCTTTTTATTTCTTTCACAAAATTCCATAAACAATTCTATATCTTCCTTAGACATTCCACCCCATGCACTGTTTCTCTCAAATATCTGGTCAATAACCTGAGAAAAATCATTTGTTCTATATGTAATATCACCTTCATAATATCCCATGAATTCGCCATTATCATTGGAGAAGCATACTACTTCTCCATCTCCTGACATTTCTCCTATAACCGTCAGATTATCTGGCATAAAATTATGATGGAAATCATCTGTTCCCCAAAACATTGCACTCGATCCATCAATCAAACATTTTTCTGTAAATCTGAGCCATTCCTTATATGTCTCTGGAATCTTTACGCCATTTGCCTCCTCCCATTTATTTAATTTATCTTCATCTATTGGTTCATTAAAATATGTTTTTCCAAGCTCATCATCATTGTCCCGCTTGTCACACCACTCATATAATTCTTCAATCTTGCTCTTTAAACTGTTATTTTCTGGTATCCCTATCTTTGTATACATATTTATTATCCTCTCTTTCCTCCAAAAACAAAAAAGCAGACAACATCACATTCCGTGACATCATCTGCAACTCAACCATCTTATATCTTCAATATATCCAATACTCCCCAGACTACTGAATCAACTTAGACTTGTAGCTTTGTGTCCCTGCATTTCTGCAGGTTTACCTCTCTTTTGTTTTTGTAAAACTACTCGTTTATTATGTTATCATGGATACCAAGAGATTTCAACTGTTCAAATATCAATTTCTTAACGCTGTAATCGGAACAACAAATACTCCATCAGGTCTTTGATATGCAGCATTAGATAATCCACATATAACACATAACGAATCTGGCGCAATTCCTCCACTTGCTTTAATTTCATTTTTTATTTTTATAAGATTCTCTGCTGCCATATCTATTTGGTTTGCACCCAATTTGATTTCGAATCCACACCATTTTCCATCAGGCATTGCTATAACTGCATCCATTTCATTGTTATTATAATCCTGATAATGATACAATTCTGCATCAAATGACTCAGCATATATTTTCAAATCTCTTTCACACAATGCTTCGAATAAGAATCCCAATGTATTTAAATCATTCAGTAACATTTCAGGTGTCGCATTTAACAATGCGACTGCTAATGATGGGTCTGACAAATGTCTCTTTTCCGCCTGCTTAATGCGGATTGATGATCTAAGTTTAGCCTCAAAAGGTTTCTGATTGTCTGTGAGGAAAAGTCTTTGGAAAACATCAAGATAAGCAGCAACTGTTTCCACATCAATATCTTCATTATCAATTTCCTTAATGTCATTTTTTAATTTCTTATTTGTTACAGTTGTTGCTTCATTTCTTGCAAGTGAACGAAGAAGAAGCTCCATTTTATGCTTATCTCTTTTTACATTATCAATTCTATATACATCATCGTCTAATACAGCCTGGATGTACTGTATAGGAAGATATGCCGCCTGTTTTAATGTTGTCTCCTGATTAGCAGGCCAGCCTCCTCTTATAATGAAATCAATAAGCTTTCTCAAATCAACCTCACCTAGTATCTTAGGCTCTATTCTGCCCTCACATATATCTCTTAATGAAATATCTCCACTGGAATTTCCGCTTTCAAATAATGACATTGGTCGCATTCTCAATTTTGCAATTCTTCCTGCTCCGCTATGCAATATTCCTTTATGATTTGGTGTCGCAGAGCCCGTCAATATAAACTGCCCTTTATTACCATTTTGGTCAACCTTATATCTGACAGCATCCCATAACTGGGGAACTTCCTGCCATTCATCAATCAATCTCGGTGTTTCTCCTTCTAAAACCAATGAAGGACTCATCTGTGCCAACTGTCTATTTTGAAAATTACCATCGGGATTGCCAAGCATAATTTCACTTTGGCAATGATATGATGATGTCCAAGTTTTTCCACACCACTTCGGTCCCTCCACACATACTGCACCAAATGCCTTTAAATAACTATCAATTATATTGTCAATCAGTCTTGGTCTGTAATCCTTTCTTTCCATATTCTCTCCATTCTATTCTTATATATCATTAATATTATTGATTTAAGCTTAACCTATATACATATTTATATTCATCATTATAATTCAATACGATTAATTTTTCAATTACAACCCGACAGATTTTTGATTTCCAATCCGATTGATTTCGTATTTTCAATCCGATTAATTTTCAACTTTCAATCCGATTGTTTTTGAAACATTATTTCCTTATAACAAATATTTTATCCTTCCATTAAAAAAGAATATAGTTATCTATCCAATAACGCATGACATAATGCCATTGGATAGATAACTATATTCAAGCTATGCACGAACCCCCACGAGCTACCTCCTCGTGGGGGTATACATTTCAAATATTTGACATTTCACTTATTATCTTTATATTTTAAAATAATCAAACCAATCAAACATATTAAGAGCAGTAATAGCATAATAATATTTCTGATTGTCACCTTATGATATGCAATCAATGTATAAACATTAGACATTATATATATTAATGACATAATAAATAGAACGATTTTTAAAATTTTATTTTTCAAATCTCAACTCCTTTATATCATAACTTAATTTGTCCAATATAAGTCATCTAAATAAACCGCCATATACAAATAACAGCATTATATTATTACACCTAAAAATGCCCACCAGAAATACCTGTATTACCGCCAACATCTTTATATTTTGATGCTAACCACCAACCTAAATCATAAAAAATATCGCCTTTACCCCCACCTTGAATTAATAATATTTCACTGTCATTAATATTTTCAAATTCCATAACAAATAATTCCCCTCAATTTTTATTTATAATCATTCCAACCATTATATAAATCGTAACAGCACTGTGCAATCCCCACTATAGTAAGAAATACTCCTCCTGCAGCCAATAATCCCGTTAATATACCTCCACCATTTATTTCCTGTAATTCACTTGTCTTTATTTCTGTAAAACCTTTTTTCATAATAATCACCTCTAAATCTTAATTTATTATTTTCATTATTAATCAGTCAACATTCCAACTGTATTGTTAATCATATGTATCATTATAACCATTGTAATACTATCTGTATGGTCATATATAAGTCCTAATATTAATCCTAATATTGAATAATAACTTAATTCAAGAACTGACAATCCGCTATGAATCATACCAAACGAAATTGATACAATAACTATGGCTATTATTCCATTGCACATCTTCATCTTACTGACCAACCAATTCTGATATATATATCTGAATAAAATTTCTTCTACCAATGGCCCCATAAAGCACATTGCTATAACACTCAACACAGTTACTATCCCGGAATTATCGTATCCACTTATAATCTGTTCATTATGGGTAATCATCAGATTATTCAGTAAATATAATAATCTGGTAAGCAAAATATTTATAATAAGATATATAATCGAAAACATAATAGTCTGCCAAATCCACGAACCCAGGGATTTTGTATTACCAAAATCTTTATATATAATGCCCCAATATAACTTTATTGTAATCATTCCAGCAATTATGTATATCACACAGCTTGTTATATGTGTAAGCATATCCATGCTTATATCTTTTCCCAATAAAAATGTTATTGAAACAACAGTAGTTGCTACTATTATTGTACCTAAAATGTACAGAATCCCTATCCATTTCAGCATTAATTTATTTCTTGAATTCATTATTTATTTCTCTATTAAAGCATGAATTTATTCTGTCATATTCTCCACCCTGAATAACAAATATCTCTTGTTCCTCTAATTCTCTAAATTGCGTATTTTGCATATGTTCATCTCCTCTCTTGTATTCAAGATAACATCTGGAAATTATAAATACAATGTCCATATGATTACTTCCTATTAGGAACACTGTAAATACAAGGCTTTTCGGAGCCTACAAACCAGAAAAAATAATATTTGATCTATCACATTACGCAAAAAGCCGTCCGGTATGAAAAACGGGCGGCTTTTTTGCGTGGATAGACGGAAAGGAGGCACAAAAATAACTACAAAATTTTAGCGTTCAAATTTGTGCAACTTTAACGAAAAGGAGGATCGTAAATGGCCGATGAAAAACTGAATACTGGCCCTGCGGAGAATATTTCCCCGGAGGCCGCCGAGCCTATCGCCACACCCGAACAGGCCGCAGCATCTGAACCCCAGCAGGAACAGACCGGGCCTGCCATACCTGAGCCCGGCGATGTGGTTGTGTCCTTTGACAAAATCAATGAACTTATGGCGGAAAAGAGGCAGAACGCCCGCGCCGAAGTCGAAAAGGCGGCAGCCTCCGGAGAAATACCGCAGCCCGCCAATACGGAGGAACCGAAAAAGCCGCGCCGTGGCCGTCCGCCGAAAGCGGAAAAGGCTGCGACTGAAAATCAGAAAGTTGAGAAATCGGCTGGGGCCCGCAAGGGCCGCCCACCCAAGGCGGATAAGGCGGCCCCTGACAAGCCCAAGCCGTCCAAACGAGACAAAGTGTCCCGAAGCGATGGAAAGGCCCCGGATGACAAGGAGCCCATTAAGCCCGCACAGGATACGGCACTGAAGGAAACTGCTGCTGTGGAACAGACGGCTCCCGAGCCGACTACACCGCCCCGCCCGGTTGAGGAAGGCAAGCTGGTTTATCTGAAACTTTCCGAGGTTCATCCGTTTCACACATTCCGTCCGCACCCCTTTAAGGTACGGGACGATGCGAAGATGCAGGAAATCGTTGCTTCTATCCGCGTAAACGGTGTAATGGTTCCCGGTCTTGCCCGCCCGGAGAAAGACGGAAACGGCTATGAAATTGTAGCGGGCCATCGCCGTACCCACGGCAGTGAACTGGCGGGGCTGGAGGAAATGCCCTTTATTGTCCGTGAAATGACCGACCACGAAGCGGTGCAGGCCATGAAGGACAGCAACAAGCAGCGTGACGGGATGCTCCCCAGCGAATTGGCCGCGCTGCTGGAACTTGAGGTTGAGGACATCAAGCATCAGGGCGGGCGGCTGAAAGGTGTTGCGGAAGGCGATGTCGGGAAACGCTCGGTTGAGATTGTAGGCGAGGCGCATGAAATGAACTATAAAAAGGTCATGCGCTACTTGCGGCTCAACTCCCTTGTGCCGGAGCTTCTGGATAAGGTAGACGATAAAAAGATGGGCTTCATGCCTGCCGTGGAGCTGTCCTACATCAAACCGAAAAATCAGAGGCTTATTGCTGTTTCCATTGACGGGGAGCAGGCTTCGCCCTCGCTGGCCCAGGCTAAACGGCTCCGGGAGCTGGATAAGGAAGGCAAGCTCAACGGCGATGTCATTGACGGTATCTTATCAGAACAGAAAAAGGAGGATCGAGGCGTGATTATTTCTACTGCGGAACTGGAAAAGTATTTTGGCAAGGAGGTCACTCCCGCCAAAATGAAAGAACAGATTATGTCCCTGCTGGATGACTGGAAAGAAAAACAGCCGCCGGAGCTGGCAAAAGCCCCGAAAAAGCAGGAACTTGACAAGTAACAACTTCGAGACACTTTGTCCCGAGGGCCCCGCCCTCGCGCAGAGGCTCTGGTGGTATATATCCCCCGTCGCCGCCTGCTTTTTAGTACAGCCGGGAGTGGGCCGTCAAGGGTGCAGCGCACCGCCGTTTTCGGCGGCTCGCCCTTGACGGTCTGCCCCGGCTGTGCTATTTCCCCGGCAAGCGGCGGGGGTATATCCTCCAGAGCCGCCCCCTTTCCCAAGACTGGGAAAGGGCGTGGGGTTTGGGTTGAACTTTCTTATTAAAATATCGGAGGTATGAACGATGAAACGACCCCTTGCTTATATCACCGCTGCATGGCTCGGCGGCGATAGCGAAAACGCAGAACTGGCGGCGCAGTATTGCCGCACCGTGTATGAGGCAGGCTTTTCTCCTATTTGCCCGCCCCTGTACTTGCCCCTGTTTCTCAATGATGCTGTTCCCGAGGAGCATAAAAGCGGCATCGACATGAGCCGTGACCTGCTCCGCCGTTCTCATGTGCTGGTTGTTTGCGGGCACAGTATGACCGAAGCCATGAAAAATGATATTGCCGTGGCCCAGCGGCTGGGAATTACGGCAACAACCCTTGAGGGCATCCTGACCGTCAAGGGACAGGGCCGCCGCTAATGGCAACCCTGTTTGAAGCCTACGTTACCAACGCCGGAAAGTACAGCGAGGGCCAGCTTGTGGGTGAAACACTGAAATTTCCCACAACCGCCCAGGAGGTGGAGGCTCTCTTGAAACGGATCGGCGTGGATGGCGTCCGCTATCAGGAAATTTTTATTACCTCTTTCGATGGGGATGTGCTGGGGCTCTATGACCATTTGAGCGAGTATGAAAATCTGGACGAGCTTAATCATCTGGCCTGCCTGCTTTCCGAGCTTACCTCATCGGAGCTGGAAACACTGGAGGCCGTCCTCGACAGCGGCGAACACTGTTCTTCGGTGCGGGACATCATCAATCTGACACAAAATCTGGACTGTTACGGCTTTTACCCCGGCGTATCCGATGAGGAAACGCTGGGGCGTATTTATGTGGACGATCTGGAAATGTTGGATGTGCCGGATCAGGTAAAACCGTATTTCGATTATGAGGCGTATGGCCGGGATGCCTGCATCCACGAAAACGGCCATTTTGCCCCGGGCGGCTATGTTGTCAAAGAAAGCGATCATTTCGTGGAAGTGTATCACGGCTTGCAGGATATTCCCAAGGAGCATAAGGTGTTCTCTTTCCCGAAGCTCTCTATCCGGGAGCAAATGGCCGCTTATCAGGAAATCATAGACGGTTCTTCTTTGGAGGGCTACCGTCAAATGCAGAAAAAAGACCGTGGGGATCGGTGACAGTACTTCGAGACAAATTGTCCCAAGGAAGGAGGCGGTGTAACTGATTGATGAAGATATTTCCCGGCGCACGATAGCCATATCCGTAAAAACAACCAAGCTGACGGCGCGGGGACTGGCGTATGTGCTGGGCATGGTAGGCCGGAAAATCCGCAAGGCATACCGTGGAAGGCAAGTACCGCATGGCAAACAAAGTGTGCGAAAGCTCATGGCCCACGGCACAGCCACAAACAGCATTGAGCTATCCGGGGATGCCAAGTCCTTTGACCGCGTGGCCCGGAAATGGAATGTGGACTATGCGTTCTATAAAACCGGGCCGGACAAATACCTGTTGTTTTTTAAGGCTGGACAGGCAGACGCGATGACCGCCTGCTTTTCCGAATACTCCCGGAAGATGTTAAGCAAAGCAAAATCGAACCGTGTTCCCATCCGGGAACAACTGCAACAGGCGGCAGATCAGCTTTCCAAAGAAAAGCCGAAACAAAAAGAACGTGCAAAGGAGGTGGCTCATGAGGACAGATAAGATCAGAAAATATCTCATTCCAAACATTCCCTATCTGTTCATCCTGTGGGCGTTCCTCAAGCTGGAAACGGCCTACCGGCTGGCGGCGGGTAACGATTTTGCACATAAGCTCATCGGGCTGGGCCAGACGATTGGCCCGGCCTTTGCTGACTTTGCACCCGGTCTTGCTCCGCTGGATTGGCTTGTCGGTATTGTAGGCGCAGTTGGTTTCCGGCTTCTGATCTATTTCAAAAGCAAGAACGCTAAGAAGTTTCGGCGGGATGCAGAATACGGCAGCGCTCGATGGGGAACGGAAAAAGACATCAAACCGTTTGTCGATCCGAAGTTTGAAAACAACGTGATTTTGACCGGGACAGAGTTTCTCACGATGAACACCCGCCCGAAAATCCCCGCAAATGCCAGAAACCTGAATTGCTGCATTATCGGCTCGTCCGGCTCCGGCAAAACCCGCTTTTGGCTCACGCCCCAGCTTTTACAGGCTCATTCCTCTTATGTGGTGGTCGATCCCAAAGGCGGTGTGCTGGGGCAGGTCGGGGGTTTCCTGCAAAAACGCGGGTACAAAATCAAGGTATTCAACAGCATAGATTTTTCAAAATCCATGCACTATAACCCGCTGGCGTATATCCGCAACGAGGCCGATATTCTGAAATTCGTGGATGCCCTGATTTCCAACACCAAGGGCGAAGGCAAGGAAGGCGATCCATTCTGGACGAAATCGGAAACGCTTTTGTACTGCGCCCTGATTGCCTACATCATTTTCGAGGGGCCTGCCGAGGATCGGAACATGAATACCCTTGTGGATATGATTTCCGGCATGGAGGTCAAGGAGGATGACGAGGATTTTATGAACGCGGTGGACTATATGTTTGTCGGGCTCGAAAAGCGCAAGCCGGATTGCTTCGCGGTCAAACAGTATAAAAAGTACAAATTGGCCAGCGGCAAGACGGCAAAAAGCATTTTGATTTCCTGCGGTGCGCGACTGGCTCCCTTTGACATCCCGCAGCTTCGTGAGGTCATGGCCTATGACGAATTGGAGCTTGACCGCATCGGAGATCGGAAAACAGCGGTATTCTTCATCATTTCCGATACCACGCAGACCTACAACTTTTTAGTGGCGCTTGCTTTTTCGCAGATGTTCAACCTCCTGTGTGAACGGGCGGACAATGTTCACGGTGGCCGCCTGCCGCACCATGTACGGGTGCTGTGGGACGAGGCAGCCAACACGGGACAGGTGCCCCAGCTCGAAAAGCTGGTCGCGGTTATCCGCTCCCGCGAGGTGAGTCTTTGCCTGCTGTATCAACAGTTGGCACAGTGCAAGGCCATTTACGATAAGCACGCCGAGACAATCCTCGGCAACATGGACAGCGTGGTGTTCCTTGGTGGCCGCGAAGCCAGCACCATCAAGGAAATATCCGAGAACTGGCTGGGAAAAGCCACAATCAGTATGCAGACCGACAGCCGCTCCCGTGGTCAGTCGGAAAGCTACAGTCAAAATACCCAGCGGCTGGGCCGGGAACTGATGACCCCAGCCGAACTTGCAACCATGCCGGGAGATAAATGTATTTTGCAGCTTCGGGGCCTGCCCCCGTTCTTTTCTCCCAAGTATGATCTGAAACGGCATCCGAACTACCGCTATACGGCGGAGGCCGATAAACAGAAAAACGCTTTTGACCTCGACAGGCTCATTAACCGCCGCAGGCGGCCCGGGCTGAACGAGGCGTGTACGATGTATGAGGTGGCTGTGCCGGACGATGCACTCACGGAAGAGGACGAGGACATCCTCAACTATGATGACATCGACGATCCAGACGCCTTTGCATAAACGCTTCGAGACAAAGTGTCCCGAAGTTTGTAACCTGCCGCCTGCATGGGCGGCTTTTTTGTTACCGGGAAAATCCCGGAGAAATGGAGGTTTACATGGCATTTTTCTCATCTGCAATCGACACTTTACAGACCCTCGTTATTGCTCTCGGCGCTGGCCTTGGCGTATGGGGCGTGGTTAATCTGCTGGAGGGCTACGGCTCGGATAACCCGGGCTCCAAGTCCCAGGGCATGAAGCAGCTCATGGCGGGCGGCGGCATCATCGTCATTGGCACCACACTGATCCCTCTGCTGTCTGGCCTGTTTTAAGGTAGGCGCTTATGGATTTTCTCACCGACTGGCTCACAAACTGGCTCAAAGAGCTTCTGATTGGCGGCATCATGGGGAACCTCGAAGGTCTTTTTGATACTGTCAATACCCAAGTCGGAGAGATTGCGGCACAGGTAGGGACTACCCCGGCGGCGTGGCACGCCGGGGTTTTCTCCCTGATCCGACAGCTTTCCGAAACGGTGATCCTGCCGATTGCCGGAATGGTGCTGACCTTTGTTGCCACTTATGAGCTCATACAGATGCTTTTGGAAAAGAACAATATGCACGAGGTTGACGTTGCGAACCTTTATAAATGGATGTTCAAAACGGCCTGTGCAATCCTGATCCTGTCAAATACATTCAATATCGTCATGGCCGTGTTCGATGTGTCGCAGAGCGTTATCGCGCAGGCAGGCGGGCTGATTCAAGGCTCTACCGATGTTTCGGCGGATATGCTTGCCGAACTGGAAACCTCGCTGGAGGCGATGGACTTGGGGCCGCTTTTGGGGCTGTGGCTGCAGTCTGCGCTCATTGGATTTACGATGAAGGCGATGGGAATTATCATTTTCGTTTTGGTGTATGGCAGGATGCTGGAAATCTATCTGCTGACCAGTCTGGCCCCCATCCCCGTTGCTACGCTTTCCAACCGGGAGCTTGGCAGCACCGGGCAAAACTACATCAAGTCCCTGTTTGCCGTGGGCTTTCAAGGGCTGCTGATTCTTGTATGTGTTGCAATTTACGCGGTGCTCATTCAAGGCATCGCAACAAGCGGCGATCCCATCGGGGCGATTTGGGGAACTGTGGGCTACACGGTTCTGCTTTGCTTCATGCTCTTTAAGACCGGGAGCATTGCCCAGCGTATCTTTGGCGCTCATTAACAGGAGGAGGTGCTTATGCCGAGAAGATACGGGGCGGATGGAACGCGCTTATGGAATGGAAAAACGCCGGAGGAGTTTACTGAAGCGGACGCTTACCGCTTTATGGCGGAAACGGAGGCCGTCCTGCAAAGAAAAGAGCTGATGGACGACCCCGCCCAGCCTGCTCCGGCAAGCGGAAAGGAGGAATTTTATCTGAGTAAGAAAGACGATGTATTGCTGACCCCGGAGCAGATTGCTGCGGAGGAGCGGCGCTGGCTGTTTGATGCTCCCATCGCGGAGCTTGCAGAAGTCAAGGGCGTTAGCATTGATGAGGCAGTAAAAATGCGGACAGATGCTGTCTTGCAGGAGGCGGTTGTTCCGATCACGGTATCTGTCCGTCCGATTGAGCCGCAGGGTAAACTGATCGGCTTCGCCAGCGTCAATTTTGGCGGTGTGGTCATCGACGATTTTAAGGTTGTGGACGGGAAAAACGGAATTTTTCTCGGAGCTCCCTCTAAACCCGATCCTGCCAGCCGGACGGGATACCGGGCTACGGTTCGGATTCCTGACCGCGCCACACAGGAGCGGATTAACGCGGCTGGTGTGAAGGCGTATCATGCGGCGGTGGAACAGCTTGTTGCACGGGCCCAGGCGGTACGGCCTGCCCCGATCAAGGAGCAGATGGCTGAAGCCGCAGGCGGGAAAAGAAAACGCCGCCCGGCCTGCACCTGCCAAAGCAAAGGAGGCCCGCAATGACCGATAGCCGCACTTTGGGACAAAGTGTCCCGAAGGAGGGCTTGTTTCTCATGGACGGCATCGAGGGCCTGCGTTCTTTGCCAAAACATAGCGTGGATATGCTGCTGACTGATCCGCCCTACGGCACAACCCGGAATTATTGGGATGTGCCCCTGCCGCTCCCGGAGCTGTGGGAGGCGGTGAAATGGGCGGTCAAGCCGAATGGCGCAGTGCTGTTTTTCGCACAGTGCCCCTTTGACAAGGTGCTGGGCGCATCCAACCTCGCCATGCTCCGCTATGAGTGGATTTGGTACAAGGAGCGCGGAACGGGCTTTCTCAATGCAAACCGGGCTCCACTGAAAAAGTCCGAGAATATCTTGGTGTTTTACCAGAAGTCCCCGGTCTACAATCCGCAGTTTACTTATGGCAAGCCTTATGCCCGCGTACATTCCCGAAGCGGTACAAGCTCCAACTATGGGAAATTTGAACGGCAGGGATCGGAGTCCAACGATGGCCGCCGCTATCCCGGAAATGTACTATTTGTGCCTACGGTGTCCGGCGGCATCCATCCTACACAGAAGCCTGTGGAGCTTTGTGAGTACCTGATCCGCACCTACACCCGTCCCGGAGAACTGGTCGCGGACATTTGCGTTGGCTCCGGCACAACCGCGATTGCAGCCATCAACACAGAACGCCGCTTTGTATGCTTTGAAACGGCCCCGTCCTTTTATGCCGCCGCCAGTGAGCGCATCCGTGCGGCGCAGGCAGTAAAAAGCTCTGGCGAGAAAGGAGTGTAATTATCCAGCAGTATTCTATCATTTACGCCGATCCCCCTTGGCGCTACTCGGCTAAGAAAGTACAGGGCGCGGCGGAAAATCATTATCCCACTATGAGCATTGAGGAGTTATGTGCGTTGCCTGTGGCTGATCTTGCAGCCCCGGACAGCGCACTCTTTTTATGGGCCACTTTCCCGCAGCTCCCGGAGGCGCTCCGGCTGATCGAGGCTTGGGGCTTCACCTACAAAAGCGTTGCTTTCGTCTGGCTGAAAAAGAACAAGAAGGCGGATAGCTGGTTTTACGGCCTTGGCTTCTGGACAAGGGGCAATGCAGAAATCTGCCTGCTGGCAACCAAGGGACATCCAAAGCGGCAGGCTGCCAACATTCATCAATTCATCATTTCCCCGATTGAAGCCCATAGCAAAAAGCCGGACGAGGCCCGCGCCAAAATCATTTCCCTGATGGGCGATCTGCCCCGCGTGGAGCTCTTTGCCAGGCAGACCCCGCCCGGCTGGGCTGTATGGGGAAATGAAGTAACACCAACCATCCCGGACTTTGGGACACATTGTCCCGAAGTACAGAAAGGAGTGTGATCTATGCCCTATGTAAACGTACCAAACGATTTATCCAAAATCAAAACAAAGATGGCTTTCAACCTCACCAAACGCCAGCTTGTCTGCTTCGGCAGCGCGGGCGCAGTGGGGATTCCGGCCTATCTGCTGACCCGTGGCACCCTCGGCAATACCGGGGCGATGTTTCTCATGCTGGGAATTATGCTCCCGGCGTTCCTGCTGGCCATGTATGAAAAGGACGGCTTGCCCTTTGAAAAGGTTGTGCGAAACATCATCCGGGCCAAGTTTCTAAGGCCGGGGATCAGGGCCTACCGAACCGAAAACATTTATGCGCCCTTTGCCGGGCCGGGCGCTGGAAAGGAGGATGTGATTGAAAAACACAAAGAAGAAAAACGGAGCCGCCGCCAAGGGTAAAGGCCGGGCGGCCCTGTCTGCCCAGCAGACAATCCCGTATCTGTCCATGCACCCGGACGGTGTGTGCAAGCTCCCGGGTGGGCTCTATACAAAAACCGTGGAATATGAGGACATCAATTACTCCGTGGCATCCACCGAGGATCAGACTGCCATATTCAGCGGATGGAGCTCATTCCTCAACTACTTTGACAGTTCGCTGCCGTTCCAGCTTTCCTTTATCAACCGCCGTTCCCATTCCCGCAGCCGCTATCAAGTCAATATCCCGAAAGCGGATGACAACTATAACAGCGTCAGGGACGAGTTTACCGGGATGCTGAAAAATCAGATTGCCAAAAGTAATAACGGCATTGAACGCTCAAAATACATCACCTTTGGCATACCCGCCGAGGGGATTGCGGAGGCACGGCCCCGTCTGGAGCGTGTGGAGGCCGATGTCATGGGAAACTTTAAGCGGCTGGGCGTTCCCTCGGAGCCGATGGACGGGCGGGCCCGCCTTGCGCTGCTTCATAGCCAGATGCATCCGGGGAGCCGCGAGCCGTTCCGCTTTTCGTGGAAAGACATCCCGCAGACCGGGCTCGGCACAAAAGACTTTATTGCCCCGGACAGTCTCGACTTCCGCCAGTCCCGCACATTCCGTATCGGCCAGTATTGGGGCGCGGTGTCCTACTTACAGATTATGGCATCGGAGCTTTCGGATAAGTTGCTGGCGGAAATCTTGGAGCTGGATGCGGAAATGACCGTGACCATGCACATTCAGACCGTGGATCAGCTCAAGGCAATTAAGACCATCAAGGGGAAAATCTCGGACATCGGAAAAATGAAAGTGGAGGAACAGAGAAAGGCTGTGCGCTCCGGCTATGACCCGGATATTCTTCCCCCTGACCTGATTACATTCAGCAAGGACGCGGCAGAGCTTCTGGCTGATTTGCAATCCCGCAATGAGCGAATGTTTCTGCTGACCTTTACGGTGGTAAACCTTGCTCCTACCCGCCAGCGGCTGGAAAACGATGTGTTTACCGTGGGCGGCATCGCACAGAAATACAACTGCGCTCTGCGCCGTCTGGACTGGCAACAGGAACAGGGCTTTGTTTCCTCGTTGGCCCTTGGTTACAACGAGGTAGAAATCCAGCGCGGTATGACCACCAGCTCCACAGCCATCTTTATTCCTTTTATGACAAGGGAGCTCCGCATGGCTGGGCAGGCCCTCTACTATGGCATGAACGCACTTTCTCACAATGTCATCATGGCTGACCGCAAAAAGCTGAAATCGGCAAACGGGATGTATTTGGGCTCTACGGGCTCCGGCAAGAGCTTTGCCGCAAAGCGCGAGCTTTTGAATGTATTTCTTACCATCCCGCAGGATCGGATCATCGTGGTTGACCCGATGGGCGAATACGCTCCACTGGTGCGAAGGCTGGGCGGCCAGGTGATCGAGATTGCCCCGGACAGTCCGCACCACCTCAATCCGATGGATGTGGAGCTCAATATGGCCGGC
>ERZ780030.203-NODE-203-length-31771-cov-3.834437_pt1 | contig 31771 bp, 29 predicted proteins | sample MGYA00511857_ERZ780030 | MGnify/ENA primary metagenome ERZ780030 (study PRJEB29588, sample SAMEA2162530) | human gut metagenome | biome: human gut; feature: human-associated habitat; material: faeces | place: Denmark | collected 2008/2010 ... | reverse complement strand
AAAAATGAAATACAAACAGTCTATGCAAAACAATTAGAATATGATAACAGTTTACGTAAAGGAAAAATGGCATATGCTGAACATGAACAATTAGAAGTAGAATCAGCATCATCAGCAGCTCCGGATAATGCAGAAAGATATTGGCAACGCCGATATCCAGAAAGATCAGACCCGTAAAAATAACACTCCACTTCCCCAGTGCTGCAAATCCAAAAAAGATAAAAATTGCCATAATAATGATAAAACCATCACTGGCAAAAGTAAGATCCGACAGATATACACACGCCCAGATAGTGCACCACATAATACTATGTGCGATCAGATAGGATAACAGCACGATCACGCGGTAATCCTTCACCTTTGCATTCACGATCATAAAAATATCAAAAGGAATCAGAATAGCTGTCCTCGCAGGAACTGTCACCATATTGATCTCCCCGAATAAATACCAGTCAGATATCACATAAAACAGTGATGAAATACAGCTTGCGATCACGATCCACATATTCATCACACGGTAATGTTCAAATTTTGATTGATAAAATACTTTGTCCTTTTTCATTCTCCTACCCCCTCTTATAAACTATAAAAAGCATTACAACCATAGCCGTAATGCTTTCTTTTTTGCAACTGGTTACCATTTTACAGGTCCTATAGCTTTGCGTCACAGTCTTTCGGCTGCTTTGCCCATCTATAATGATTTCGTACATAATCGATAACTTATTTTACCATACTATCTGACGATTTGCAAATGACCCTGTTCATCTGTTATGATCATTCCACATGAATCACATCCCGCAGCACATAATGAAATGTCGGTGCGGAGCTCTTTTCATTTTCCTGATATCCCTCCTTCAAAGAAATCACATCTTCTTTATTGTCCGGATCAACACCGGTATAATCTCCCTGAAATACATTGATCTCTTTCTTTTTAAAGCTGCCGATCAGTTTTTCAACCTTTTCTTTGGTTCCCGGTGCCGCAATCAGCTCATTGACCTCCAGCATCTGTACCCAGCTCTGATCAAATCCTGCCCCTGCATCATTTCCATTGATGTTGGCATCCAGCGAGCTTTCGATATCCTTCTCCGACAATACTGCCTCCACCGCTGCAGAAATATAAGGCTCCCAGTTGATCCGGCACCCGGTCAGATATGTGGTTGGCGCCACATCCGCCATACTCTGATTATATCCCACATGGTATACCACATGCTTTCCCTTGACTTCCTCACATGCCACAGCCGGTCCCGTAGTATCAGAATGCTGCGAGATGATCACACAGCCCTCATTGATCAACTGGGTCGCATATTTCTTTTCCAATGCGTAGCTTCCCCAGGTATTTGTATATTTCACTGTCATTTCCGCTTCCGGTACAATGGATCTTACTCCCAGGAAAAATGCCGTATATCCGGAGATCACCTCCGCATACGGATAGGCTCCGACATATCCCACCTTTGCTTCATCTGCTGTAATCGTTTTCTCATCGATCAACTGCTTCAGCTTCATTCCCGCTGCCACACCGGAAATATAACGTCCCTGATAAATAGCTCCCATATAGGTATGATAATTGGAAAGTTTTGGTTCTTCGTTGGCATTAGAACAGGTAGACTGACAGAATTGAACCTTAGGATATTTCTCTGCCCATTGCTTTGCCTTTTCCCCAAATCCATAACTTGTGGTGAAAATAATGTCACAGCCCGCCTCCACCAGCTCCTCTAAAATACCGTCTTCACTTCCCTCAGTAACATTAAACCGTGCAATCGTCCGTACCCTGCTGCCATATTTTTTCTCTACCGCCTTCTGCACCTTTACAAAATTGCCTGTATAAGCAGTACTGGTATCTCCCACATAAACATATCCCACGGTAATGTTTCTCTGCTCACTGTCATCCTGCGTCAGCAGATGCAGACCAAAAGCTGCCAGTATCACAAACAATGCACTGCTGATCGTTATGATATATATCCTTTTCATACGAATCCTCTGTTCCTTTCCCAGCCCGAAAGCTTTGGGCCGCCGGCTCTAATATTTTCGAATCAATTTCACCCGCTTTATGAAATTTTATTTTCACTTACTCCATAAAGCCCTTCGACATCAATGGTTCCATCCTCTAAAAGTCCCAGCATGATATCAACTAACCGGGGATCAAACTGCGTTCCTCTTCCTTTGCGAAGCTCCTCCAGCACAAAATCCAGATCAAGCTTCTTGCGGTATACACGGTTGGCCGTCATCGCATCAAACGCATCAGCAATTCCAATGATCCTTGCATTCAGAGGGATCTCCTCCCCCTTCAGACCATTTACATACCCCTTGCCATCATATCTCTCATGGTGGTAAAGAGCCCCCTCATCTACATGCTCAATAAAGGTAAAATTCTTTAATATCTCTGCTCCCCTGAGTACATGGGACTTCATCACACCGTACTCTTCATCCGTCAGACGTCCCGCCTTATTCAGAATACGGTCCGGAATCGCAATCTTGCCAATATCATGAAGAAGTGCTGTTTTGCGGAGCACCTCCAGATCCTCTTTGCTGTAGCCCAGCTTCTCTGCTATCATCACAGAATATTCCGATACTCTCTGGGAATGCTGGCTGGTATTTTCATCCTTGGCATCCACTGTTCTTGCAATGGTAATGATCGTTTCATTACCCATCTGGATTTGATTTCTGGCAAGCTCTAACTCCTTCTTCTGGAGATTCAGCTTCTTCTGGATCTGTGTCCGGACGATCAGCCAGGTCAGATAGACGATCGCCAGCACCAGCACGATGCCATAATAAACATAAAACCACCAGTGGTCGTAGATTTCCTTATCCTTGATAATCTGGTAAGTGCTTTCCTCGATCACCTTCGTCCTTTGATGATCATACACCGCCATATGAAAAATGTATTCTCCCGTAGGAAGATTGGCATATACAATATTTTTTAATTCACTTTGCGGAAGAATCGTCGGCTCTTTGTCGTAGCCCTCCAGCCAGACCCGGACATATGGGTCATTAATGGAATAATTGACCACTTCCGGTATGATCTCCACCCGGCTCACACCTCTTGAAATATGAATGGCTTCCCCTCGTTCCACATAGGAGGTCTCTCCATCCATTTTGATAGACTTCATCAGCATACGATAAGAAAAATTATGGGAATTATAATCGTTCATATTCATATATACTGCACCAAATCCACCGGATAGATATAAATTATCTTTTTTGTCAATATAATTCCAGGCATTCGGGGTCAAAGATTCCTGCAGACCTTTGGTCGCATTCAACAGATCATAATCCAGTTTTTCTCCGTTTTCCAGTTTCTTTTTGTCCACAACGTAGATTCCTGCGGAGCTAAGAACAAAAACCTCCCCTTTCTTTCCCTCCACAATATCGTAGTTGTTATAATATGGGAAATTATCCAGAATACGAATTTTATCGTTTTTCATAAAACAGAGACTGTTGCTTGTTACGATAAACATTCCGCCATGATCGGTATCCTTCACCATACGCAGGATCACTTCCGAACTTAATCCATTTATTTTTTTGTAATGGCTCTGAACCTTATGATCCCGTATCACCGCGATACCATTTCCATCCGTACCCGCCAGAAGAGTACCATCTTTCTTCTGGAACATACACAATACCCTGGGATTGGATAATCCATCTGATGCACCAATATTTTCAGTCACCGTTCCATTTTTAACAAAAGATATGCCAAGATCCCCTGCCAGAGCAATGGTTCCATCCTTTAATTCCATCGCGGTACGAAATTTATCCCCCAAAAGACCGTCTTTTTCCGAATAGATCCGGAGTGATCCATCCTCTGACACTTTCCAGACACCTTCTCCGGAAGTACATATCCAGAGATTTTCCTGACTGTCCTCCATCAGACAGCGTACACGGATCCCCTCCAGTTTTTTTGATAAGGATGTATGTTTTTCTCTGGTCATAACACCGTCCACAACCTTCAGACCACTGTCCGTTCCAAAATAGACATCACCTCTCCACTTGATCACGGTGTTCACAACATCCTCTTCCAGTCCTGCTTCTGTAAAGATCTCTGTAAAAACAGATTTGCACATCCGAAGCAGTCCCAGACGTGACGAGGTAAACCAGAGATTTCCCTGATAATCCATAAGCATATGATCAATGGAACTGTTAAACTTATTGGTATTCACACTTTGATAATTTCCGGAGATATCTAAAAAACCGGCTCCATTATCTGCACAGATAAAAATTTCCTGATTTTCCGACATATGAAGTGATTTTATATTGGTAAGAGTTCCACAGGAAACAGTCCTGCATTTCTGCAGCTTTCCATCCTTTAACTTATATATTTCAATGCAGTTGTCAGTTCTTCCCACATATAATCTGCCCTGATCATCAAACATGCAGCAGGAATATGCCGCACGGTATGCTTTCTTTTGCAGATGCTGTATCACTTTCCCCCGCGAAAGCAAATACATGCTTCCTTCATCCGTCACTGCCGCCACATGATCCTTCTGGTCTGCCGACAGACTCTTTGTATAGGTAACCTCAGGAACAATATCACTGACTGAAAGACCACCCGACAATGATACGATTGCAAGGGCATCCGAAGTTCCCACATAAAATGTTCCGTCCGAACATTCCGTGACACAGCGCACCGAATCCGCCGGAAGTCCCTGGGATGAATCCACCACATTGGATATCTCCTCATTAATACAGATGGACACACCACTGTCATTTGTTCCGATCCAAAGTCTTTCTGCCTCATCCGTATACAAACAGTTTACATTTTTGACGGAATCATAATGGTTCATCCACTGAAACCGGCTTCCGTTATACCGGTAAAGCCCGCCGTATGTTCCAATCCACAAAATACCATCCTTTGTCTGGGCAATATCATTTGCCTTGCCACCCGGAAGTCCGTTATTGTCATTGTAAATCGTCTGCACATACATATTATAAGAATGATCCTGTGTATTCTGTGCAGACACAGCCATAGGATTCCACAACACCGACCCCAGCAGCAAAAAAACGATCACGATGCTGGTTTTCATATGATTCGGACTGATCCTGGGTGTCTTTTCCTCATTTTGGCGTGTTTTATATCCGTGCCAGAGTCGAAGTCCCACAAAAAACGCCACCAGCGTAACTACCTTATCCAAAAAATCTACATAAAACTCACCGATCACGCCACGCATCCATGAGCGAAGCCCCATCTGCCCCAGCAGATCGATCACACCATCCCCCCAGATATTGCCGGTTCTCCCACTGTAAAATACATAATTCAGCGGAACAGACACGCCAACGGAAAGCAGCGTGATCAGAAAGCTCAGGGACATTGTCTTAAAAAGATCCTTCAAATAGCCCTTCGATGCATAATAACCGGTCAATATACCAACAGCAATATTCGTCAAAGCATAGACATAAGAAGTCTTATAATAAAACCCATATATCACATTGGTAGCAGCTCCTACAACTCCTCCGCAAAACGGTCCCAACGCATATGCACTGCATACGGTTCCGAACGAATCCATCCATACCGGAAGCTGTCCTGCTGCTGCAATCCATTTACCAAGACAATTTATCAGAATACATCCGATCACAAACAGACTGATCTGATAATTCTTCCTGTGCTGCATTTTCATACCTCTCTTTCCTGATGTCCAAATTTTTCCTTTGCACCACAACAATTATAAACGTATTTTTATAATGAGACAAGCAGTTTCATAGCATTTCTTTTTCGATTTTGTATTTTTATGATATGTGTGATAAACTCAAGCGTGATAAAACAAGTTTCTGTACAAAATTAACATATGTATAAAATATTCCTTACACAGAAAAAGTATATAAAATAACACAACAAGGGGAGGATACAATATGATTTCTATTGATCTGATCACAGGATTTCTGGGTTCCGGAAAAACAACTTTTATTAAGAAATATGCAAAATACCTGATCGATCAGGGTAAAAATATTGGAATATTAGAAAATGATTTCGGTGCTGTGAATGTGGATGCCATGCTGCTTCAGGATATCCTGGGCGACAACTGCACTTTGGAAATGGTGGCAGGCGGATGTGATGCTGACTGCCCCAGGCGACGTTTTAAAACAAAGCTGATCGCTATGGGAATGTGTGGTTATGACCGGGTTTTAGTGGAACCTTCGGGAATTTTTGATATGGATGAGTTTTTTGATGCCCTGCACGAGGATCCACTGGACCGCTGGTATCAGATTGGAAACGTAATCACGATCATTGATGCCAATCTGGATACGGCACTCTCCGAATCTTCCCGTTTTCTTCTTGCCTCCCAGGCAGCCCAGGCGGGTACGATCCTTTACAGCCATGTACAGGAGACGGAGGCTTCCGTCATCTCCTCCACAAGCCGGTATGTATCCGGTCTGCTTGAAAAGCTGCAGTGTCCGGCTCCGTCCGGCCAGCTTATCCTGCAGAAGGACTGGGACAAACTGGTTCCGAACGACTTTGAGAAGATTATGCACTCCGGCTATCATTCTGCCGATTACCGAAAGCTGTGGTTGGACGAAAAAAAGACCTATGACAGCCTTTATTTTATGAATATGGAGTTTACCGAAAACTTTCTGCGGGAATCCTGTGTCAAAATATTAAAAGACCCTGCCTGTGGCAAGGTCTTTCGTATCAAAGGTTTTCAAAAGCTTCCGGACAATACCTGGATCGCCGTCAATGCAACCCACCAAAAAACAGAGATCCATCCGATTCCAAACGGACAGGCAATCCTCATTGTCATTGGGGAGGGGCTGCATCCGGAAGCCATTGAATCCTACTGGGGAAAGTCAAAACCATAATCAAAGAGGATGTTGTGTCTGTCCTCTACGAATTTATTTCAAATTCCTCCTATGCCTCCATGGGAATCTTCTGAATAATTGTACGATAGATCCGGATCAGGAATGTCAAAGATACCGCAAAGGAAATGACCTCCGCAATCGGGAAGGACCACCATACCATCTGAAGTCCTCCGATCCTTGCCAGAATATACGCTGCCGGGATCAGTACAAACAACTGACGCATGATGGATACGATCATGCTGAACACAGCCTTGCCAAGTGCCTGGAATACGGTACCGGCAATAATACAAAACCATGCGATCAGATAATGGATTCCTATGATCCGGAGTGCCGGTACACCGATCGCCAGCAGATTATCGGAGGCATTGAACAGCCCCAGAAGTGTCTGCGGAATCGTCTCAAACAGCAGGAATCCAATAAAGGTCAGGCAAAATGCCACCGTCAAGCTGAGCTTGATGGTATGTATCATACGCTTTCTCTTCTGGGCGCCATAATTATATGCGATGATCGGAGTAATCCCATTGTTCAGTCCGAATACCGGCATAAAAAAGAAGCTCTGCAGCTTGAAATAAACGCCAAAGACTGCTGTCGCCGTAGAAGAAAAATCAATCAGAATACGGTTCATACAATATGTCATAACCGATCCAATAGACTGCATAATGATGGATGGAATACCAACGGCATATATATTTCCAATAATCTTTCCGTCCGGGCGGAAGCCCTTCAGCTCTACATTAACCTCATAATTAAATTTATGATGACATGTCCCTGCTACGACACCGGCCACACATTGTCCGATAACTGTAGCAACGGCAGCACCTGTCACTCCCATTTTAGGTGCACCGCATAAACCAAAGATCAGAATGGGATCCAGAATAATATTGGTCACCGCTCCTGTCAACTGAGAGGTCATACTAAAGATCGTTTTTCCTGTAGAAGTCAGCAGACGTTCAAAGAAAAACTGTGTAAACAATCCAAAAGAAAAGATCATTACCGTGCTGAGATACTCAATTCCCATGGTCATGATCTCCTGATCCGCATTGCCTGTCTGACTGGCATAAAACGGTCTCACCACGGTAAATCCAAGGATCAGAAATAAAAAATAACTCAGAATATAAATAAATGCACCATTGGTAGCAATCCGATTAGCCCGTTTCTGGTTCTTCTCTCCTAAAGATCTGGAGACAAGAGCATTCATACCGACACCTGTGCCGGCTCCCACAGCGATCAAAAGCGTCTGAAGGGGAAATGCCAGAGAAACAGCGGTCAGTGCATTTTCTGAAAGCTTTGCCACAAAGATACTGTCCACAATATTGTACAATGCCTGTACCAGCATAGAAACCATCATGGGCAGTGACATATTAAAAACCAATTTTCCGATCGGCATTGTCCCCATTTTATTTTCTGCAACAGGGGTAGAATTCTGATTTTCGTTCATAATGATCCAACATTCCTTTCCACTCAGCTCACAAACTTCTTTCGGAGCATTTATCTTTTTCTGTTTTATATGTCCAAAAGAATATCATATCATGGATCGAATTGCTTTGGCAACCCTTTTGAAGAATCTTAGATAGGCTTTTTATGGTAATTGACACAGAACCGGCAGCCATCTTTCCCTCCGATACAACTGACACAGTCCCCACAATTTGACAGAATATCCTCCCTGCTGACCAGATAGATCCCCACAATACTCATCGACGGATCCATTTTCTCATCCTTCCAGCGGATTCCCAGCTTTTCTGTATCCATCAGCTTTAACAGCTTTGGCACCGCCGCCATCTCCATTCCATAAAATCCCGGTCCAAAAGAAGGGCTGCAGTAATGTCTGCTCATAACGCTGTGCTTTCTCTCCAGATATCCCTGTACCCACTCCCGCACCACATCCATACAGGCAATCTGAAAAATCTCCAGATAATATTGTGTCAGCAGTGAATCTGTCTCCTCCATTTCAAATAACGGTGCGTGAAAGGCATATACATACCCTGTCTCAATCTGACTCCGTTCAATACGCTCCAGCACATTGCAGTAAATTTCCTGCTTTCCAAATATAAAACGGTCTTCCCGGACACACTCCTTTGCAAAAGGCTGTAGCAATACATTGAGACGATAGAGATATTTATGCTTTTCCAAAATATTCGTAATGCTGCTGATCGCCATCGCCCGGTGCTGCCGGTGCATTTCCGGCTCCATCTGCTCCCAGGATGCGATCTGCGCCATTCTGTCCCATATCTGTTCCCGCAGATTCCATATGTTAATAGAAATTTCCTGATCCTGCCGTCCCAGCTCCTCCAATACCTTTTCATACATTTCCGGACGGTGCACCACCGTGCAGCTACTGCAATCCTTGATCCGCTGCCCCTTTCCGTTCAGGATATAATCCGGATGCCCCAGACAGGGTTCCTTCAGATATAATGGGCAGTAACAGAACAGGCAGTTAAAGGAAGATGAGTCTGCAACATCGTGACAGGGAAAATATTCACATTGTTTGTTTTGATAAAATTTGTAGGTATTGTTCATGTTAATATTAAACTCCTTAATTTGCATAAACCATATATCGGAATCACAATATATTGATATACTCATTTTACATTTATGTATTAAATACTCATAATCAAAGAATAAACTGCTTTTTTCTTGCCTGCTCCTCATTAAGAATAATAAAATCTGGTATTTTCCAAATCCGCATCTCTTTTCTCAGCTCTTTCCGAAACTTATCCCGAAACGGATCTAACCATGCAATCTCTGCATTTTTTACTATTAAAATCAAGCGCATATTCAAGTTTTCTGCATCTTTTAATTGATCCGGCATTCCATCTTGTGAATATCTCTTTAACACAATGTTTGCATATAAATTAAGAGAATGGCGCATCTTTTCAACAATCTCTTGTATGTACTCCTGATATTCTCCAAACTGCATATCTGATTCTGTAATAACAATCTTCATCAAAGCACCTCCTCAATTTTCTGCTCATACAATTGAATTGATGTATCAATAATGGAGTTGTCCGGCATACCATCATGTAAGTCACATATTTTCACCTCTTGTCCTTTATTCAGGGAGATGCAACTGACCGTGTTAGCTTTCTTTAATGCGATCAACAATAATTTTTTAATCACAAAATAAGAATGACTTGTAATAAACACCTGAAGTCCCATTTCATTTGCAATATTATCAATCATATCCAAAAACTGACACACTGCTTTAGGATGTAATGCTGATTCTATCTCGTCTATAAAAATAATGGAAGTTCTGCCTAAATATCCATTTGCAAGAAGCCTGTCCATAATAGCTATTTTTTTGACTCCTTCTGAAGTAGCACCAATCGAAAATTTCTGTTTTTTCTTAGGCCGGAATAAAAATAGAATCACCTTCTTTACCATTGGATGATGTTCCTACTATTCCAACTTTACTCGCTGCACTTTTTGAAAATTGATACTCCAAATATGTCTTATCCATTTTCATATTAAAATCTAATCCATCCTCTGCTGTTTTGGATACAATATCTCCCAACTTGTCTACCTGATATGTCCATCTCAGTTTCTCTGACAAAATATCATTCATCGGAGATATATCATCTCCCCGCTTGTATTCTTCCATTGCTTTTACTGCTGAATATAACGCTTTTAGTAAAAAAGTTTTACCGGTACCATTTTCTCCAATGATCAAATTAATATTCGAAAATTGATCACAATAAAAATCCCCAACTATACCAAAATTCTTCAACTGCAATTCTTCAATCTTATATGACATATTCAAAATACCTCTCTCTTATATCTTTGCCAAAAAATCTGCTTTCAACACTTTCTTACCGTTTCATTTTAACATTTTCCTCCAGCATCGACAAGTAACTGATCCTCGTAGTCTCCCCCATAGAATATCCCAGCTTTTTCAACTGTTCTTTAATCCTCTTCAAAGCCTGTGGTCTCTCTCCTTCTGCATCGACCAGGACCTCCAGTTCCAGATAATCTCCCAGTCCCTCTACCTGATCCACACAGGCAGTCATATCCTTATGAGAATAATATTGTCTTGTTTTAACCACCGACTGAACCGGACGGTACCCCAGGGAAATCAATATTTCCCGCATCACCTTCGCATCTCCCACCGTCGTTTCTAGCTCTTCGCGGGACATCCCCACATTTCCAAGCTTTGGACCTTTATATGTAATGTATGTCGTCTGCTCCGGCACATCGTCCGTCAAAACAGAGTCCTCCTTCAAAGCACTGCGCTCCAGCCATTCTGTCTTTCGGATCCGGAATGCTTCATCTGTCTTTTTAAAGTCACGATCCACTCCGTTAAAATACCAATCTGTCTCCCGGACCAGATGACTTTTGACAAACCCGTCCTCTTCCAGTTTCTTTTGTAAATTTCTCCGGTCCCTAACCGGCAATTTAATTTCAACCTCTATCATATGTTGATCCTGCTCCTTTTTTATAACGCTCCGGCAAAAGGTTCGAATAAGCTTCACTTTTGCCTTCGCGCACATTATATCATGTTATTGAAAAAATTCCTAAAAAAAGGTATAGTATAAAAGTGTGTTTTTGCACATGTAACACTCAAATTATACATAGGAAGGATAAAATAATGTGGAAAACAATCAATGATTTACTCGTTCAGATCGACAACCTTGTATGGGGTGTCCCACTTATGGTACTCATTATGGCCGGTGGTATCCTGCTGACTCTCCGTCTGGGTCTTCTTCAGATCCGAAAGCTCCCATTGGCGTTAAAATGGATGGTAAAAAACGAAGAGGGGGGCGAAGGTGAAATTTCCAGCTTCTCAGCACTCTGTACGGCATTAAGTGCCACCATTGGTACCGGTAATATCGTCGGCGTCGCAAACGCAGTGGGAGCGTGCGGCCCGGGAGCACTTTTCTGGATGATCGTAGCCGCTTTCTTTGGAATGGCAACAAAATTTTCCGAGGGTCTTCTCGCCGTCAAGTATCGTATCGTCGGCGAGGATGGACACAGCCTCGGCGGCCCGGTTTATTATATCGAACAGGGCATGGGGAAGAAATGGAAATGGCTTGCAAAACTGTTCGCCTTTTTCGGCGTATGTGTCGGACTTTTCGGTATTGGAACTTTCAGTCAGGTAAACGGAATCGCCAGTGCTGTTCACGGTTTTTTTGATCCGAATGACAAGCATTGTATACAGATTTTTTCTCTTGGCCAATATTCCTGGTCTGTTGTCATTGCATCCCTGATCCTTGCATTCTGCGTAGCCGCCGTACTTATTGGTGGTATCAAACGTATCGCAAATGTCAGCCAGGTTATCGTGCCTTTTATGGCTATTATCTATTTCCTTTTTGCAGCAATTCTGATCATTACAAATATCACACAGGTACCTGCTGCAATCAAGATTATAGTGAAAGCAGCATTTACTCCTAAAGCTGTAACCGGCGGTGCCGTTGGAAGCATGTTTATGGCAATGCAGAAGGGTGTTGCCAGAGGTATCTTCTCCAACGAAGCGGGTCTTGGTAGTGCACCGATCGCTGCCGCTGCTGCCCAGACAAAGGAACCTGTCCGTCAGGGTCTCGTCAGCATGACAGGTACTTTTATCGATACCATTGTGATCTGTACTCTGACCGGTCTTTCCATCGTACTGACCGGCGCATGGCAGGTAGATGGCCTGGAGGGAGTTGCCGTAACAACATATGCATTTCAGAAGGGACTTCCGTTCCCGGCAGAGATTTCCTCCTTCATTTTGATGCTGTGTCTTGTATTCTTTGCATTTACTACAATCCTCGGCTGGGATTACTACAGCGAACGTTGTCTGGAATACTTAAGCGGCGGCAATATGAAGCATGTTAAGATTTACCGCTGGATATACATTCTGGCAGTATTTATCGGACCTTATATGACTGTCAGTGCTGTCTGGACCATCGCAGATATCTTTAACGGACTGATGGCGGTTCCAAATATGATCGCACTCTTTGCCTTAAATGGTGTCATTGTAAAAGAAACCAAAGATTTCTTCGAGAGACATGAACGCGGAGATTTTGAATAATTCAATCATCTCCCTGTTTCACACAATTCATCGTAATGTCAATAGTTACAATAATAAAAATAAAAAAGGGTTGAAACAATGTATGGCGTCCGTTGAAGTCTAAATACCTGTTGACTTCAACATCATATTGTTTCAAACCTTTTTTGTTTTGTGGAGCAATTCCCATCTTTACACTATTTGCCCCAAACCTCTTCTGCGACTTCTTTTACCAGAGCAAGCTTTGCCCACTGCTGCTCCTGTGTCAGCTTATTTCCGATCTCACAGGATGCAAAACCACACTGAGGACTCAGATAAAGCCGGTCCAGTGGAATATATTTTTCTGCCTCGTGTATCCGGGCAATCACCTCTGCCTTGTCCTCCAATACCGGAGACTTTGTTGTGATCAGTCCCAGTACCACCTTTTTATCACCGGAAACTTTGGCCAGTGGCTCAAAACCGCCGGATCTCTCGTCATCAAACTCCAGAAAATATGCATTAACATTTTCTTCTCCGAAGAGCACCTCTGCTACCGGATCATATGCACCACTGTTTGCATAGGTGGAATGGAAATTACCACGGCAGACATGGGTATTGATGATCATATCCTCCGGTGCATTTGCGATCACCTGATTATTGATATCCTTATGCCTCTTCTGCACCTCTACTGCACCCTCCGCCGTTGTGCCGTAAAGCATTGGTCCTGTCTTATCTGCAAGCATCCCCCAGGTACAATCGTCAAGCTGTACATTACGACATCCTGCCTCATAAAGATCTGCAAGCACTTTTCCATACGCCTTGACAATATCCCGGATCAGCTCTTCATCCGTATCATAATATTTATCTGTATGTTCTCTATTGAATGGCATGGTAAACTGTGCCAGAAACTGTGCCGGAGACGGCATTGTCTGCTTTGCCACAGTATTTTCATCCTCCAATGCCTTCACGAAACGAAAATGTTCTACAAAAGGATGCTCTCCCGATATCCCTACTTTTCCATTCAGATATGTGTCATCCACCATGGCAGCTTCTCCATGAAATGGCAGCCCGGTCTTGGTTGGTGTATGTCCTACGCCATCGAACGCCCACATAAAATCAAGATGCCATGTGGCTCTGCGGAACTCTCCGTCTGTAATGACATGATATCCCAGCTCCTTTGTTTTCTGAACCAGCTCTGTGATTGCCTGATCCTCTACCTTCTTTAATTCGTCATACGAGATCTCTCCCTCGTCAAACTGTCTCCGTGCCTTTTTTAATGTATTGGGACGCAAAAAGCTTCCAACAAAATCATATCTGCATGGTGTAACAAGCTTACTCATATATATATCCTCCGTATTCCTCATATTTTATGATGATATACTAGCACTTGTTGATCTCCTTGAATAATACAAAAAAATATCACTTTGACATAGTTTCAAGCTATGCCAAAATGATATTTTCTAATCTATATTTTCCTGCCATACACATCCCTTATCCCGCTATATGCATCATACGGATCAAAAACATCCACGCAAGTCCATAATAGGTCACAACTGCCACCAGATCATTGACTGTAGTGATCAACGATCCGGATGCCACAGCCTCTTATGGAAAAACATCTGCACAAGGGTTCCCACATTTCCTGCCATATCCAGGATCAGAGACTGGAAACAGATCACAATAGGAAGTACCGCAACAATTTCCTGTATAAATTTGGTTTCGTTCAATACTTCTTTTCTCATTTAAGCCTCCATTCTACCCAAAAAGGGCATAAAAAATCCATCGTCAATAATCGTCCGCAAAACATACCTCTCACGGTTTCCTTAAAACGATGGAAAAGGCTTATCTTATATCTGATCCGGCTCCACTAACAGACACTTGAAATATAATCCAAGCCTCGTCCATCCATATATGTGCTTTGACTTCGACTATCGCAACTGTCCATCTGCTTCGCCTCCTTTATCTTCAAATTCACGTCATCATAATACCGGCCTGTGCATATGTCAAGCCGGTATTGCAGCCATTTCATATTAATTTATGTATTCTCCGTCACACTCTCTTCCAGCCGGAAACAATAAATGCCACAACCAATGCAACTACCAGCAACGGAAATGCTGCAGATAATAATCCTGCTAACAGCATACCGATCAGGATCACCGGAAGAAATACAACAAACGCCACAACCTTTGTCAGTCCCCATGCCATCTTTATTGCGAAGAAAAACAATTTCACTGCCAAAATAAGAATCCCTATGATAAATAATGTCATCATATGTCTCCCCTTCTTTCCTATGTTTATTTACCGATTATACTGCTTCACGCAGGATAACGCAAGAAAAATCAAAATAAGAGTACTGGATACAACAAAAACACCAATTATAATTATTATTTTGTGAAAAATCACGATTTTCCTTTTCTTTTCGGCATAGTTATTGTATAATATAAATAGAAATCTATCAGAAGAGGTGAAATTCAATGTTTAGTCAATTATTTGGAAAATATCTTGTAGAAAAGCAGATCATCACCCTCGATGAATACCGTGCTTCCATTGAGAAACAGTTATCCGTTCGTGTAAAGCTTGGTACCATTGCGATTGCAGAGGGTTTACTCTCAGAGGAAGACGTAGATATGATCAATAAACTGCAGATGCAGTTCGATAAACGCTTCGGTGATATTGCTCAGGAGAAAGGTCTCCTGACAGATTCCCAGATCAGAGAGCTTCTTCAGAAGCAGGGCAATCCATATATGCAGTTCACACAGGCTTTAACCGAATGCACGAAGCTGACTGCTTCCGTTATTGATAAGACTTTATCTGCATTCCAGAAGGAGCATGGCTTTTCTGATACAGATATGACCGCTTTAAAGGCAGATGACCTGGACGCATTGATCCCAATCTTTGCATGTGCAGCCAATGCTTCGATCACAGATCTGGCAGGCCTGGTCATCCGCAATATTAACCGTTTCGTTACCAGAGATTTTTATATTGGTCAGATCAAGCATGTAAAGTCTCTGTCCTATCATTCTCTTGCAGGACAGAAATTATCCGGAGATGAGAATTTCTATCTTGCTCTTGCTGATGATGCCGATGAAAAGGCATTCTCCCTGATCGCTGATCATTTTTCCGGGGACAAACAGAATGATACAACGGATATTTTTGATGCCGTTTGTGAGTTTATCAACGTCAGCAACGGTCTTTTTGCTTCTGAGCTGAGCGAGAAAGAGAAAGAATTAGAATTAGAGCCGGTATTTGCTTATCAGGATCAGACCATAGAAGGAGATTTCCATATCCTGCCGGTCTACATAGAGGATCACCGTATCAATCTTGTAATTGCAGACAATGATCAGGTCAAGCTGGGAGATACTCCTTATCATTTCGCATCTAATGAAAAGCAGGTTTACGATATTCCGACAGATTCCAAGGGATCTGTATTGGTCGTAGATGATTCCAGAATGTCACGAATGATCATGAAGAATCTTCTGGAGGAGGAAGGTTATTCTGTCATTGGCGAAGCTACAAACGGTGAGGAAGCTATAGAGATGTTTAAGCAGCATCCGGCAGACCTTACGACTCTCGATATCACGATGCCAAAGATGGACGGTATCGAGACATTGCAGAAGATCCTGGAGATCGATCCGGAGGCAAAGGTCATCATGATCACTGCTGCCGGTCAGCAGTCTAAAGTGTTAGCCGCTTTGAAATACGGTGCAAAGCAGTTTATCACCAAACCATTTGAAAAGGATGTTGTATTAAACAACATCAAAGAAGTTCTCGGCAAATAGCCCCGGGAACAACGCATCATTGAATATTTTATCTTAATTCGATACTCCTAACATAATAGCAGCCACCGGGCAGATACTATTTCTGACCGGTGGCTGTTGTTATATTATCATTCTCACTTTTTTCTTTGTTCCATCCATACGAGCAGATCCTCCAGCTTCAATGGCTTGCTGTAAAGATACCCCTGAAATGCATTACATCCCAGTCTCTCCAGTTCATCTCTCTGCTCCTTGGTCTCCACATACTCTGCTATGATCTTAAAATCAAGTGACTGACCCAGATATACAATGGAACCAATAATATCGCTGTTTCTCTCATTGTCCAGAATATCTCTCGTCAATGATCCATCCAACTTCACCACATTAAAGTAACTGGTCTGCAGATACATTAATGAGGTATGTCCCATACCAAAATCATCAATCAGGAACTTATGTCCCTTTGCCTTCAGATTCTTTATCTTGTCCGCAATATCAATAGATGTCGAAAGGGCATCCTGTTCCGTAATCTCCAGACAAAACCATTCGTTCGGAATATGATACTTCTCTACCACATCTGCAATACACCGCTCAATGCCGTCCCATTCCAGAGACTCATTGGTAATATTGACAGATACTTTAAACTCTGAAGAGGTCTCAGGCTTCATCTGAGTGACTGCCCTAGCCGCCTCATCAAAAATAAACTGTTCCAGCTTATGCAGGATATGTGCCTCCTTTGCCAGCTGGATGATCAACGGCGGATAGATAAATCCAAGCTCCGGATGATTCCAGCGGATCAATGCTTCCACACCGATACATTCGCCATCACAATTTACCTGCGGCTGATACATCATAAACAGTTCTTTGTTGCGTACTGCCTCTGCCAGCTCCGATGCCAATACTCTCGCCACATCCCCCAGATCGTCCTCTCTCTTAGTTAGAATGCCAATGGAATTGTTCTCCTCTTCCCGCTGCATCTCCTCTACTAACCGTTTCACCTCTCTGGCAATACGGAGCCGGCTCTGCTCCTCATAAATCCGCACAAACGGCCGGTAGATCAGAACACCCGCCGTCAGACAGACAACCTGAAGCACAGCTCCTCTCCAGGATCCCGTTGCCTGATAACCGCTTAACAAAATCGGCGTAGTCCAGTCCACTTCATTGACAACATGTGGCACGATTCCACTGTAAATCGCTCCATAGGTAATGAGACAATTGGCAATCGGCACCAGAATAAACGGCACCAGAAAGATCGAGTTAAAAATAACCGGAATACCAAAAAGTGCAATCTCGCTGATATTAAAAATCACCGTTGGTGCTGCCATGGACGCCAGATGACGTACATCCTTCTTTCTTGCAAAAAGAAGAATCGCAGTCACCAGACAGAGCATCGCCCCGGCACCTCCCAGCAGTACAAAAACATCCTGCATGGTTTTGCTGAAAATCCCCGCCGTCACATCAGTAAAGTGCTGTTTGATCACTGTGTCCAGCATGTTATGACCATGAAAACCAAGGAACCACAATCCATGGGTCAAAAAGATCACAATGAGTCCGGATCCCAGACCGTTTTTTATCGGAGTCAGCAAATAATTAAATATCTGCTCCATGAGTTCCTGAATCCCATCCACTCCGAAACACACGTGGAAAAGCTGATGCAGCAGAGAGAAGAACCCAATAATGATCACAGCCGGTTCAATCCCTTCAATGGCCGCAATATAAACACTGTCCGTATTCATCCCATGTTGTCCGATCATCTGAAAAAGTCCTCTGCCCTTTAAAGCATAATATACCACACTGGAGATCAATGCTACCAGAAGGGCACTGAACGTATGCATATTGCTGAACTTATCAACCGAAAAATCATCATACTGGATGCCGGAATATCCTGCAAATGCTGCCAATGTTATGATCACAAGAATGATGATACTTCCCGTGCTCTCATTGACTCCCTTTTTACGTCTCATCATATTGGAATAACCGACACTGACAGCTGCTGCCAAAAAAACAGAAAAGAAACGATTCACGCAGCAATAGAGACACAGAAAAAAATCCTCCACACGTCCGCCTAACAAATGGTGCATAAAACTCTGGTACGCAGAGATTGGAAGATTCACCAGCATTGCTGACAAATACCCCACGACCAGCAACGGTATCATCATGATCATCCCCTGCCTTATCGCACCTAGTACACAGCTGTTTTCCATTTTATCTGTAATATGCATAAGCACTTTTTTTATCGGATCCATCTTTAGTACCCCTTACATTTCCTGTATTTTACCTATCTCATACGCTTCTTATCCCAATTCATTTTTCCACATCCTTGTACAGGTATATTTTACCACTTTATAAAAGTCAAAACAAGACCCGTAACATACACGTTAAATAAGAAAAGATCCTTTTGTAACAGCCAAAATGCACTGTTATCCAAAAGAATCTTTTCCTAAAATTTAGTCACTTTAACCTGTGTTTATCAGCTTTCAAAGGAAGCATTCTTGCTGATCCCCCGTTTTTTCAGGAGCTTTTTGTATGCCTCTAGTTTTTTCTTTGAAGTCTTTACAATAACTTCATCAGAACCATTTGCAAATGCATTTTTGCCTACATTGCCTGCTTTCAGTTTTTCAGATTTAATGATTATCTTTTTCAGATTTTCACATCCGTCAAAAGCATTTTTACGACTCCATCCGGTTCACATTCGCTCCGGATATGCAAAACATCATCCTGATTCAGCAGGATGCAGCCACAATGCCCCTCAAAAGTCGGAAAACATACGATCAGCAGATCCGCATCGATCTCCGGACTGTACTCATTCATGGACAGCGTTTCTCCATACAAAATCGTCCGCTCGTATCCCCGAAGCCACTTTTCATCCATATCCGGAAAGATACTTCGAAAGCTGTGACCGATCATCTTTTCCAAGGGCATTCCTTCCAATCTCGCCAATGCAGGGTTTCCATACCGGAATACCCAATCGATCGCCCGGAAATCGTCCTCAAATATCATCTCAATATCCGCAAAGGCAAAGGGCATATGCTCAAACCCTTTATAGTATTCACAATATTCGGCGGTGGAAACAGGCGTCCCTATCGTTGAAAATCCCCGTATGACCCTTTTTCTCTGACGATACAGCTTTTCATCAATCTCCTTTTTGCGGCTTTGGGTATAATCCAGTATTTCCCCGTTATTCAGATTGATGGTATCGGTAATACTGTATACCGCGATCGCAGATACAAGACACCCCCGGCGCACCTCGATAAAAGCTGTCCCTAGCAGTTCCGAAAGCTCCCTATAGGTCATTCTCGTTTCCAGAACCTCACCTCTGTTCATATGTATATCTGCATACTTCCGGCGCATATGAACGTATAGGATATCCCGTACCGAAATTGTCACCCTGCGACGATGGGAAATGATCGTAATTTTTTGTTCCTTCTGCATTTTATTGATTCTCTGTATTGTATCCGTCCGGATTCATGGTCTGCCATCTCCAGGAATCTGCACACATTTCCTCAATCCCATACTGTGCCTGCCAGCCCAGCTCCTTTTTGGCTAAGGATGCATCGGAGTAGCATGTCGCAATATCACCGGGACGTCTCGCCTTGATCTGATATGGAATCTCCTTGCCGCAGGCTTTTCCGAATGCCTTGATCACATCAAGAACACTGTATCCCTTTCCGGTTCCCAGGTTGTAGATCTTAACTCCCGGATGCTCCATCAGCTTGTTGATCGCCTTAACGTGTCCCTTTGCCAGATCTACTACATGAATATAATCACGTACTCCGGTTCCGTCCGGTGTATCATAGTCATTCCCGAAGACACCGACACACTCCAGCTTACCGATCGCCACCTGTGCCACATAAGGGAGCAGATTGTTTGGGATACCCTTCGGATCCTCGCCGATGAGACCGCTTTTGTGGGCTCCGATCGGATTGAAATAACGAAGAAGGATCACGTTCCACTCCTCGTCTGCTGTATGGAAATCCGTCAGGATCTGCTCCAGCATATGCTTTGTCCAGCCGTAAGGATTGGTACATACGCCCTTTGGACATTCCTCTGTGATCGGGATAAATGCAGGGTCTCCATAAACCGTTGCAGAGGATGAAAAGATAATGTTTTTGCAGCCGTTCTCCCGCATCGCCTTGCACAGATTCAGGGTGCCACCGATATTATTTTCATAGTACTCCAATGGCTTGGAGACAGACTCTCCCACTGCCTTAAGCCCCGCAAAATGGATCACGGCATCGGGCTTTTCCTTTGAAAAAATGCTGCTCATTGCATTATAGTCTCTGATATCGCTGTTATAGAAGGTCAGCTCCTTCCCAGTAATCTCCTGCACTCTCTGTACTGCCTTCTCGCTGGCATTGTACAGGTTATCCACGATAACTACCTCATAACCTTCATTTAAAAGCTCCACGCAGGTATGACTTCCTATGTATCCTGCTCCACCTGTAACTAAAATCTTCATAGCGAACCTCCCTTTCGTCCTTGCTTTTATGTCTATCTGAAGGGTTCATCATAAAACTCGTATGCCACCCTGCAAACGCACCTTTAATACGTGACAGCTGTCGTCCCCGTAGATTGCTTCTATCTGCTCCTTGTAAGCAGCCACTGCCTCATTTTTTACAAATGCCTGGATCGTGCCGGCAAAACCGCCGCCATGGACACGGCACACACCGTTCTCCCCCAGAATCCTCTCACTGACTGCCAGAGCAACGGTTACATTCTGGGAATCCACATCCTTTGGACTGTAAATGTTCTGCAGGTATTTTGCAGAGGAATCTCCGCTTGCCTTGATCACACTTAAAAATCCCGGATAATCAGACTCCTCCAGTGATTTCACGCCCCGTAGAACCCTCTCCTCTTCCTCATAGAAATGAATGGCACGAAGTACCGCTCTGCCGGAAGTCTCTTTCCAAAGCTTGGGAAGCTCTTTAAAAAATGTCTCCCTCGGCACTTCTCTTAAATGCTCCCTGCCCAGAGCCTGTGCCACCTGATTCATCTCTGCCGGCACTGCGGCATAGTCCGGTGTCAGATCGGCATGAGATCCTTTGGTATCCACAATACAAAGGCTTAAGCCTGCCTTTTCAAAATCGGTGTGTACCTGCCTGACCTCCGGATGCTCCTTCTCCTTAAAGTCAATAAAGATCATACCGCCAACACTACAAGCCATCTGGTCCATCAGGCCACATGGCTTGCCAAAATATATATTCTCTGCATACTGGCCGATCTGGGCAATCTCGATGCTGGAAACTTTCATATCATTGTAGAGCCCGGAAAGGATCGTGCCGATCAGGCTCTCAAATGCTGCAGAAGAAGACATCCCAGCTCCCATCAGCACATCACTGGTAATATATGCCGTAAAGCCGCCGACCTTGTGGCCACGCTCCTTCATCCCCGCTGCAACTCCACGGATCAATGCTGTGGTGGTGCTTTGCTCCTCTTCCTTCATAGAAAGATCCGCTACATCAACCTCCTCCATCGGGAAATCTCCGGATACTAAACGGATCACCGGCTCCTCTGCCTTTGCCACGATCGCAATGGCATCCAGATTGATCGAAGTCGCAAGCACCATACCATTCTGATGGTCCGTATGATTGCCACATACCTCACTGCGCCCCGGCGCACTATATATCTCAATTTCCTTTTCGGAAGGGAATAACTCGGTAAACCGGTCAATCGCCCGGATATACCGCTCTCTATTATAAGGAACTCTCTGCTCATCCACATAGATTTCCTTGATCCTCTGATCCAGTGATCCCTGCTCCAGAGATTCCCGTACACTCATGATATTCTGCATGTCTTTTCCTCCATGTCATATTTGTTACCTCATAAAGTGTACCATATCAGGTTTCGTAATGCAACAAATGCCGGTCACTCTTAATATGAACGAAAACATTCCTTCATTTTTTCCAGACGACACAAAGCTTCGTCCAGAGTTTTCTTTTCCCGTGCAAAATGCAGCCTGATCAGATGATTGACATCCTCTTTGAAAAAGCTGGAGCCCGGAACTGCTGCCACGCCAATATTTTTGATCATCCATTCACAAAATTCCAGATCTGAGAATCCATGAAACTGCGGAAGCTCCAAAAAGTCTGATATATCGATCAGCACAAAATACGTTCCCTGTGGTACATTATGCTTCAGACCAATTTTATCCAGTCCCTTTAGAAAATAATTTCTTTTTTCTGTGTAAGTCTGTAGCAACTTCTCATAATACTCATCCGAGAATTTCAACCCCACCGTTGCTGCCTCCTGGAGAGGCGCTGCCGCTCCAACCGTCAGGAAATCATGAACCTTCTTGGCCGCTTCAATGACCTTCTCAGGTCCAATCAGATAGCCAAGCCGCCATCCTGTAATAGAGTATGTTTTTGACAATGAATTGCAGGTAATGGTATGCTCATACATTCCCGGAAGGGAAGCCATACAAATATGCTTATTCGGTGCATATACCATATGTTCATACACTTCATCCGTCACAACAAATGCATCATATCTGACTGCCAGTTCACCGATTGCCATCAGCTCATCCCTGCGAAAAACTTTTCCGCACGGGTTCGATGGATTACAGACGATGATCGCTTTTGCGCCATCCCGAAATCCCTGTTCTACCAGCGTAATATCGAACTCATACTCCGGCGGAATCAACGGAATATAAATGGGATCGGCTCCGGAAAGAATCGCATCTGCACCATAATTTTCATAAAACGGAGAAAATACCATCACCTTGTCACCGGGATTACAGATTGTCATCATGGCACACATCATAGCTTCCGTTCCACCACAGGTAACAACGATTTCTTTATTGGGATCGATCGCCCTGTGAATTGTTTTTCCCTGCTTCTGCGCCAATGCCTCCCGGAAATTCGGCGCACCAAAGGTCACCGAATACTGATGCGGTCCTTTGTACGCCGCCTCTGCCAAAGCATCCATTATTTCCTTCGGTGGATCAAAGTCAGGAAAGCCCTGAGACAAATTGATGGCTCCATATTCATCACTGATACGCGTCATTCTCCGGATCACAGAATCAGTAAAGGTTTGTACTCTTTTACTTAATTCAGGCATTTTTATCTCCTTCCTGATGTAACAGCCTCAATCACTTGAAGCTTTTTTACGACCTTGTTTGTCCTGCCCGTTTTCTCCATTGTTCCATTCTATCTCATTTTCTACAATATTGAATCGTTTAAATTCCGGAATGGAAGCATTGTAATATTGTTCAAGAATAGATGGGTCTTTCGAAAGGGAGTACAGTATAGTGACACTGGAAGGATAAAGCACCTTATCCAGTTTGCAGGATCGAAACTTATTGAAGCCTTCTACCTCTTTGGAGCAAAGAATCTGTTTGATAAATTCTAATTCTCCCTGATCCTTTACCAGATGGCATATGTTACTTTTGAATACATCAAATGAGCTTCGTTCCATAAAATGTGTTCCTTCCGTTATGCACCGTACTTTTTCTTGTGCACTTTTTCTCTCTAATAAATATCCTTCGTCTCAACAGAAGCTTTTAATTCATTGGCAAGCTCATATATATTGTTGAGTATTATTTTACAATCCTTCATGCCATCTACCGTGGAATCTGATACCTTGATGCCCTCCGCAGATGCAGCCGCAACCTCTTCTCCTGTTGCCGACAGATGTGATATATTATCCGATATCACTGACGTTGAATCAAGTATTTTATTGATGCTCTGCTCTGCAACATGTATGCTTGACATCAGCACATCCATTGTATTGCCTACTTCAACAAATGTTTTTTCTGTTTCATCAATAAGTGCGTTCTGTTTATCAACGGATAACACAGATTCATTGATACTCTCGTTCGCTTTTTGGGTATCTTCATTCAGCTTCTGTATGATATTTGTAATACTTTCAGAAGCCTTCTTAGTCTGTTCCGAAAGCTGACGGATTTCCTCCGCAACGACCGCAAACCCCTTTCCCGCTTCTCCTGCGCGGGCTGCCTCAATCGACGCATTCAGTGCAAGAAGATTTGTCCTTGCGGATATATTAACGATATCACCAACAAAATTCTGTACATCATTAACCTTCTCTGTAAGACCACTTATTACATCAACAATGATATTACTTGCGTCCTGTACATTCTGTGCCTGTTCTTTTAATTGACCAACAACCACCTTGCTGTTATTTACCGATTCATCTGTCTTATCAGATGCACTTATCATCTGATTAATTTCTTTTTCCGCCATATCCGTGTTTTCCTGAATCTCAGAACACATAACCGCCTGTCTCTGGATTGCCTCTGCCGTACTTTCCGTGCTGTCTGCGATATCCCCCATAGAGCTGTGGCTGATATCTATACTTTTCTCAAGTTCATTCAGCATAGTCATCGCTTTTTCAAACTCGTCAGAAATATTATCCGCAATAGCAACCATTTTCGTATTGCTTTCATTCTGTTTTGCAGCCGCCTCCTCAATCTGGGATACCTTCTCGCCAAAATACTGAATCAATATATTCGCTATATTGATCGATATGATCGTCACAAGAATGATTACAAGGATAGCTAATATCCTGCTTGTTAACAGTTCCGAATTGCTACTGTCAAAATCCTTTATTAATCGCACAATATTTGCTAATATAACTAAACCATTGGCACAATACATCAATCTTTTATTAAGATAAACCATAACGGAAATAATCATCGGAATTCCATATGTCCACACGATATCCGTAGAATTCAGTAATACAACAACAACATATCCAATCGCTATATTTACTGATAATAGAACCTCACATATATGTGTTTTCTTTTTCATTATGTATGCTGCGATTGATGCAGTCATAACAACCAACGCTGTGATAAACTGTATTATAATCCTGCCTGCCTGTTCTCCCTTTGAAACTCCTAATGCCGCTAAGACTGTTACTGCAATAAACCCAAATACTATCAGAATCGTGATCAGTACCATCCTGTTTGCTCTCTGATATTGATTTTCTGTCATATTTTTCCTCCTCGTTCTCCTTATAAATTTTCCTATACCTTCATAACCTTGCGTACAACAAATAATTATTTCTGTTTACTGTATCATACCAGTTTTATTATATCGCAGACTATGTTGATTTCAAGATTTTTTTATCAGCACCGGTCACTTTTTCTATGTGAAGACAAGAGAATACCCCATTTATATGCAATCCATTTGACGCACTTTTCATTTTGTAAATCCATTTTTAGTCCTATTTCTTTCCGGCTTATACTCCGACAGAAATAATCCTGTCAAAGTAAGTACCGTTCCTATTCTGGCTAATAAGGTCAGTTTCTCATGTAAAATTAGTACAGAAGTAATGACCGTTATCACCGGAACCATATAGATATAAACGCTTGTCTTTACTGCGCCCAACTCTTTTACTGCAAAATTCCATGTCACAAAGCAAAGCGCAGAAGCTCCCAATCCCAAATGCAAAATATCTAGCTGCTTAGCTCGTTTTCTGCACAAAAAATAGGCAGGCCTCTTTCGGACTGCCTACCCGCCAATGGGATATTCGGATTAAGGCATTACCCACGCCTCCCTACGGACATTACTATTATATTCAAACATTACTATTAAAATTCACTGATTTCATCGTATAGTATCTCCCATTTTTCCTGCATAGCTGCAGTAACAGCATCGTCATAACCATAGGTAAATCCAAATCTTCTACTATCATTCGTCATTGTCTGTTTCCTCCTGATTCTATCTGCCGTCATGTAATATGGATCCTGTATCACACGACTAAATCTTCTTGTCTGATTTTTATTGCACAAAAAAAGAAAGTGTATTTCAACTTTCTTTTCTTAATCTTACCTACACTATATAATCATCTCTGATAGATTCTATATCTTTTCTCTAACTCCACGAAATTATTTGTTCTCTTTGCAAGAGGAGTAGAATTTCCATTACGCAATTCATATCTGCAAAACCGAAATATTACACCCAGCCCCGCACATACTCTTGATATCTCTTGACACTGCACCGGAACTGCTTCCCTCACCAGAGCGGCGAACCGGTGTTTGCGATAATGACACAGAATATGTCAGTGGATGTATTGCCGGACGTTACCCCTTAGCTGTGAGTCTCATGTTCAGTTTTCTCGATTCTAAGCATACGATATCCAATACCAATATGCGTCTGGATATATTTTTCCCCAGTTTTCTCAGATTCTAGCTTTTTCCTCAGTGTTGCCATAAAAACCCTAAGAGAAGCAACATCATTTTCTGAACATCGTCCCCAAATCTGCTGGGTTATATAGGTATGTGTCAGTACCCTTCCCACATTGCGGGATAAAAGGCAGAGCAGCTTATACTCAATGGGCGTCAAATGTAGTTCTTCTCCCTTCAGATATGTACAGCCAGCCGTATAATCTATCTTTAATGCCCCATTTTCAAAAATAGAGGTTTCCAGCTGATCCCCAGCCTGTGTTATGGCAAGCCTCCTTTGAGTGACGCGGATACGTGCAAGTAATTCCTCTACCGAAAATGGTTTTGTAATATAGTCATCAGCCCCTGCATCCAGTGCTTCTATTTTGTCCGTATCCTCACTTCTGGCACTGATCACAATAATTGGCATATTCGACCATGTCCGAATTTTCTTTATTACCTCTACTCCTTCTATATCCGGGAGACCCAGATCCAGAAGAACAATATCCGGATTATGAGACGAAGCCTCCAGAATAGCTGAAGATCCGTTTTCTGCTGCCAGATATTTATAGTCATGTGTTTTTAATGTAGTAATGATCAGGTTTCGTATAGGCCTGTCATCCTCAACCACAAGTATTAATGTTTTATTCATTTAATGTCACCTCACTTAAGGGTAAAGTAAAAATAAAATTGCAACCATGAGGAGCATGATCCGTAAGAATCAGGGTTCCGTTATGTGCTTCTATGATAGAATGGCACAATGCCAAACCAAGTCCCAGACTCCGGTGACTATCTGCAACTGTTGTTTTCCCTGTATAAAACATCTCAAAAATATGCGGCTTCATTTCTTCCGGAATTCCAGGACCGTTATCCTCTACACTTATCTGTGCTTTTCCCTCTGTTTTGATTCCCCGAATGCAGATTACAGAACCTGGCAGCGTATATTTTATTGCGTTATCAATTAAATTTACCAGAACCTGTATAATGAGCCGTACATCCATACGTACAAGAACAAGTTCTTCACAGTCTGCCATAATTTTATAATCATCATGTTTCCGGCTAATATGCCGAAGTGACTCTGCAATCACTTCATCCAAAAGCTGATCCGTAAATTTAAATTTCAACCTTCCATCATTCAGCCTGGTAATGGAAAGAAGATTCTCCACAACTCCGATCAGCCATTCGGAATCATCATAGATGTCGGTGTAAATCTGATGCCTAGTAGCTTTATCCAAGCGATCGCTGTTGCTAAGAAGCATATCTGCATTGCCGGAAATGGAACAGAGCGGGGTCCGAAGATCATGAGAGATTGCACGAAGAAGATCTGCACGGAGCTGCTCATTTTTGGCTAAAACTGCATTTTTCTCTTTTTCCATAGCATTTTGTGCGTTCTCCATGGCAAGCGCACATTCATTTATTACAGAAAGCAGAATACTGTATTCAAAAGAATCCAGTGTTTCTTTTTTCATCGGTATCCCAATTACGCCATAAACATTATTCCCGCTTCGGATTGCCAGATATAAACATTTGACCTGTGAAAAATAGTGTGCGGTTACACCGACACGCTGGCTGTTTTCATAGATCCATCTGGCTGCATTCTGCTCTTCTTGTGTTAAAAAATCTTCAGTATTTTCTTTTTCCCCGGAGAAAAGTTTTCCCTCTGATAAAGTTCCATTTTTCACAATATATGCTGTAATATTGCAGTTTAATAAGCGAACCAGCTGTGTACAGGTAACCCCAAGGATCTCCGTTTCTCCTTTTTCCCTTTGCAGCAGGCGATCTGTGTCAAACAGAACCTGTGTACGGAAGGCAAGCTGTGCGGACAGTTTAGCATGTGTTTTCAGCTTTGCCGCAAGTGTTCCTGTAAGCACGGACGAAATAAGCATGATAAGAAATGTTACCGGATATCCCACCGCATACGTCTGAAAAGACATTCTCGGCTCTGTGAGAAAAAAACAAAACAAGAATACGCTTAAAATAGATCCGGCTATGCTGCAAAAATATCCATCTGTCACAATTGAAGTAAGCAAAACCCCCAGAATGTATATAGTTACAATATTTGTATCCGTAAAATTCAACTTTTGAAATAACAGACCGATTAAAGTACATATTGCAAATATAAAAGCTGTCAGGACATAGTCTTTTGCAGACGGCTTTCCCGCAGGTCCTGTAAATGACCATTTCGAATAAGTTCTATTTTTTACCGCATCCTGAACAATATGGATATCAATATCCGGTACAATTTCAATTAGCTTTTCCGTCAAAGTTGATTTGCTGAAAAAGTGATTTCGTCTGGCATTGCTTTGTCCGATAACAATTATTGTAACGCTAGAAAGTCTGGCATATTCTGCGATCTGCACGGGCACATTTTCTCCATGGGTCATTACTATTTCTGCCCCGAGTTTTTCCGCATACCGGATATGTTCTTCCAGCTTTTCTTTATCCCTAGCTTCTGCTTTTGTACCTGTCTGCACATACAGAGCTGTAAAACGAGCTTGCAGCGTATTTGCCAACTTTGCTGCAGTATTTACTATTTTTAGGTTCGAGGGTGCTGCGGACAGACAAACAAGAATATGGTCATCTGCCTTTTGAATATCATCTTCAATTTTCTGATTCATCCTGCCTATCCCCTTTTTCTGCTGTTTTGGAAATTATATCATGCGACTGTGTTATGGTCAAAATCTTTTCTGCCACTTCGGCCTGTCTATCAAAAATCATAATTTCTGTTTCCTGATGATATCCAAAAACTGATCTATTTTATTTGCAATATAAAAGCCAACACCAAACATACAAAATACAGCAACCACTAGCATTCCCTGTCCCATTACCATCACCTCTTTATCAGTCTATCTGGCAACTTAATTATATATGGAAGCATTTCTGAAGAGCCCTGTATTCTCCTAACACCAGTAATTTATTATTCGCTGCAAAATATGTATCCGGGGAAATCGCAATACTGAATTCCCCTTCATCCTTTACCGCCAGGATATTAATGTTATAACGTTTCCTGACATCCATCTCACCTACTGTCTTTCCAACCCATCCTTCTGGCACTTCTACCTCAAAGATTGCATGGGACGCATCCACCTCCATATAGTCAAGGATATGATCATCTGTGTAACGGATAGAGGCCCATTTGGCAACCTGTTTTTCGGGATAAACCACTTTGTCGGCACCATTGCGTAAAAGAAATTTTTCCTGAACATCACGTTCAGCCCTGGAGATTACCAGTTTTGCTCCCAACTCTTTTAGAAGTGACGTTGTTTCAAGGGAATTTTGAAAACTTCCCCCAATGGCCACAAAACAGATATCATAGTTTCCAATCCCAAGGGAGCGTAAAAATTCCGCATTAGTGCTGTCACCGATTTGCGCATTGGTCACAAACGGCAGTACTTTGTCCACTCTTTCTTCATTCCAGTCAACCGCCATAATTTCATGGCCCCTCTCTTCCTCCCCTCCTCCCCCCTCCCCCCCCCCCGCCATAATTTCATGGCCCAGCTGGCTTAACTGCATAGCAATATGCCTTCCAAATCTTCCAAGTCCAATAAGCAATACATTTTTCATAATTTTATCTTTCTCCTTCTCATCCAACTGTAATCTTCTCCAAGGGCAGTTTTGCATTCCCCTTATCTCTTCCGGAAAACACCGCATAAATTAAGGTCAGACCGCCCACACGTCCCAGATACATTAGTATAATCAGCACAGTTTGTGAAAAAACATGAAGCCCCGGTGTAATCCCCAGTGTCAGTCCTACCGTACCTACAGCTGAAGCAGCTTCATACAGGCAATCTAAAAGTGGAAGACCTTCATATACGCTGATTGCGATTCCACCTAAAAAAAACAGGTTAAAATAAAGCATAGCTATCGTTGCTGCATTTTTTATCACAGGATATTCCAATCTTCGTCCAAAAGCCCCTACATTTTCCTTACTTCGGAATGTCGCAATTGCATTTAAGATAAGCACTGTGAAGGTTGTCGTTTTCATTCCACCTGCTGTAGAACCCGGCGAACCACCGATCAGCATCAACATGATCATAACTGCTTTTGAAGCCTCACTCATCTTTGAAATATTTATCGTGTTAAATCCTGCTGTCCTTGTCGTTACCGATTGGAACACCGCAGCTAATAGGCGTTTCCCTGCAGATAGATTTTTCAGATCACAGACGAAGAAAAAAACTGTAGGAAACAAGATCAGACCTGCAGTAGTCATCAGAATAATCTTGCTTTGCATACGGTAACATTTAAAGTTTAGTTTATTCGTATAAATATCATCCCAGGTGAGAAAACCAATCCCTCCTACAATGATCAGCAGCATAATTTCCACATTTACAAAGGCATTTCCAGAATATCTAGTCAAGGAAGGGAAGGGATTGTCAGCCGTTCCCAGGATATCAAACCCGGCATTACAAAAAGCTGAGATTGAATGAAAGGCCGACATCCAGATTCCCTTTCCACCATAATCAGGTAAAAAAGCTGGCAGTAACAACAGCGCCCCTGCAGCTTCCAGCAGAAATGTCCCCTTTAAAATAAATCTTGTTAGTCTGACAATTCCACCCACTTTAGGTGCTGATATTGCATCCTGCATAGTACTTCTTTGCATAAGAGATATTTTTTTCCCGGAAAGAATGGAAACAGATGCTGCCACCGTTACCACGCCAAGCCCGCCAATTTGTATGAGTACAAGAATAATCGTCTGTCCTGCCATGGACCAGTAGCTTCCAGTATCCTTCACCACCAGACCTGTCACACACACTGCGGAAGTGGCTGTAAAAAGGGCCTCATGAAATGGAGTTGATACTTTATCCAAAGTGGAAAATGGAAGCATCAGCAGAACGGTTCCTAAAAGAATCACTCCTGCAAACCCCAGAATAATTAACTGAAAGGATGTCAGATGTTTTTTCTTATATGTTTTTTCTGGCATAAATAATCAGCACTCCTTATTATTGATTCTAAATACTGCTATCTTTGTGCTGTTTTTATTATATATAATTGCTTTCAAAGATGGTATAAGAGTCTCTAATTCTGTATTAAGATTGTATAAAGATTTAATGCAGCTGCAATAGCATATCTGAAATTTTTTGATTAACCGGAACGGATGAGACCGTTTCAAGTTTTGTGTAAACTCAAAAAACTGACATAAGATTTTATTGA
>ERZ780030.182-NODE-182-length-34283-cov-17.357953_pt1 | contig 34283 bp, 47 predicted proteins | sample MGYA00511857_ERZ780030 | MGnify/ENA primary metagenome ERZ780030 (study PRJEB29588, sample SAMEA2162530) | human gut metagenome | biome: human gut; feature: human-associated habitat; material: faeces | place: Denmark | collected 2008/2010 ... | reverse complement strand
GACTGGAACTCGTGTATACGTTAATAGCGTATCGAGGGTTCGAATCCCTCTCTTTCCGCTGAATATAGCCGTTTCTTGAAATAGAGAATCGGCTTTTTTATTGCAAAAAAATCCAGTGAGACACTAAGTGAGACACTTGTACCATTTTTTATTAAATAAAACCGCCCCTTTCGGAGCGGTTTCTTTTTTTTTGCTATTTCATCAGTTTGCTCCAAGTATCTCTGCCAACAATGCCATCAACTTCGATACCTGAATTTTTCTGAAATCTTTTTACGGCTGATTCAGTGTCAGAACCGAATTCTCCGTCAGGTCCGTATTTGCCGATGTTATATTCATAAGCCACAAGAGCGAGCTGAAGAACCTTGACAGCTGTACCAGTATCACCCTTACGAATTGTGGGAAAAGATATAGATACGCCATCAGAGCGATATTTTGGACGGGCATACCCAAAAATCAGGGAGCTGTTACAGCCTATTTCACGTTTACCTACACAGTCATAGGGTTCATTGCCTTTGTTACCCTCAATTACAGTTAATATGCCATTTGTATTGCTTATAACAATTCCCACGTGGTCAGCATCACCGGAGCTGTCCCAATCATAGTAAAGTATATCGCCAGACTGGATATTACTGTCAGTATGCCATACACCGAGAGCTTTAAACTTCTTTATTTGGCTGTTGCAGGACATATCAACAGGAATTATATCTGTAATATCAAGCTTTTTTGCAAGCCAAGATATAAAGCAAGCACACCATTCAATTCTGTAAGAATATCCCATATCCTTGCAGTATGTAGTGTAATTATTTCCGAGCTGTTCAATTGCAAGATTGATTATTTTGTTTTTCATTCTGATTTTCCTTTCTGGTATTGAGTGCCGAAATAGAAGCTTATAACGACTGTAAAAACGGTCTGGAACTGTTCTGATGATATTTTACCATTTAAAGACAAAACAGCGAATACAGCCGTTAAAACAAGCGTTACGATTGACTTGACATCAATCAACTTTGCAATGTTTTTAAGCATTTTCAAGCACCTCGATTTTGTGTTTGAGTTCTTTGATTTCTTCCTGAAGTGTCGCAACCTGTTCTTCAAGAATCGGCACACGAACAGTAAAATTATTATGTTTTCTTACTTCTTCAGTCAGTCCCTCAAGCTTTGTATTTACAACAGCCTGATTTACTTCAAGCTGATGCTGTAATTTTCTGTTGCTTGATGAAGTAGTTACAATAACTCCTGCCACAGAACATACACCTGTTATCAGTGCAATAATTATTTCAATCATTGTCTGAACCTCCTTAGTCATCGGCAAGGAGAATTGCCCCTTGCATATAGTATTTTTTGCCGTTCAGAGTACAATCGTTGAAAGAAATGGCGGGGAACTGCAAGGAAGTAAGCACATATACATCTTTCATAATACATTCAGAATATTTACTAAAAACGTTCTGCATCATTGTTATTTTTGAAGAGAAGTTATAGTTTAAGTAAGTAATCTGTGTTAATCTAATAGGTTCAGTTGCATTATCAGAAGATAAAATTATTGATGAAATATTGTTACTATATTGCTGAGTAACAGCAAGAACAGTTTCTTCCTGACTTGTAAGTTGATTTATTGCTTTACCTATTATGAAGCTATACAGGTTTTCATTTCCTGTAAGAGTGTAACTTGAACTATACAAGAAGCAAGAAAAGCAAAAAACGTTTCTTGTTTTGGTAGTCTTAGAATTAATCCAAGCGTTACCTCCAATATTTATAACAATTTCATTTCCTTTATTAATTTTTATGCCGATTGTATTATTTGAAATAAAAAAATGTATCCAAGCAGTTTCAGTTGCATAAAAATAAGCATAAGTTCCGTCCTCTGCTGTTACTACATTATGCCATTCGTAAGCTGTCTGCAAGTCTGAAACAAGCTCTGAAAAAGTATCTATGTTGTAATTTTTCGTATATGTCTGATCCATATTTAACCCTCACTTTCTATAACTTCCAAGTCACCTGATATACCTTCACTCAATCCGATAAGGTCACTGCACATAAGTCCATAAGGCGACTTATACACAGTAGTGCTTTTTAGCAGATTAGGAGTCAAGAAAGAGCCGTTTTTGTCAGTAATTTTGAGGATATATGAGGTGTCTGTGTTTTCTGATACTTCGATAGTAGGAGAAAAGCCGTCTGCACCTTTTTCGCCTGTATCTCCTTTTTCGCCTCGTTCACCTGTATCGCCCTTATCTCCTTTATCGCCTTTAAGCCCCTGAAATTCGCCACCGGTAATCTCATTTTTTAATTTTGCGATTTCGGTATTGACTTTGGTATATGCCAAATCCTTGACCTTTGCGGACTGAGAACGCTTTGCTGATGCATACAGCACACGAGTATCTTTACCAGCACAGGAAAGAGTATAACCGCCTCTGAACGTCCATTTTATCGATGTTATCCAGCTTATATTGCCGTCAGGGAGCTTGATTTTCTGACCGAGTTCAAAGTATTTCTGACAGTGGCACTTTAGCGAAAACGGTCTGAAAAACAATCCATTACAATTATCCAAATCTCCCCATATCTTTCCGCCTATATTGCGAAGAATATCCATAGCATTTTCGCCGTTCTGTTCCCAATGACCGTCCTTGAAAGGATTCTCCGAAATATCAATCACAATTCCGCCTTTACAGCTACCAATACCGCCAAAAGCACCGCTATATACATTAGTCCAGACGCCATTTATTTGTATAATAAAATCGGCAATTTCACAGGAATTGAGTTCAATTTCATCAACTGAAACTTCGTTTAAGATTTCTTCTCCAAACTGACCTATTGTAAGAAAAGGCGTGCCTGATGAATAATCCATAAAAGCAAAACCACAAGCCAGCTCTGCAAGCCACGAAATGTAATCACGAGGATTTTTGGTTGAAATTTCGCCGACCTTATCAGCAGGAAGAAGATAATATCCCACTCCTGACGGCTGATAATTTATAACGTTCTCGTTGACATACACATTGATTTTATTTTCTGCATCAAGAAATTCATTGACGGTTTCAACTATCTGCGAAACTTTGTATCCGAGGTTACCAATATTTGATGCCAATCTGCCATATATAAGATTTCCACATTCTCCATTTGTTTCATAAGATGTGCTATCAAGCCAAACAATAGCATCAGAGCCGGAAATAGTATAGATATTTTTATTTCGTGTGACAGAAGTTATCCAGAACACTCCTCTAAGCTTTTCTGTATTACTTCCGTAACGTGAAAAAACTTTGACTTTCGCCCCTGTCAGCTTGTAAGCATTTGTGTTTTCGAGGCGGATTTTAGCAGAAAGCTGTGCGGAATAAACTCCTCCGAGAGAAAAAGAGCTGTCGTCCATACACTTTGACGAAACCGAAAGCGAATTGTTTATGATGTCATTTTCATTAATGATTCGCCAGCTTGATTCACTCGGAAGAAGAATTTCAAGTCTTGCGTGTTCTTCAATGACCAAACATTTACACCTCCTCAATAGTAGCTGAAACGATGTATAAACCGCCTTTTATCGCATTTTTTGACATAACTTTCTGAACTGAAATATCAGAAGTAATGCGGGCAGATATATTTGCAACATCACTATATGTCTTATTTCCGTCACCGTTTGGAATCCAGTCGGATTCGGGGTATCTGAAATCGCACCCGAAAACAGGCTGATTAATAATCTTCATAAGATTTGAAAGATTTTTGACATCGTCATAATCCCCCTGAACTTCAACAGCAAATGAAACCCTTGCTTTATGATTTTTTACAGGATAAACAGCTGTTGAACCGTTCTCAAAAGTGAATTTATTTTGTATCGAAAAGAACGAAATATCAAGCTTTGTGACATGGTCGCAAGGAAACTGAATACCGCCGCCATAAAAATTTAGCATTCTCAAAAGCTTGCACCTCCTGAAATTGCGTTCGCCTCGTTAAGAGTCGAAACCACAAAATTTTTGATTTCTTCATCGCCGATAAAAATATTGACTTTCGGAACGCTTTGACTGTTATTTTGTACAATTTCAGCCTTTTCAGGTTCCTTACTTTGTGTACTTTTCTGTGCCTGAACATAGACATCAGAGTACTGCGGAACGGCGTTTATTCCGATATTTGATAGAATATCCTGAAATCCGGTGACTATTTTGTCGGCTGTTGGTATGTCTATCTGCGTCATAAGGCTGTCTATGCTGTCGTTCATAGAGATTGCCGTATCACTTACAGTATCATCGATGCCCACAGCAATGCCGGGAAGTATCCATTTTCCGACTTCATCACGCATAAGCCTTGACGGTGAGTGAATTTCAAAAAGTTTCTGAAAGCTTGAAGTTACGGCATTTACAGCGTTCTGACAAGTATTTGTGACATTTTCTATCGATTCGTTTAAGCCGTCAGAAAGTCCTGCACCGGTGTAAAGTCCTATTTCTTTTGCATTTCTGTAAACAATTTCTTTCTGGCTGTCCATATCGTTGTTTATGTGGCCTGCAAAGCTTGAAACATAACTTGAAATTCGGTCTTCAGATGTGAATCCTTCTCCGAAAGCTTCTGCCGTACTGATACCGGAACGCATATAAATGTCGTTGAGGGAACTTTGCTCGTTATAAATTTTACTTTCAAGGTCTTCAATGCCGGATTTTATAACCTCGCTATTTGTGTCGGCATATTTTTCTTTAAGTTTTGCAAGCTGAGTCTTGTCGTCTTCATAGACTTTCTCCATTTTTTTAACAAGGCTGTAATTTTCAAAGCCGATTTTTTCGCTTTCGCTCATTGCGTTCAGAAAATCAGTACTTCCTGATTTTTCGGCTTTTATAGCCATTTCATAGTATGCGACACGGCTTTCAGCAAGAGTATTTTTATCATCTTTTATGATAGAATTTGTATATCCCTCAACGTTGTTTCGGAGCTTTTCAGCGTGTGTATTATATGTAATCTGTGCATCTTCAACAGTTTTTCGGGCATTTTCCATTTTTATGGCATATTCTGCGGAACTTGCTTCAATGCTGTTTCCTGCATTTATCAGATTCTTAGACCTGCCTTCAAGGATTTCAACGGCTTTTTCACTGTTTCCGCTTTCAAATTCACCGAGGGCAGACTCGTAATTTTCAATTACTTTATAATATGTATCTGCTTCGCTGTCAAGCTTTTTATAAGCTTCTTCAAGTGCATTATACATATCAGCCTGCTTCTGAATGTAATCTATCTGTGCAATCCACGCATCAAAATCATAAACATCAGCATTGACTTTTCCCGAATTTACGAGGGAAAGATATTCGTTATAAACCTCATCTAAATCTCCGGTTGCAATTTTGTAAATATCGTTAACATTATTCAGAGAATATCCTATATCTTCCGCAAGAGAATCGATAATGCTTTTCTGCTGACTTAATTCTTTTGCCTTGTCGGAACGTTCGCTGTCAACGGATTTATAGGATTTAACAGCTTCTTCATACGGTTCAGCGTTTGCGTCAAGAAGAATTTCTGCGTGCTTTTTTGCTATAACATCATCGATAGAATTTTTCAGTTCGTCGTATTTCTGAATCTGATTGTCAACAAGCGTGTAATCCGTTCCGAGAACGTCATTCATAGTTTTAAGAATAGTGTTTACACGTTCAACATCCTCATCACGGACACGTCCCGAAGCGTCCGCAAGGTTATCGAGTTCTTTCGCAAGTTCGGAAACACGGTCAACAGGAGCGAAGTTTTTATCAGCAGTATTCTGAGCGGTTTCTCTTAAATCCTGATAATTTTTCTGACGTTCGTCGATTTTATTGATATATTCCTGTTCTTTTTTGATAGCTTTGTCAAGATTGGTTTCATAATCGCCTGCCATTGCATCGAGCGAAACCAGAGCCGTTGCAATTCCGGCAATGCCCATCAGAGCAAGTCCGAGAGGGTGGGCAGTCATCGCAAGCCCTGCAATTTTCACGGCATCGCCAAGAAGTGAAACAGCCTTTGAAACCTTTGAAATTATTGTGTAACCTTTGAAAGCTGTCCACACGCCAACAGCAACGCTTGCAAGCATTTCAAAATTATCGGCAACAAATTTTAGGACCTTTGCAAAAGGTTTCAAAACAGGAACTTCTTTTTCAAGAGCGTTTGCGAAATCTTTTATTACCTGTTTAGCGGTCTTTATGACTTTTGGAATACCCTTTTTAATGCCGTCTGCAAAAATTTTCATTATTTCAATGCCCACTGAAACAATTTTATCAGAATTTTCCGAAAGTTTATCGCCAAATTTTTCGATAAATTCAAGAGCTGTATCAATAGCTTTTGGAAGATTTTCGATTAAACCGTTATAAAGCCATTCAGCGATATTTAGAGCTTTTTCAGCAAGAACAGGAAGTTTTTCAGTTATACCGTCAGCGAAATCGGATACAAGCTGACCGCCGACCGATATAAACATCGGGAAAAGGTCAAGAATACCGTTTGCAAGGCTTGAAATAATTTCAGAAGCAGACTTTGCAAGGATTTTGGAGTTGTTTGAAATTCCGGTCATAAATGACTTGATGATATCAGAGCCGATATTGATAAAATCAGGGATTTTGGCAGAAATTTTCGTTACAGCGTCACCGAGTTTATCGCCAAGAGCCTCCGCAAGACCGTCAAAACCGTTTTTCTTGAAAGCGTCATTAAGCTGTCTGAGATAGGTTGTGCCGAGCTGAACGGACTTTCTGAGCGAAAGCGTCATACCCTCATAAACAGAGTTGCCCACAGCTTCAAATGCCGATTTTAAACCATAAATATCGCCTTCAAGGTTATCGTTCTGAGTTTCAGCCATCTGCTCCATAGCTCCGTTACAGTCCATAATTTTGGTGTAAAGTTCATCATATCTTTCAGAGCTGTTATTGAGTGCGGCAGAAGCGGCGGCAATAGTTCTTACGTCAAAAATATCACCCATAGCCGTCATTTTATCTGCTTCACTAAGCTTTTCAAGAGCTGACATAGTATCAAGAAGAATGTCCTGAACATCACGCAGATTACCGTCTGCATCAGAAGTCTGTATTCCAAGAGCTTCCATTGCTTTAGATGCCTGAGAAGTCGGAGTATAGATATTTTTGAGAAGATTTCGCAGAGCAGTACCGCCTTCTGCACTCTTTATGCCGTTATCGGCAAGAATGCCAAGTACAGTCGCAGTCTGTTCAAGACTCATACCTGCAAGCCTTGTCTGACCTCCGCATACAAGCATAGCCTCACCGAGCTGTGCAACGGAAGTATTTGAACTGCTTGCAGTTTTGGCAAGAACATCACCGAAATGCGTCAGATTTTCATTTGTGGCTTCAATTCCGAGTGCGGACATCGCATCAGTTGCAAGGTCAGAAGTTCGTGCCAAGTCCATATCGCCAGCCTGTGCGAGATTGAGGACAGCTGGTAAAGCTTCACACGCTTTCTTTGCGTCATAGCCTGCAAGAGCGAGATAATTTAAGGCGTCACCTGCTTCACTTGCTGAAAATTTCGTAGTTTCGCCCATTTTCTTTGCGGTTGCAGAAAGTAACTCATAAGAGTTTTGCCCGTCCTGAATGGTATCTTTGGTGATACCCATAGTCGCCATTACATTGGACATACTTTTTTCAAAAGTTTTGCCTGCTGTTACAGCATAAGCACCAAAAGCGGCAACACCTGAACCTGCGGCGGCAATCGATGCAGTTACAGCTTTTGTGACTCCTGAGATTGCGGACGCTCCTGCGGAAGTTACGGATTTTACGGCACTCATACCCTTATCAACGAGGGATTTTACGTCTTTCATACCGGACTTTACACCGTCGGTATCGATTCCGGCAAAAATTTTCAGCGTATCATCGTACAAAGTGAATCACCACCTAAAAGTCAAAAGCATTTGCAGTCTGCTGTGCAGACATCGGAGGACGAGGAAACGCAACGGAACGCTTGATTTTAGCGATTCTTTTGCGTTCGTTTTTATCCTTTATTTCGGAGATTTTTACCTGCCTGTATGCGATACGCTTTTTTATCATCGTATCTTCGGGCAAAGCCTCAAAAAGTGCAGAAAATTCCCACCAGTGCATATACTCCACACGGATAAGGTCAATGCCGTAAACCTGACGAAATGCACCGAGAACATAAGCAGAATCATAAAGCCACGAAAGCGACGGAGCTTCAGTGGATTTTTTGCTGTTTTCGCTTTCCGTCTTGAAGTGTATGCCTTCACAAGATGCAAAATCAATCAAAGCATTGTAAGCACCAACAATATCAGACGGAATTTCATCAGTAAACCATTGCAAAGCAAGTATAATTTTTTGCTTATTTGTAATTTCGGTATCTGAAAGCATATCAAAGAACGCAATCCAGTCACGAAAATCTGTGGCAATTTTATAGCAACTCCCTGATATTGACAAAGTATCAGGGAGCTTTTCAAACAGCAGATTTATCATTTTTTCGCCCTTTTCGGAGAGTAACGCTGAATCATACGACTTACACGATTATCGGCTTCAATACGCTGAATCCTGATGAAATCGAGGAAAGATTCATAAACTTCATCATATTTTCTTGTATTGTCTTTGATGTCTGCAAAAATTTTCGCAGAAGTGCCGTCACCGAAAAGAAAGTCATAAAATTTGCGAAAAATCGCACAATACTGACGGATTGAAGAAACATAATCAACATCAGTGTTTTTGATTTCATCAGCCTCTTTGAGAATACCGAGTGCGGAGCTGTAACGCTCCGCAGTGTCGGCATCTTCCATATCGAGTTCAAGTTCAATGTCGTTTATGTCCCATATGTAAAGATTTTTTTCTTCCATTTTTCAGACCTCTCTTACACACCTGTTATTGTTATGTCATACTTGTGTTTATCGTTTGCACAGGTCACCACAATGCTGTAAGGGTTTGGACCTTCTGAAAGTGAATTTATAGTGTAGTTTAAGCTTCCCGAACCGTTCGCAACAATGTCCTTGTCCTTCATAATCAGAATGTAAGCATCGTTGAAATCAGGGGTAACGTTGATTGTTACAGCAGTTTCTTTTGTGGCGTTGCCTGATGCAGATGTGTACTGTCCGCTGACTTCGATTGCACTCTGCATACCGTCACCGGTAACAGAAACGGTTGCTGTTGCGGATTTTTCAACGTCATAAAGTATGCTTTTTAAAGTCTGCCAGTCGTTTGTAGTAGATACAACGCAGTCCTTTGATGCACCACAGGACTTAAAGTTTCCTGAAAAAGTCAAACAATCAGTTGAATCGCCGAAAGAGTCAGGAATTACGGCATATTCTCTGCTTTTTGCTTTTGCAGTACCCTGACCGCCGGTTGTCTGAGAAGTTGACATATCAACAGTAATTATAGTCACAACTGCCTTTGAGCCGATAAGTTCATCTTCTGTGATTCTTACAATGTCGTCAAGAACGGCATTTCCTGTATAGCGGTCAAAAGCATAGGAAACTGAAGGAGAATAACCTACAACGTTACTGCGTTCAAAGTCCTCATCAACGTACTGACGGTTGTATTCTTTTGGATTTTTGGAATAACCTAAGTCTGTAAAGCCTTCCATTCTGTTTGCAATGCCTCTTGCCTGATAAAAAGCAAGCTTTCCTGTTCTCTGAACAAGATTTGTGTGAAGTAAATTTTTACCCATTATTGTACCTCCTGTCTTGATAGTAGACAAATTTTAGCTGTATTTGGTATCTTGCAGTGCTGTCGGTTGTGTCAAAAACGTAACCGCCCGACAGCACTTCTAAATATTGTGGAATGCGATATTCGTCAAGTTCAGGGAGATTTCCTGAATCTGACTGAGTTTCAATCCAGTCTGCAAAATCTTCATAAAATCCCGAATTTGCGATATTCTGCAAAGTATCTGAACCGTATTTTTCACGGCTTGCAAAAACAAAATTAAACTGTCTGAGCGATGAACCGTCAGCGTATTTTTTAAGTATCGGAGAAGTCATAGCACCGTCAATGGTATACTCAATTTCGGTATCTCCGAGTCTATCGACGTTCAGCAAACAGCCGTCCTGTAAAAGCGGACACTCTACAAAGTAGTTTCTGATGCTTTCGATTATATTCATTTTTTGCCACCATTGATGATTTTTTGAGCATTTTCAAGAATTTCAGGTTTATCAGAAGTCCACATTCTGCGACACCATAAACGCCCTCTTTGCCCCGTTGCACGTCCCTTGAAATACTGTCTTTTTGCATATGGTGCAGTATACTCAATGACTCCTGAACCGATTTTTGTACCTGTAATGCCCGATTTTTTAAGCATACCGGTATCAAAAGGTACAAGAGGGTCGGAACGTCTTATAATTTCGCTGTCGATGTAGCTCTGAGCCTTGTGGATTTTATTCGGAGTAGACTTGTTAATGCTACCAAGTTTAAGCTGATATGACTTGATTTTCATTTAGCATTCACCTCGATGTGATGTACACGTTTTGAACCGTATCGGAAATCTTTGACTGCCATAATTGTTAAATGCGGAATTTTTTCAGGATTTGAAATGTTTTCGCAGTTACCTTTAGCGATTAAGTCATCTTTACAGGGAATGAAATCGCTGATTGATTTTTCAGGAATGATACAGAGAACTATATTATCTTCGGTCATTGACCTTGAAATTTTGGAATTATCCTGTGCGGAACAGTTTTCCCAGTAAACATTAGGAAAAGTATGTTTTTCCCACGCAGGAAGCTTTTTTGCAGAGTCAATGCCCTTATGAAAGACAGTGATAACATCAGTATTTGTGAACATCACTCAACACCCCGAAACATAAGACCAGTATTACCAAGATACTGCAACGCTGTACTCCTGAGAATTTTCCTGAAATCTGAATCAGACAAAGAAATTTCTTTCACATAGTCATAAGGATTTGCAAAGTGAACGGAGTATGCCCCGATAGTTTCAGAAGTTTCTACTGCATTTTCAGCGTCCAGAAGTTTATCAGCGGAACATCTCCTGAAAAAAAGTTCAGATAAAGCACAGCAACACTTCTGAATCTTTTCTTTGAAACGGTTCAGCAACGCTTCATCAGCAAGCCTGTCAAAAGTCACAGTATCGATAAATTCAGAGGAACGCTCCGCAATAGTGCGGAAAGCGTCCTCATCTTTGATTAAAGTACCTTTGAAGTCGTCCTGATAGTACTTGAAGTCAGCGTAACTCAAGATGTAGCCGCCTCAGTTCTCTTGACGTAGACGGTCTGCGGTTTGGAAATACCAATGCCATAGACCTTACGTCCCTGAACCGCAGAAGAACCGATGAAGTTGTTTGTAAGGTTTTTAATGCCGACAGGAACGGACCATTCCTGAACTCTGTGACACCAGTTAGGGTGACCGCAGATAAATTCTGTTGAAGTTTTCTTGTTTGAAACAAGTTCAGTATCTTCATACATTGTGTTATTGCTTTCAAAAACGTTGTATCCTGCAATTCTGCCCACAACGCCATTGATTATAAGCTCCTGTGAAAGGTCGCCCTGTCTGATGAAATGGTCGTCTTGCATAAGAACTTCCATAAATTCAGGAGAAGCAATAAGCCAGCGTTTACCGTCATTAGGAACACCAAGTCTTGACTGTGTACGTTTTGCGGCAAGTACCTGTGAATAAGCATTAGAGCTTGTACAAGCAGTCTTTGTTGTGGCAACGGTAATTCCTGATGTTTCTTCAAGCTTTCTGATTGACTTTGTATCCATTGAAAGACCAAGAGAATAACCTGCACTGTCAAGACGTTCAGCAACGATTCCGTCCGGAACTGTTGCGGCATCGAAACCGTCAATCATTTCATTTACAGCCTCATCAACATCAATGTCAAGGTCGAAATAAGATGTTGAACCCTGAGAAATGGTTGCACCTGTCTGCTTGTTGTAAGCCTTAACTTCAACTTCTGTATCTCTTACAGGAACTTTTACTTTGCCTGCTTTAGGGTCGCCCTCATAACGATTGTTGAAGATGATGTTATCCCTTGTAACAAGGGTATTGCGGAGTTTTACGTCAACGAGAGATGAATATCTTTCCTGTGAAACGTGTGCCATTAAAAATACCTCCTTTAAGGTTTAAGATTTGGATTTATGCTGTAAAAAGCCTGCTCCACACCGGATAAGCCATTACCGCCTGAATTTCCGGTCGGTCTTGTGAAGTCGCTGGTATCAGCAGACTTAAAAGCATTCGGATATTTTTCTTTGAATACCGAAACAACATCGTCACCGCCGATAAGCTTCTCACCCTCAAACTTCAAGCCTTTTTCAACGATAATATCTGTAACATATTTTTCGTAAATATCGTCTGTCAGACCGAGGGACTTAACGAAAGTGCCGACTTTTGTCTTGTATTCAAAGTCTTTTCGAGCCTGTTCAGACTCCTCAAACTTCTTTTTGAAATCCTCATTGTCCTTTGTGGACTGTTTGAGATTTTCAAGCTGAGTTTCAAGAGCTTTGTACTCCTCCTCTGAATAGGTTTTTGCTGTTGGTTCAGGAGCCGGAGCAGGTTTGGGAGCTGTTCCGTCTGCCTGATTATCAGTTGTTTTTACATCTTCTGCCATTGCAATTTCCTCCTTAAATTTAAAAATGGGTATAAAAATAAGACCATAAGGTCTCAAAAAACGTGTATTTTTGAAAAGTTAAGTAATGCCAAGAATTGTTTTAGCAATTTCATTCATAGCTTTGCAAATTGCGGGATATTCATTAAAATTTGCACAGTCATCAAATTTAATTTTAGACATTTCCTCCAGTTTTTCAAGCATAATTCTTCTGACATATATTTCCTGCTCTGTCATTATGTCAACTCCTTTCATGGTATAAAAATAAGGCTATAAGCCTTTATCTGCGGTATTTTCGTGTCTGTCCATAGTGCTTTCTGCAAAGTATTCCACTGACATATGCTGAATAGTCAACCTCAAAGCTGACCGCTGTATCAAGTATAAACAAAGCACTGTTATAATTTGGCGTATACATTTTTTATCTCCTTAAATAATTTTTAAGCATAATTAAAACGCCCTTTTAAGAGCGTTTTAACAGTAATCTAATATGGTCTTGACAGGAATTTGTCCAACATCAAGCTTTTCCTTAATCATATCTAAGACAGCACAGGTTTCCTCAAAATTCATATTATAACTTACAAGAAGCTTTGTAATCTCATTCATACAACGGTTAAATTCATTTGATGAATGATTTTCAGAATTTATTCTTGGATTTTCTTCATCGAAATATTGTCTTTCATAAATCATATTGAACCTCCTAATGATATGCTTTAGGGATTTTAACTTTTTTTGCTTTTCTAATTTCATCAAAATGAAATTGTGTAGGATAAGCATTCAATTCTCCTGTTTTCTTGTTTATCGAAACAGGAATATTTCCATAGTAAGTTTCATTTGGATTATCTTTATTATAAAAATATATAATCCAAATTTCTTTATTTTCTTTTATTTTAAGTATTCCAGGATTTTTGAAAAGGGTATGATTTAATGACATTTCACACGCTTTCTCTAAACTAATCATTTTTTCTTCACCTCAGTAAAACATTTTTTAATTTTATCAGTAAATTCAAGATTATCAATTCTGAAAAAGTATGTATAATCATTTTCTTTTAATGATGTTTTAATGCCTTTAAAATAGTAGGACACATCAGATTGATTTGATTGAGGGTCTATGAACAAAGTTTTGCCATTAAACTGTTCTGCAATAAATACATGACCCATTCCGTCACTTTTCCAATGTACTCCAACAATCGCTCTTGAACCATTGCCCCATTCTGACATTTTATTTTCAATATTTTTTCTTACTGATTTTCCTGTAAATCCGGTGATATTCATTACATTAGTGTTTTTGAAAGCAGACGGTAAACCTTTATTCAAATCCATTGTTGTAATATTTTCATTACTATTAGGTGAAGTTGGATTAGCAGTAACGTCATAACCTCTTCTTCTGGCTTCATAAGTGCAGACACATTTCTGACAGTTGTTTTTGTATTTTTCGTCACCTGTTATGAACTTTGGATTTGTAGCTTTCAGGTCATACTCTCTTGAATGTTCACCTTGAATTTCCTTTATACCAAGTTTATTGGCTGATTTTATTTTACCATTATTTGAGCCAAAAGTCAAGGGATTTCCGCTATTTTTCGTATAAATAACCTTGCCATAATTCTGTTCTCTGAAATAATCTCTTTTATTTCCGGTCTGCTGAATGAAGTCACGCATTTGTGCCTGTTTCTCTTTGATTTGCTGATTAGCATAATCAGAACCGGACTTCATAACAGATTTTAATTCAGAGTCAGAAGTTCCTTTAACAGCAGTATCAAACGCAACTTTTTCACGTTTAGCAGAACGAATTTCACGTTCATACTTTCGCTGAATCTGTGATATTTCGTATTGAGAGTACTTCTCACCGTTATACTCAATGTTCTTCTCGTTAAGGCTCTTTAAGTAGCTGTCAGTGTAGTTTCTGCGTGAGTATCCCTCGAAGTAAGGAAACCAGTCGTGACGACAGTTCCAACCTCCGAAACCGTCACCAGTGCCGTAGCCTATATCAGATAAAGACAAGTAACCTTTTCTTCCTGAAAGTGAAACGATTTGCCCCTGCCATTCAGCGTGAGTAGGTCTTGCACCGAAGTGGGCGGAAAGCTCCATAAGGTCACAATCGTTTTCTTCTGCGTTCATTAAGCCTATTTCTCTGCAAGTCTGCCCCACACCTGTGAGAACAGAACGCCTTACAGCAACATCAACCCTATCTCTGTGACCTGACGGATACAACACAAACGCACCGTCCTGAGCGGTTTTCTGAACAGCTTTTTTGATAGCCTCCTGATAGCTGAAAGCACCTGAAATAACCTTCATATAAGCCTGATTGCAAGCGTTATAGTAAGTCGTTTGCCCCATATTTGCAGTAGTAAGCGTTAAATTTCGCATATTGCCGAGCGTTTTCCGATACCCTGCTTCAAGAGTCTGACGCATAGCAGGCGACTGACGAATGTCAACGGGAACGAGTCCGACATCTCTGTAAATCTGATTGTCAAAGTTTACGGTCCTGACTCCTGCATCTTCAAAAAGAGCCTTTACCTGTGCAGAACTTGCATCAGTGTATTTTGAGATTTCAGCAAGAATATCATCATAAAGCAAGCCTGCGTTCTGGAGCATTTCCGCCTGATGTTTAGCCGATTCAGTAACAAAACCTGTTTTCATCATACGGCGGATAACATCGGATATAATATCATCTTCAAGCTGTGCATAAAGATTTAAAATATCATCAACGCAGGACTCATAGTAATCAGGAGTAAGCATTACATACCTCCGAACAGTGCATCAGACTGTGGAATGTATTCAGTAGCTTTCTTTTCGTCACAATGAAAGTACCAAGCAATGAACTTTTCTTTCGTGAGAAGTCCGGCTGTTACCATCTGTAAACGGCGTTGAAATTCCTTTTCAGTATCTTCAAGAACGGAGTCGCCCCAAGTGCATATCAGAACCGCATCGGAAACAGACAGCCTGAAATATCTTGCATAGAAGTTATAAATATAAACGATATGTTCAAGAGAACTTTCAAAGCTTTTCTGAATTGCTGAAACAGTTGTGTAACTTCTCTGCTTTGATGTTTTAAGTTCTTCAGCAGTCTTTTCTACCGTTGACAAATCGGATAAAGTACCATAAGCAAGACCGCAATTGAACTCAATACGCTGAAAAATCCTGTTAAGACCATTAAACAGCGAAACATCACGAATTTCAGGCGAGAACGTTTCTATAAAAGGCTTTTCAGTTGTCTGAATGTCGTACGTCCTGAACATTCTTTCCCTGCCTTTAGGAAGAATTGGTTTTCCGTTCTGATTATATCGGAAAATATCCTCTGTTGCATCTATCGCACGTTCAGAGGATTCAAATTCCCACAGAATACGCTCCCATTGAGCATCAGCCTGATGAATCAAGTCAATTGCATTGTCGTATATAGATATTCCGAGAGGACTTTCAGAATCAATATTATTTGATAAAGGTGTCTTAAAGTATGTAAACAGCGGTTTCTCAACGTTTTCAAGCACCGTATGTTCTTTCATATCCGCCCATTGCACGACTTCTGAAAAAGGGCAGGGAGAGCCGAGAGAACTTCTGTCACCACTCCTGTAACATCGATTTTCAATGATGTATCGGTGCTTTTCAGAGTCGAAACGATGAAATTCAAGTCTTGTATAGCAATTCTTACCGATAACAAGCTGTTCCGGAAAAACCGCCGATGTAATCATATTTTCGGAGAAATCGACGGGAAAAAAGCAGTCAGGAGTGATTGTATCAAGATATATATTACCATTTGACACATACGGTTTTACGATAATTCCGCCTAATGCACAACACTTTTCAGCGATTATTGGCAGTTCAGACTTCAACTTCTCAAACTGCTTTGAAAGATACTTGTCATTATCCACTGATATATCGCTTTCAGCAAGTACAAGTCTTGAAAACTCTCTTGAAACAGCAGACGCAAGGCATAAGCTTATGATTCTTTTGTCATTCCAGTTCGCCGAATTTTTATAAAGCTCGTCCCATTCTGTCACAGCAGTTGCCATTTCAGGACTACTTATCACCGGTACTCTAAGAGCCGATGAAACCATATCTGCACTAATCAAAACTATATCCCTCCTCCCTTCTTGCATTTTCTTTTAATGTTCTAAGCATAACGCTATTAACGAAATAACGCATATCGTCCATAGCGTGGTCATTTTCTTTGATAACAGTATCCTTTTCGTGAGGCTTTTCACTGTCCCAGCAGTAAAGAGAAAATTCTCTGATGATATCTTTACAGCACTTGCATATGAAAATCTGATTATTTTCAATCAGAGTTGAGGTTCTTCTGATACCGTCAAGAACCTCATTATCAGCCTTGTGGACTCTGAACTTCTTATGTGCCTTTATAGTCGTGATGAAGCTTGACGCAGACGGGTCAACGATTACGAATTGGACATTATATCCATCAGCAAGCTTTTCAAGCTCCCTGTAATACTCCTCATCGGTTTTCTGAACGCCTTTATTTCTGCCGTCATAATAAAATTCTTTAATACGAACAGCTTTGCCTCTTTCTGATGCCCACAATCCCATTGAACAAGGATTCAGAGTGCCATAGTCGCAGGAGATATAATAAAAAGCGTCAGGAGTAGGCTTGTAATCGTCAAGAATATGTCTGTTTTTGTCAAACATAGAATATACAAGACCTTCTGCAAGTACCCATAAACCTTTTATATATCTGTCGTGGAACACACCAGAGAACTGCCGTTCTGCTTCATCAAGCTGTTTCTGCGAAAGCGTCGGATTGTCTGACATCAGGAAGTGAAGGTGCAGAGCGTTGCGTTCTTTGGCTTTCTGAATCCACTCCTTGAAGAACCAATGTTCAGAGCTATCCGGATTGCAGTTGAACCAGTAAAGAGAATTTTCAACGCTCAAAGTTCTTGTAATAGCCTGATTCACGAAAGATTTCGGCATCAGAGCGACTTCATCAAGGAAAACACCTGAAAGCGTTATACCCTGAATCAGCATATAAGACGATTCATCTTTACCGCCGAAAACGTAAAAATAATTTACTTTTCCCATACCCTCAATTGTCAGAAGATGAATAGAACGGGTATAAGTCATTTTGAAGCTTTTCGTGATGTCAACTATCGTCTGTAAAGGCATAATGATGTTTCTTTCTGCCGAACCGACAGACTTTCCGCATATACCAAAGGTTGCCCCGTTAAAGCGTCGCATTGCCCACAGGATAAACGATGTAATCATACATATAGTTTTACCTGAACGCACTGCTCCGTCGCATATAAGGGCTTTATAATCGCTGTTATAGCACCATTTGAAAACAGCTTTCTGTTTGGCTGATAATTTAGCGAATGTCAAGAGTCCTCACTCTCCAATGCCTTGTATAGCAAAGGCTCTTCCCTTTCAAGTTCAGGAGAGCCTTTCTGCAATGCTTTTTGTTTTAACTTTAGCTCTTTTGCTTTCAACTTCAGAGCTTCTCTCTGAACGGACTCGCCGTTCAGGTCAATGAGGCACTCAACAGCCTTTATATCGCCGTTCTCAGCCTGCTCAACGAGTGAATCGATAATATTTTCCATTGTTTCAGGATTATCTTTCAGACGCTTTTTTAAAGCACTGACAAAGCTTCGGGACAGCCCTGAAGCCTTACCGCCTTTGGACTGTATAGCTCTTTGTTCACTCTTTGTACGCTTATTTAGTGGAATTAAATTTTCGTCATTCAAGGTTGTCACCTCCGTTTCACTTGATAAAACAAATACCGCCCAAATAATTTTGGACGGTATCTGCCGAGGAATCTATTATGTCAACAAAAATGGATTTAGCACTTTTACGGAAGTCAAAACGCACCGGAGAGGTTCAACGGTGCGGAAAAGCAGTTTTATCTCCCGTTGCTTTTTCTATGATAACAGTATAGCACATTATTTAGTGCCATTCAATGCCATTTAGTGCCATATTTTTTCAAAAGCTTTTATTCCTTCTCTATGCTGTCGGAAAACCTGAGTACGAGAGTATCCCATATTTTCACATATTCCCTTCACGTACTGCCCTGATATCTTATCATAAAAACCGTCCCAGCTCTGATAAAGAAGGTATCGTCTTTCAAGGACTTCTCTCTGAACAGGGTCAGGAACAAGTTTTATCAAGTTTTCTATTTCAATACGCTTATCAATAAGCTTATCAATCACTTCATCAGCCTTGCGTTCATAGTCCACAACTTTTGCAACAGACTTTGCTATGCTGTCACTGCTATCGCTATGTCCACCGCTTTCATAGCTCTGACCTCTGCCGTAAAGACTTTTACGCATAGCGTCAGCTTTCTGAAGAATCATATCAGCCTTGCGGTCAAGCTTGTATGCCTGATTAAGATACTCCTTTGCGGTCAGCTCTTTGGTGTATCTTGTACACTTCTGAGCATTTTCAAAGTTAGCACCGTCTATGCAGCTTTTTTTGTGTATGCAAGTATCACATTTGGACATTTTTCTCCTCCTCTGTATACATCTTTGCCTTTATCTTCTGAACTTTCAGCATTTTACCTGTTATCGCTAATCTCTGAAAGCTTGTACATATGTATTTTCTGTCGCTCTCTAAACACCTTTTACAGTGCTTGCAATCCTCACAGGTTAGAAACATCTCATAATCCTTTCTCAGAACGCCTTTAAAATGCATTTTAAGGCGTTCTGTTTTTGGTAATGTAATTTATACTGTCACGCATTAAGAGTGCCTTTAAAAGTCATTCTAATTGCTGTCAGAGCCTATTCCATAACTGCAATAATCATCAGGCAGCCTTTTATCAAAGCAGTTCATCTCAACTCTGTTGCAAAAACCTTTTCTTAAATTCGGGTCGTTTATGTTATCTGTGTAATACTTGCAATTTTTGCAGTGAACAACAGGAGCAGGATTATGCTCACACTTGATAGCTACGGTGTTTGACTTGCACCAAGCACTTTGATACTTACAAATGTTAATATATTTACAAGCCATTTTCATTCTCCGACCATAAGTTCCGGACTGTCGTGAACATTACCTGTGATGATTATTTCATCATCACATATAGGAAAAGGTTCAAAAAAAGGTCCAAAGTAACCGTTCCAAATTGCACCAAAAGTACCGTTGCGGAATTCTACAATTCCTGTAACTTGATACATCTCGCCTGTGTCACTGTTAAAGCCTTTTACCAAATCGCCCTCGAAAATCTTTCTGCCTGTGTAGTCCTCAACACCTGTATACTGTCCGACTGTTTCAGGATATATCTCGTATGCCTCACGCTTGACACAAGAGCTAATCATTAGCCTTTTTCCGAGTTCATAACAATAACCATATACCCACTTGCCATCATCAACTCTCTTGCCACGGAATAAAATTTCTCTCATATATCTTCACCCCTTAATTTTTTTAGATATTCTTCGATAGGCTTAACAGCTTTTTCTTCTACGTCAGCTCTAACACTTCTCCAAAGATTGTCTCTTTCACCAAGCGGAACAGATTCTACCTCGTTCATAATAGCTATGCAAATAAGATAGGTAGCATAGGTAGCATAATCCAAACAGTCGTCACAGGCTGCTATCTGACTACACCAACGTACAAAATCTTTATACTCCATTTCTTCACCTCCTTTTATTTTGCATTTAAAAGCCTTTTACAGCCGTCCTGCGTTTAGCCATATAAGTATACGCCGAGCTATGCAAAACGGCTGTACGGCTCAAATACTTTCAAATTAGAGTATCATCTCTATGCTTTGCAACATACTGTCCATAGGTCAGACCCTCAGCAGTAGCAAGTCTTACGATTTCACTAATCTTCTGCATATTATTTTTACTACGCTTTTTGGCTCTGTGATGCTCACGCATATACAGCCGGTTCTTTTCAGCACAGACAGTGCAGTAAGCTTTGCCTGATAAAGTTCTTTCATCTGCTTTCCCACAAGCTGTACATCTATGTTCAGCTCTCATTTTAGCTTGCCGTTTGTTCAATTTTTTTACCTCCTTTCAATTAATTCTGATGTAAATTCCAGGTCGCTCAGAGTAGTACTTTCCTATGTGAAGTTCATAAATCTGTTTATCGTCTTTCCAGAAGCCTAACTGAGTCATAATATCAAAAAGGGACTTGCAAAGATTGTCTACATCTGGCTTTTTGATGTACGGCTCACCGTCAGCCTGAATATCTTTTATAGGGAAACACCATTTCACCTCAAGTCTTACTGCAAAAGCAAAAGGTGTTTCAGGGATATGCTGAGCAAGATATGCTTTAAGTTTTGCCTCAGCTTCTCCATTAGCTCTGTCATAGAACACTCTTTTGCCGTTTCTGAAAGTACAGCCTCTCTGCTGATGAGTAGCAGTAGGTGGTATCATATCAATAAAAAATTCCATTCAACAAACTCCTTTCTGTTTCGCCTTAGTGAATAAGTAGACGTTAGACAGATGGCTGGCTTTAAAGCCATCTGTTTATAAGTCTTATTCACTTTGTCACTGTCAGGGACAAAATATATATATTATATATAGCCACTTGTCGCAAACTTTGTCGCACTAAAGTGCCTGTTGCTTTCGAGTAATTTTTCCTCCGTCAAGAGCAAGTTCATCACATTTCTGTAATCGCCGCTCAATAGTTCTACGTTCTACTCCCAGATACTCTGCAATTTCCTGAACCGTGACTTTGCCGTCAACATTACAAGCATTAAAGGTATTTATGAGTTCAGCGTTTTTGTCTGCTGATTTAGCTTTAGCATTGGCTGACTGCTTTGCGTGACCTTTTGCAGCTCCTCTCTGCCAAGGTGTTAGGTCAATATCTGTTTGTAAGTCTTTCAGAACTCCTATCTGGTCTACTTCGTGAACCGGATACTTAAAGTAAAGATTTTTGGGCTTGAATTTCGGAAACTCTCTGAGAGTACCCTCCATTCTCCACGCTGTTATCTGCTCCACATACTCGTCAGACGCACATAAATCCATTTTAAGAGCCTCATAACAGTCACGTGATAAATTATCACAGCAAAGCTTTAACGTTGCACCACGGCTCATTAAATCGTCAGGAGAGGCATCTCTCATAGTATCAGGAGAATATTTATTAAGATACTCTGCACATACACGACAAGCTTCATTATTTTTTAGTTGCTTTATAATATCTTCGCTAAGAGTAAGTTCAACCATATCAATGAGTGCATCAGGGTCACGTGCAAATACTCCCGAGCCTGATGCTCTGTCCATACTTCTTTTACCTCCCTGATTACCTTTGGAATGGTGGTGACAGTAAATAACCGCACATTCCAGTGATGTGCATACCTTGTCAAACTGATTACAGAAGTGAGCCATTTGGTCAGCACTGTTTTCATCACCTGTTATAATTTTATAAATAGGGTCAATAATTACAGCAAGAAAATTTTCACGTTTTGCTCTCCATATCAGGCTCGGTGCGAGTTTATCCATAGGCTTTGTAAGTCCTCTGAGATTCCATATCCGTAAATTATTCAAGTTCATAGGTGGTATTTTAAGAGATGAATACACGTCTTTTACACGATGAAGGCAAGATGCTTTATCAAGTTCAAGGTTTACATACAGCACTTTTCCTTTTGTGCATTGCCAGCCGAGCCATTTTCTCCCCTCGGCTATGGCAATTGCAAGCTCTATAAGTGCAAAAGATTTTCCGGCTTTTGACGGACCTGCAAGCAACATTTTGTGTCCCTGTCTGAGAACATTTTCTATCAAAGGCGGTGCAAGGTCAGGCATATTTTCCCATGCTACTTCCATACTTTCAAAATCCGGCAAGTCATCGTTTACGGATTCAATCCATTCTTTCCAGTCGTCCCAGGAAGGAAAACCTGTATTTGTTTCTATAAGAAACTGTTTTTTTCCGTTTCGCATTACTCCGGGCATACGTGAAAGCCTTGACGGGTTACGGCAATTTCGGTCAACATGTAAGCCGTTTTTGTCGCATATTTTGTAAAGAAAGTCAACACGTTCACGATACTCTTTAAAGTTTCCTGCTTCTATGCGGACGATTGCGTGGAGTGATTTTCCGCCTGTAAAAACAAGTGCGGCTATCGGAAGCTTCAGGTCGTGCATTATTCCGTTCTGCTTTGCTATTGGTATACTGTCAGACTCAACGAGAGCATAGCGAAAATCAGCAACATTGTCGTTTTTTACACCCTCTCCGTTTAGCGGATTGAATCTTATCCACGCTCCGCATTCAGGGTTTGTATCACCAAATACGGAAGAAATATCGCCATTATATCTGGACAGTTCCTGAAGAAGTTGCCCTGCTGTTCTGTCATAGCAACCTGCCGACGGCTTATATTTTCCGCCATCGTCTTCATCTTTCCATACTTCTGTTACATATCCGACTATATCAGACATTTCAAAAAGGGCTTCAAGATATTTTCTGATTTCAGAAGCAGGATTCCAGTTTTCTGGCTCTTTAATGGGCATTTCCTGAGTAGTTTCAGTAGAAGTTATGGTGTAGTTCTCCTGCTCGATAATATCATTCCATTCCAGTGCTTTCCCGCTGATTTTGTGAGAAGGACTGAAACCTCCTTCAAGAGCCATTTTTACTATTGTGCCTGCTGTAACGGGATTTTCATTCCCGTTAAAGCTTTTCCATTTTCTTTGACATTCACCGCACTTATAACGTGCAGGGTCTTTCATTGACCATTGGTCCCATACATCAACGTCATATCCTGCGTGTCTGAGAGCCATACCCACACTGCACCACTCCTGATAGTCAAGTTCAGCAGGATTTATATAGTCAAGCAATTCTTCAAGATTATCGTTTTTATAGTTCATTTATACCTCCGGCACATATGTGTGAGGGTCGATTCCATTAGGCACACTTTTCCAACCAAGACAAGCGATACGCTGTATCATGTTGGAAGCGGCATCAAAGCTCCAGTTGCCTACATGCTGAAATCCGTATTTTTCAAGTCGTCTTATCTGCTTTGGAGTTGCAAGTCCCTGAAGCTGTCTTTGAGCACACGCTCTAAGAATTTTTTCTGCTCGTCCTGCCGAGTCAACAGCTTCAGGGTCAATTCCTCTGCTTTCAAGCTGTTTTCTCTGCGATTCTGATACAGGATTTTGCTCCCAGCCGAATGACGGAACATAACTGCTTAACATATTATCCTGTATGCTCATAGCGTATTGCATAGGGTCAACGAGCTTTGAACGGCGTTTTTTCAGCTTTTCAAGCTTTTCAGCAAGAGCAGATTCACGTTCATTTACAACATCTTCAGAAGCGTTTCTTTCGGCTTCTTCAATATCCATCGGGCACCCTGCCTCTGCAATCTGTGCAGTCATTTTTTCAGCAACTTCCTGATTTTCAGCAATCAAGCACGCCGGTCTGCAAAGTTCATGACGTTCAGTATGCCATAAAAAATCAAGTAAAAGCAAGTGGTCTTTTCCTTCTGCAAGGCGTGTTCCACGTCCTACCATTTGACAGTATAATGCTCTTACTTTCGTTGACCTGAGAACCACAACACAGTCAACATCAGGACAATCCCAGCCCTCCGTTAAAAGCATTGAATTACATAAAACATTGTACTTTCCATCTGCATAATCTTTTAAAATTTGTTCACGATTTTCCGAGTCGCCGTTCACTTCAGCGGCTCGAAATCCATGACGTATCAGTATATCTCTGAATTTCTGTGATGTTTTAACCAACGGAAGAAATACAACCGTTTTTCGATTTGCACAATGTTTTGCCATTTCTTCTGCTATTTGTTCAAGATAAGGGTCAAGAGCAGTTGCTATATCACCGGGTTTATAGTCTCCTGCTGATGTTCCGACCTTTGTAAAATCGATTCTGATAGGCACTGTAAGAGCTTTTATAGGCACAAGATAGCCCTCTTTAATAGCCTGGGGAAGCGTGTATTCATAAGCAAGGCTGTCAAATACTTTTCCTAAATTCTGTTGGTCTCCTCTATCAGGAGTAGCAGTTACTCCGAGAACTTTTGCATTATTAAAATAATTGAGAATTATCTGATAGCTATCTGATATAGCGTGATGTGCTTCATCAATGATGATAGTATCAAAGTAATCAGGGCTGAATTGTTCAAGTCTTTTAGCTCTCATAAGTGTCTGCACACTGCCAACAGTGACTCTGAACCATTGCCCGATACAGCTTTGCTCTGCTTTTTCTACGGAACAGCCAAGACCTGTTGTTTTCATTATTTTATCAGCGGCTTGTTCAAGCAGTTCGCCACGATGTGCAAGTATAAGCACACGTTCGCCTTTTCTTACAGAATCTTCGGTTACAGCGGCAAAAACAATGGTTTTGCCACAGCCAGTAGGAAGAACGAGCAGGGTTTTAGCCCTGCCCTTATCCCATTCTTCCCAGACTGATTTTCTTGCTTCTTGTTGATACGGTCTAAGTTTCATTATGTATCACCTCAGAATTTTCCCGGAGTCCAACCTCCTGCCTGAACAGGAGCAGGAGCAGGCTGATTTACCGGCTGTGATGATATAGCAGGCTGGTCGTAACTCGGATACAGCTTTTCTATGCGGTTAATCTGTCTGTTTTCGCCATTTTTCTGATAGTTGTGAATGTTGATTTTGCATACACCTGTTTTACCTATAAGTTCAGGCGACCACATCATTCTAACGGGTTCATTCTTCTTTTTAAGTCCGATTGAAGCGAAGAGCTCGGAAAGTTTCCACTCCATTTTCTGATGAAGAAAAAAATTTTCAGTTACCTCAACACTTCTGCCGTCAGCAGAAATAACTTCAAAAGTTACTATTGCCTTATTGCAAGCAGGAATTTTGTCACTGCCTGTGTGTCTTCCCTTAGAAAAGTCTTTGATAGTGAAACGGTAATCTCCGGCAGGAAGCAGGATAAAACTGCTTTCCTCCTTGATAACGTCATCCCAGCCGTATGAGCCGTCATTCTGAGTTGTTGCCTGATTGTAGTTATTCTGATAATCCATAATAATTTCTCCTTTCAAAATGGTAAACGATGTTTAAGAACTTCTGCATGAACCTGAGTCCACGCTCCTATGAGACAGCCGGTTATAAAGTCAAGCGGATAATCCTGAAGTTTCATACCTTTGGGCATATATCCTTTTACATCAGAGCAAACGTGTTCAAGCTCTCCGGCTGTTACGAGATTAGCTTGCATAAGGTCAGCAAGTGCATCAGGAACACCTGTAACACGCTCATACGGAGGAAGTGTTACATCTTCAAATTCAGAATACTGCTGTTTTTCTGATTCAGGTTCTGTGCTGATTCCAGCCGCCTGTGCCTTAGCGACTAACTGCTGTGCAGGTGAAACCGGTTCAGGAACAGGTTCAGAGGCTTTCTGTACCGCAGGCGGTGCAAAGATATGTGAAATGCTTTCCCATGCAAGCGGCAGACGGTCAGGAAGTCCGAAACGGTTCTTTGCGTCCCACCAAGCTGTTTTTGTTGTATAAATTACACGTTCGCATGATGTTGCTTTACATTTTTTACCTTTGTCGTCAATAGCTATAACATTGGTACGGAATGCAAGGAAAAGAGTAATGTCAGACCACTCTTTCAGAAGGGGAGCAATCTTGTTTGTGGTCTTGTTACCAAGTTTCAGTTCCCAGTGGTCAAATTCTTCTGTTTCTTCGGGCAGAGTAGTTTTTCTGCTGACAGCGTGGCAAAGAAGAACGATATTAATTCCTGATGAAATGAGTCTGTCCGTTCTATCAAGGAAACGTCCGATTTTTTCCTTTTCAAATTCCCAGCCTTTACCATAGCTGATCCCTTCTATACCTGTCACTTTATGTTCTGCGCAAAGCTCATCAAGTGCAAGTCTTTCAGCCCAGTCAAAGGTATCTATAATAATTGTGCCATAGCCCTTTGTGCTTGCAGATTCAAGTATAAAGTCCATTTCCTGTGTGAGCATGCTCCAACTTGTAGGCTTCGGGAGTCTGCGAACATTCATTCTTGATGTACTTCCTTCACAGTCAATGAAAACGGCTCCTGGGAAATGTGTTGCAAGTGTAGATTTGCCTACACCCTCCTGACCGTAAATAACTGCTTTCAGCCCTACGCCGGTCTGTACACCGTTTGTTTCTTCAAAATTCATATTTTTTCCTCCTTAAAGTTTTAAAATGTTCCTGCTGTCCAAGAATTTGTTATAGGTGCAACAGGTTCAGGCTCGTGTGAATATCCGTCCTCGATTATGATGCTACATTCAGAGCCGGTAGAAACTCTCGTTGCGATTGCCTGTAAGCCTTCTGATTCAAGCCACAATCCAAATTCTGAAAGTGTATCAGTATCCATTTGTTCAAGCTTGTCCAGAAGAACGAATCCGCATTCAGGATTGAGTCGGCGTACAATCGCTGTCGCAACTCTAAGCTGTTCCGAGCCTGACATGTTGTCCCATTTCTGATGCTTATATGTAAGCTCACCATCTTCAACTGAAAGTTCTTCAAGCGGAAGGTCGGCACTATGAAGAAGGTCGTATTTTTTCTTACGTATTTCTTCAATCTCGAGATTCATTGAGGTATACTGGTCACGATATCCTTTAGCTTCTTCTTCTGCTTTTTCTTTGTCCAGATTAGCACGAATTTTAGTATTTATCAGGTCAATTTCTGCTATATTCTTTTCAAGTTCTGCTGTTGACTCGTCATGCAGGTCTTCGGCAGATTTCAAAGCAGTCTGAGCATTTTCATAAGCCTTGTCAAAATTCTTTTTGGCATCTTCAAGTTTCTGACGTGCTTCTTCAAGCTCACGCTCATAGCGTTCTTTAAGCTGACGTTTACGCTGATTTTCACCGTTACGGGCAAGAATTTCCTGTTGCTGACGGATAAGCTCCGAAACTGATACAGGCATTTCAGGAACTCCTTCATATTTTTCCATTTCAGCCGCATGTTTTGTTTTCTGGTCTGCTATCTGTCCGACAGCATGTCGCTGAGCATAAAGCTCCTTCTCCTGATGTTCAAGGTCAGCAAGCTGATTTCCCACGCCGATTATATGAAGCAGGATATCCGCCTTTTCCTTGTTTGTGGAGTTCATAAATTTCGGAAGGTCAAGTGCAAGGGGTTCAAGGAAGCTGTTAAGGAGCTGTTGACCTGACTTATTTCCGTAAGGGTCTGTAACTTTCAGGGAACTGTTTTTGCCTTTGCGTTCAACTACAATGCCATTGCTTAAAGTTACTTTCAGATTAGGTGGAAGCAAAGCCCCCTCACGCTGAGCCTTTGAGGGACGGTATTTATCACCGCCAAGACCCCAGCATACCGCATCAAGAACAGAAGTTTTTCCCTGATTGTTTCTTCCGCCTATGATAGTCAAGCCGTTCTGTGAAGGTTCAAGAGCTACTGCCTTTATACGCTTCACATTTTCGATTTCAAGAGTGTTAATTTTTACTGACATAATAATTCCTCCTTCCAGATTATCTCAGCTTATCGATTGTTCGATTTGTAAGCGTTACAATTCTTTCAAGCTTTTCAAGAAAAAAGCTATTATACTGTGAAAATGATTCGCTGTTTTCTTCTACAAAAGCTGTAAGACGACTCATAGCATCAACAGCACTTATCGTATATGCTCTGAACTGTCCCTCAACATTTTTTTCAGAAGCGTTTGTGTTTGTGCTGACTTCTTTGCTTTTCAGATTTTCAAGTTCCGCCTTATGCTTTTCACGCTCCTCATTAAGCTTTGCGGTAAGCTCATCAATCTTTGTTGTATCTTCATAGCAATCGTGTGGCTGATTTTCAAGCTCTTTAATCTGATTTTCAAGACGCTGAATCGTTTCTTCCGAGTCGGCTCTTTCACTTTCAAAGCCGTTAATTTCTTCAACGAGTTGCAAGTTCTTTTTAAGAAGCTTGTCCTGACGTTCTTTTGCAGACTTTTTGTCATTTTCAAGTGACTTTTTATCTTCTTCCAACTTTTTATTTGTTTCCTGAAGCTCGGCAAGTTTCGCCTTTAACTCTCTAAAAGAGGTTTTTTCGAGGTCGGTGTTTTCTACGATTTCGTTTCTAGTTGCTTCGTCCAGTTTTGCAAGTAAATAAAGTTTTTTAACTCCAATTTGTTCACCCGAGTGAACAAAATCTTCTGAAAGATTATCTATGATTGTTGTGTATGTGTATGCCTGAGTACGCTTGATTCCTACCTCATTTTCACAGTAATCGCCGAAATTCTGATATCCAAGCTCCTTATAAAGCTTGTCATTACGCATTTCAATTAAGTTTTTTCCGAGTTCGTAAACAGTATCCTGCATTATCTGTGCATTAGCTTTAATTTTCTTATTAAGGCTGTATGCACGTGTATAGTTATCAGATATTATAGCATTATCCATAATCATTTCTCCTTACACCATTCTTCAAATTCTTTGAGTTCTTCTTCTGTGGGCTGTGTATCTTCAAGTCCGAAAATGCAACCGCTTTCAAAGGTACAGCCGTCTAAATCTCTTGCAGACTCCACATCATCACCGAAGATTACATAGCCATACTCACACCCCTGGCAGTACTTCATCACGGGGTCTATGCAACGAGTTGGCTTTTCTTTCATTACTGTAATTTCAACAGGGTCACCAAGAGGTGCAACTTTTCTTATGTAGATTTCTGTACCCTTTGTTATACCCATATCCATAATTCTGCGTTTAACAGCACCTTCGCCACTAAGTTTTTTTACTTTTACAGTTGAACCGGGCTTTGCATTTTTGAGTGTCGGCATTTTAAAATATCCCCCTTATACAATAATTTTACAAGCCATTTCTTTTGAAACAGCAACTCTTGAATCTTTGACATTAACAATAACATTACCGCCTATTTCACTTATAACAGTTACTGTTCCGCCGGTTACAAAACCAAGACTTTCAAGAAATTTTCTTGTATCAGGGTTTCCGCCGACTTTTTTAATAATATTTTCTGTTCCTGCATCTGCAAGTGTTAACGGAATCATAAAATACTTCCTTTCCTGCATTAGCTTTTGCTAATTTTTAACTGATATGCGGTTAGTCCTTGTTACCCTTAAATTATTATAATACCCTTTTTTGCAATATGTCAAGAGGGTTTCCGCATTTTTACATTCTGTTTTTTTACTTTCGTTTAATTTATACAGTCTTTTAGTTAGCATTGTATAACTGCTTGTGATATTAAACAAATACTTTTTAATTTTTATTCGCCATAATAAATCGCTAAAATATTACTATCAGTATAATTTAATCATAAATCTAATTTTTATCTGGAGTAAAATGATAAAACTTCCTTAAAATATGATTCCAACGGCAAAGTTGCACCGGAATGTTTACCGTCTGGAACGACTCTGAATCGTGAATTGGCAAGTAATTTCTTTGTAAATGTATGATTTTTGATTATTTCGTCCTCTGCCCCTATAATACAGCTTACCATATTGCTGTCCAGTTCTGAGAGTTTACCGAACAGGTGTATTAATGGCTGAACAGGTCTTGTATAATTCAATTCCGGAAGAATTAAAAACGGCATCAGACTTGGATTTATCAGGATTGCAGGAAAATGCATTTCTGTACAAAGAAGTGTTGCAAAAAATCCGCCGAAACTTGTTCCAACAACAATATCTGGTTTATGTTTTGTAGTGGTTTCTTTCAGAAATTCCAGAATTTTTATCGGATTTTCCTCATCATAATCAAGCTGAGGTGAAATTATTTCACAGTTCAGTTTTTGTAATGCGGTATATGCACTGTTTTCTGCACTTCCATGATAACCATGAATATTCAGTATTTTCATATTATCCTCCTATCTCCTATAAAACTGAATATTATTTCTTATATTATATCATAAATTTTCAGAATTTGTAAAGAACTGAAATGCAATTTAACAGGTCAACAATTTTTTGTTTGTATGTTTATACTGAACTTGAGAAACAAAGTTCAGTGCAGTTTTACGCAGAATATTGAAATTAAATAGAACATTGTCTTTTCTCGCTTTCAAAGTGTCCTTATGAAAAACAATATTAAAACACCAGTGAAACTGGTTTTCAATAGACCAATGTATTCTTATAAAATCAGTAAATGTTTCAAGATTCTTGGTATGCTTAAAAATTTGTTTGACATTGAAATTTCAAAATTGCATATTACTACTAAAAAACTGAAAGATATACAGTCAATTTATAGGAAGCATTTATTAAGTATTTCATTTCTGTATTTTGTTTTCATATCTTCAAGTCACATTCAATCTAACTTGCAAGCCAATCAATGCAATATTTATCATCTGCTGTTTTCATAACAACAGTATCAACAAATGAAAAACTGCCATCGCCGATTTCTTCTGTTAAAAGTTTACCGTCTGCAAGGTAAAGATACATTTCCTTGCCGTTCCAACCACTTCTTGCAACCCTTTTGCCCTCTTTGAGAGCCTTTATTGCTTTTCCGAAATTCATTCTCTTACCGCCTTTCAAGGCATAATAAAACGCCCTTTTAAGAGCGTTTTGTTATTATTTTAACTGAGATAAAGGTATTATTTTTTCATTTTCTATTTTTATATTTATTGCCATATGAAAAGGTATTTTTTCGTAATTCCCATTTTCTTTATAAATTCTTAAAAGTGGCACTCCCGGAACAGAATATGTAAAAAAGTAACTTATATTGTCTTCACGACAAAAACAAGTATCATATTTTTTATATTCTTTTATCTTTTTGGCTATTGCATAAGCTTCTTTTGCAGTTTTAATCATTCAATCACCTTCTCGCAACATTCACGAATCAGTTCACTAAATTTTAAATTGTCAATTCTACAAACTCTTGTAGGAGCAATCAATACCTTTTCAAAATACTTCTTTGCATCAGCTTTATAATTTTGTGGGTCTATAAAATATGTTATTCCATTATGTTGTTCAGCCATAAAAAGATGAGCTCCTTCATAAGTTTGTAAAGAAATTTCTGCCCTTGAACCATCACCACATTTTTTCATATATTCTTTTATATCATCTATTCCAGAACCGTTAGGGCATGTCTGCCATTTCATATCAACGAATATTTTTTCAAAAATTAAGCCTAAAACATCATCATCGGGTGCAGGTTTAGCAGTAACATTATAACCTCTTCTACGCATTTCATAAGCAGGAACACAACGTTGACAATTTATCTGATAGTTATAACTATCATTATAATGTGGATTGGTAGCTTTCATATCTTCATATGAATTATAAATAGAAGTTTTTTGAGGTAAATCATTAAAATATTCTTCTGCAACCGGAAGATAACTTTTATTTGTAAAGATATTTTTTAGTTTATTTTTCAGGTTACCAAATATTCCAGAATGATAGTTATTTATTAAATTTATATTACCATTATTTTGAAAAGAAGTCAAGTTGTTTTGAATACCTTTATACTGTAAATTCTCATGCTGAACAGCTTTTGCCTGTTCATTGCTGAATTTTTTCGGCTTATAATTTTCTTTTGGAGTTTCCTTGACTTCCCAGGTCTTTTTACTCCATACGTCCTGACGTGTTTTGCCGTTTTCAAATGTAACAGTGCAGGTACAGTTATCGTGTCGGCGATAAATATCAGGCGGTGCATCACTGTAAGCATATCTTCCTGCAAGTGATGAACACCACTTGCAACAATTAGCTGAAGCTGTACGGGTGATATAACAGTTCAATCCTGAATCGTTTCTGAATTTTGCATTTTCTTTGACATAGTCATCATAAAAACTTTCTGTGACTGTACACACAGGTGAATCAAGTCTGCGTTGAATGGTTTCCCATTCTGCTTTAACATCAGAAACAGCATTTATAACCTGATTTATTCTTTCAATAGGATAAATAGCTTTCTGAGGGTTTAACTGTATTTTTGCCTTGCTGTCAATGGATTTCTGAACCTGTGAAGCAAGGTCATTTACAAATTCATAATTATCTTTCAGCATAGGGTCAAGAATTGTCTGTGCAATATTATAATAAAGCCGTTCATCAGGGAGGGAATCAGGAGTAACAAATTTTTTCAGAGATTGAGAAAGAATATTCCCGAGTACTCATCACAAGCACAGCCAGATACATTCCAATCAAACCACCAATTGAAGAAAGTCCATAATATCTGAATCCTGATGTTATATAAGCCATATATATTCCGCAGAATATGCTCATCATAGGTGAAAGAAGTATTGTATAACCAGCAACATTTTTTCTTGTTCCGTTTTTGATATTTAAAATATACATCACAATATTTCCAATATAATAAAACATGCTCCAAAACCTAACGGAATATCAGAATAATTCATGATTGATATTATTGAACCCGCATTTGTTACAATTATAAGAAAAAGTGAACAAATTGTCATAAAATCTACAATTTTCTTATTTCTTTCAAATACAATATTCTTTTTGCCTGAATTATTTTCTATATAAAAATATTCCTCATCAGTAAGATAATGACACCATTCATCATTGTTTGTTACTTTTATAAAATTATATTTTTCAGACATTTCATCACTAAGTTTTTTTGATGTGAAAATAACTGGTTTGCCATTAAATTCTCCTAGAGCGTGTTTTGAAACATAAGACTTGTGTGCAAAGTAACAAATATGATATAATATAAGTACTATGAGAAGACATGAATTAAGTAATGCACAATGGGAAAAAATAAAAGATTTACCGCCACCTGAAAGGAAACCTCAGGGAGGACGCCCAGCCAAAAACAACAGAATTATGATGAATGGCATAATTTACTGGCTTAACACAGGCGTTGCCTGGAGAGATTTACCCGAAAGATTTGGACCATGGCAGAGTGTATATGGTCGTTTTTGTAACTGGACAAAGGCAGGAATATGGGAAAAAGTTTTTAATGAACTGATTAAAAATGATATAGTTGATTATGAAAATCTTATGATTGACAGTACCATAATCAAAGTTCACTAGCATGCCAATGGTGTAAAAAAGGGGCGTCAGAAGCAAAAGGACGTTCAAGAGGCGGATTAACAACTAAGATTCATGCAGTATGTGACGGATATGGTAATCCCTTGAAGTTTATGCTTACTGCCGGAAATGTGAATGATAGTACAGTTGCAGAGGAAATGTTATCATCATTTAATTTGAAAAATAAATATATTTATGCAGATAAAGGATATGACACAGCAAGTATTGTCAGATATATAGAAAATCAGGGAGGAAATGCTGTAATTCCAAGCAAATGCAACGCTGTAAATCCAAGAAAAACAGATTGGTTTTTATATAAAGAAAGACATTTTGTAGAAAATCTGTTTCTGAAAGCGAAAAACTTCAAAAGATTTGCCATGAGATATGATAAATCTGTTGCTTCTTTTTCTGCTGTTGTATATGTCGCTTTTATTCTTATTTGGTTACATTGATGGTTTCAAAACACGCTCTAGAGGCTAAGAACAGAGATAAAAAGCCTTCTTTCGGTAAAAATTGTCTTATTGAAAAATTGGATAAATTCTCACTTGAATATGTATCTGATGATATTAAAATAGTCGACTATGACGCTTATTGGAAATATTCTATAAAATAACCTCACATACCATTTCGGTACTTGAGCATAAGAAAACGACCACACAGGAGCATTCTTACTCTTGTATGGTCGTTATTTTTTTGTCATCGCTTGAAGATGTCACTCAAAAACTGTTTTTCTTACAATCCCTAAGTAAAGGCTCCTTTCATTGGCTTTCTTTTTTTGTTACATAAAATTTGGCATAAATTCACATAATCTTACTTAATATTGTGGAAAATAACTCCCTCTTAAACGAATTTTAAATTAAAAAATAATTATTTTGCGTTTGATGTTGACAAATCCATTTTTGTGTGATATACTATACAAGTACTTTGCGAGTGTGCTGGAATAGGCAGACAGGCACGTTTGAGGGGCGTGTGTCAATCGACGTATGGGTTCAAGTCCCATCACTCGCACTACTTCTGGAAAGATGGCTGAGCTGGTCTAAGGCGCACGACTGGAACTCGTGTATACGTTAATAGCGTATCGAGGGTTCGAATCCCTCTCTTT
>ERZ780030.99-NODE-99-length-50240-cov-11.307781_pt1 | contig 50240 bp, 36 predicted proteins | sample MGYA00511857_ERZ780030 | MGnify/ENA primary metagenome ERZ780030 (study PRJEB29588, sample SAMEA2162530) | human gut metagenome | biome: human gut; feature: human-associated habitat; material: faeces | place: Denmark | collected 2008/2010 ... | reverse complement strand
CCGCATAAATACAGGCTTTCGGCATTTTAATCCGTTATTCAAACTCAATCGTTCCAGGTGGTTTACTCGTCAAATCATAGAATACTCTATTTACCCCACGAACCTCATTAATAATTCTACTCATTACTGTCTGTAATACCTCGAATGGTATTTCTGCTGCTTCCGCTGTCATAAAGTCAACTGTACGGACTGCTCTTACTGCAACAGCATAATCATAAGTTCTTTCGTCGCCCATTACACCAACTGAACGCATATTTGTAAGTGCTGCAAAATACTGGTTAGGCATCCAAGGTGCCTCTTTGCCATTTGCTTCCTTATAAGCTTTTGCTGCTTTGTCAACCTCTTCGCGGTAAATTGCATCAGCATCCTGTACAATTCGTACCTTTTCTGCTGTTACATCTCCAATGATTCTGATTCCAAGCCCTGGACCTGGGAATGGCTGACGATATACTAAATAATCAGGTAAGCCAAGTTCAAGACCTGCCTTACGTACCTCATCTTTGAACAGATTTCTAAGTGGCTCAATAATGTCCTTGAAATCAACATGTTCAGGAAGTCCTCCGACATTGTGGTGTGATTTAATTACTGCTGATTCTCCACCAAGACCTGATTCCACGATATCAGGATAAATAGTTCCTTGCGCAAGGAAATCTACTTTACCTATCTTCTTAGCTTCCTCTTCAAATACTCTTATGAATTCTTCGCCAATAATTTTACGTTTCTGTTCAGGTTCTGTAACACCTGCGAGCTTCTCATAGTAACGCTCGGCTGCATTTACTCTGACGAAATTAATCTCGAAAGCTCCGCCTTTACCAAATACACTTTCAACTTCATCTCCCTCGTTTTTACGAAGAAGTCCATGGTCTACGAATACACAGGTAAGCTGTGGTCCCACGGCTTTAGCAAGTAATGCTGCAAGAACTGATGAATCAACACCACCTGATAATGCAAGTAATACTTTACCGTCACCAACTTTTTCCCTTACTTCCTTGATTGCATTTTCAACGAATGAATCCATTCTCCAAAGTCCCTGGCAGCCACATACATTTCTAACGAAATTGTAAAGCATTTTGCTGCCTTCCTGTGTGTGAAGAACTTCAGGATGGAACTGGATTGCATAAAGGTTTTTGTCCAGATTTTCTGCTGCTGCAACAGGACAATCTGCTGTATGTGCAGAAATCTTAAAGCCTGGAGCTACATTTGAGATGTAATCAAAATGACTCATCCAGCAAATAGTTTTCTCTTCTACATTTGCAAATAATGGCGAACTCTTATCTACCATTACCTCTGTTTTACCATATTCACGTACAGGTGCTTTTTCAACTTTACCACCAAGGACATACTGCATAAGCTGAGCGCCATAGCACAATCCAAGTACAGGAATCCCTAATTCAAATAATTCTTTCTTATATGTTGGTGAGTCTGCTTCATAACAACTATTTGGCCCACCTGTTAAAATGATTCCCTTAGGGTTCATTTCTTTGATTTTCTCAAGTTCTGTTCTGTAAGAATAAATCTCACAATATACATTACATTCACGAACACGTCTTGCAACTAATTGGTTGTACTGTCCACCGAAGTCCAGAACAATTATCATCTCTTTTTCCAAGCCCGTTTCCTCCTAAAATATTTTCAAATCAAATTCGTTTTGATATTCTAAAATGTATTTCTAACACTTTATTAAGTATAAGAAAAAAGACAGGCAATGTCAAGCAACATCACCTGTCATAAATATTAAATCTGAATATATCATTTTCTGTATGAAACAGAAACTATATTTTCCGCTGTATAATCTTATGCTTCATAATCTTATACTTTATTATTTTACACTTTATAATCTTATGCTTCCTCAGCCCTCATCTTTTCTTCCTGTTCTTTCTGGATATCAGGGAATGCTGAAAGCATTGGTTCAAGATTCACATCATCTTTCTTAATCTTACGTTTTGTATAGTTTCTAGTAATTTTAACAACTGTTCCTGACAATGCCAATACACCGATTAAGTTAGGAATGGCCATAAGACCGTTAAGTGTATCTGCTATACTCCATGCAAGACTTAGGTTAAGTGTTGCGCCCACTACGATGAAGCATACGAATATGACTTTATAGAATACCATTGATTTTGTTCCAAATAAATATTCAATCGCCTTTGTTCCATAGAAAGACCATCCAAGAACTGTTGAAAATGCAAACAATAAAATCGCAATTGCTAACAATTTTGCAGCCACATCACCAAACTTCTGTGAAAATGCATATGTAACAAGAGATACACCATTAATTTGTTCAACTTTAACAGAATCTAAGACTACGTTGCCATTTGAGTCTTTAACTGTTTTACCATTTGAATCCTTTGCTACATTTCCCTTAATTGACATTATATTTGTATATATGTAATCATCTTCAGTTCTGTCCTCTTTCTTAGAAGCCTTTACATAATAAGAATTTCCATAGGCCTTCAGTTCAAGATATTCACCATCTGCCGGTGCCTCTGTATACAATTTAGCATTTCCATCGCTATCAACATCTATAACCAATGTACTGTACTCTTTATCTATAAGTGGAACTTCTTTGTCTTCATCAATATGTTCAGCTATGCTGAATGTCTGACTGTCTGTTGTAATATTTGCAAATACTTTTGCCTGTGATTTTGCATCTGAACTACTTGATAATAATACAAATGCTGTTAATGTGCAGACAATTATTGTATCAAAGAATACTTCGAAAATACCCCACATCCCCTGGATAACAGGCTCTTTAACGTCTGATGATGAATGAACCATTACTGAAGAACCAAGACCTGCTTCATTCGAGAATACGCCTCGCTTAAAGCCCATTGTAGCAGCTCTCTTTATTACATAACCGCCGATACCACCGCCTACTGCTGACACATTAAATGCATCTTTGAAAATACTTCCAAATACATATGGTATCTGTCTATAATTTATGAAGAAAATAACAAGTGCACCAATAATGTAGGCTAATGCCATAAATGGTACAAGTTTCTCTGTAACTCTGCCTATACGTTTAATTCCACCTATTACAACGAGTGCTGCAATTACTGCAAGAATAATACCCATAACAAGAGTAGGTATTCCGAAATTACTATGCATCGCATCTGCAATTGAATTGACCTGAGTCATATTACCAATACCAAATGATGCAAGTACACAGAAAATTGCAAATAATATTGCAAGGAATTTGGCAATTTTCTTCATTCCTTTTTTACTTCCAAGACCATTCTCCAGATAGTACATTGCACCACCTGACCATTCGCCATACATATTCTTTCTTCTATAATAGATACCCAGAACATTTTCAGAAAAATTAGTCATCATTCCGAAAAATGCTGACACCCACATCCAGAATATAGCTCCCGGTCCACCAACTGTAAGTGCAGTTGCAACACCGGCTATATTACCTGTACCTATCGTGGCAGCTAATGCTGTAGAAAGTGCCTGGAACTGTGAAATTGCTTTCTTATCCTTTGTCTTTGTTACGTGTCTCTTCTTAAATATTGCGAAAAATGTTTCATCGCCAACGATTTTCGCTCTTACTATCTGGAAAAATCCCGTTCTGATACTCATCCAGATACCGGTCGAAATAATCAGAATAAGCATAGGTATACCCCATACCCATTCGTTAATTACACCATTTATTCTGGCTACCTGATTAACAAATGTATGCATTTTCTTTTTCTCTCCTTAATTTTCATAGATTATATGTGAAATATATAAAACCACTTCTGACTAAAAACACAATATCCTAATTATACATAAAATATCATTAATTATGCAAGTAGTTTCTGACATTTTTCTACATAAATCATCAGCTTGCAGATTACGGATTTTGTTTCAATCTACATATATAATGCTTCAGGTACATTTACTTATCTTCTAAATATTTCTTCAGATATTTACCGGTATATGATTTCTTATTCTTCACAACCTCTTCTGGTGTGCCCTTTGCGATAACCGTTCCACCATTATCTCCACCCTCAGGTCCTATGTCGATAATATAATCGGCTACTTTAATTACATCTAAATTATGTTCGATAACCACGACTGTATTTCCGTCATCAGATAATTTTCTTAGAATTTCCACTAATTTATGAACGTCTGCAAAATGAAGTCCTGTTGTAGGTTCATCAAGAATATAGATTGTCTTGCCTGTTCCTCGTCTGCTAAGTTCTGTAGCTAACTTAACTCGCTGTGCTTCACCACCCGATAATGTAGTTGATGGCTGGCCTAATTTAATATATGAAAGTCCTACATCATATAATGCCTGAATTTTACGATAAATTGATGGAACATTTTCGAAGAATTTAAGTGCCTCTTCAACAGTCATATCAAGCACATCAAAGATACTCTTGCCTTTATACTTAACTTCTAAAGTTTCTCTGTTATAACGCTTTCCTCCACACACTTCGCAAGGCACATATACATCCGGTAAGAAATGCATTTCTATCTTAATTATACCATCACCTGAACAAGCCTCACACCTTCCGCCTTTGACATTGAAACTGAATCTGCCTTTCTTATAGCCTTTCATTTTAGCATCTGATGTGCTTGCAAATAAATCCCTAATCTGGTCAAATACACCTGTATATGTCGCAGGATTAGAACGTGGTGTTCTTCCTATCGGAGACTGGTCAATGTTGATTATCTTGTCTAGCTGCTCTGTACCCTCAATTGTATCATGATTACCAGGTATAGTTCTTGCTCTGTTAAGTTTCTTAGCTAATGCTTTATAAAGGATCTCATTTACAAGCGAGCTCTTTCCGGAACCCGATACACCGGTTACGCATGTCATAATACCAAGTGGAAAATCCACATTGATATTCTTCAGATTATTCTGTCTTGCACCTTTTACTGTAATCCAGCCTGTAGGCTCTCTTCTGGTGTCTGGAACAGGTATCTTTATACGTCCGCTAAGATACGCTCCTGTAATTGAATTCTCATTCTGCATAATCTCCTCTGCCGTACCCTCTGCCACGACCTGTCCACCATATTCGCCTGCCCCCGGACCTATGTCTATGATATGGTCTGCTGCTAACATTGTATCTTCATCATGTTCTACAACTATTAATGTATTTCCCAAATCTCTCAGATGTGTAAGTGTATTAATGAGTTTATCGTTATCCCTCTGATGTAATCCGATACTAGGCTCGTCTAAGATATAAGCAACACCCACAAGTCCTGAACCAATCTGTGTAGCAAGTCTTATTCGCTGTGCCTCACCACCAGACAATGATGCTGTACCACGCGACAATGTCAGATAATCAAGACCTACGTCCATTAAGAATTTAATTCTTGCTTTGATTTCTTTAAGAATCTCACCTCCTATGAACTTCTGTCTGTCAGTTAATTCCATATCCTCTAAGAATTTATGCAAATCTCTTATAGACATCGATGTTATCTCATAGATATTTTTATCAGAAACAGTTACTGCAAGTGAAGATTTCTTAAGTCGCTGGCCTTTACATTCCTTACAAGGCGTAATCGTCATAAATTCCTCATATTCCTGTTTCAATGTCTCAGAACCTGTTTCTCTGTATCTTCTCTCTTCATTTTTAATAAGTCCCTCAAATGCCACATCATATATACCCTCGCCTCTTTGACCACGATAATATACTTTCACACATCTGCCATTTGTTCCGTTAATGATTACATCTTTTGCTGTTTCGCTTAACTCCTCAAATGGTGTATCTAACGAAAAGTTATATTCCTTAGCAAGCGCTTCTAAGATTGCATGTGTATAGCTGCCATCTTTGCCACTTGACTGCCAGCCCATTGCCACGATTGCTCCATCATTTATACTGATTGATTTATCAGGAATCATAAGGTCTACGTTAAATTCCATCTTATAGCCTAATCCATAACATGATGGGCATGCACCAAAAGGATTATTAAACGAAAAACTTCTTGGTTGTATCTCATCAATGCTAATCTCACAATCAGGGCACGAGAAACTCTGACTGAAATTCATAGGCTTACTGCCAACCACATCTACAACCATAAGTCCGTCAGCTATATCAAGTACAGTTTCTATGGAATCTGTGAGACGTTTCTCTATTCCCTCTTTGACAACCAGTCGGTCTACAACTATTTCAATATTATGCTTCTTATTCTTCTCAAGCTTTATTTCTTCACCTAAATCATACATATTGCCATCAATCTGTACTCTTACATATCCAGCCTTCTTAGCACGTTCTAAGACCTTAACGTGTTCACCCTTACGTCCTCTTACGACTGGTGCTAATAACTGAATCTTCGTTCTCTCCGGCAATGTCATAATCTGGTCTACCATCTGGTCTACCGTCTGCTTTGATATCTCTCTTCCACATTTAGGGCAATGTGGTATACCTATTCTTGCATATAATAATCTGAAATAATCATATATTTCCGTAACAGTTCCCACCGTAGAACGTGGATTTCGGTTAGTTGATTTCTGGTCTATCGAAATAGCAGGTGACAACCCCTCTATACTTTCTACATTAGGCTTCTCCATCTGACCTAAGAATTGTCTTGCATATGATGACAGTGATTCCATATATCTTCTCTGTCCCTCAGCATATATCGTATCGAATGCAAGTGTAGATTTACCAGAGCCACTAAGTCCCGTAACTACCACAAATTCATTTCTAGGAATATTCAAATCAATATGCTTAAGATTGTGTTCTGCTGCCCCTTTAATCTTTATAAATTGTCTCCCTGACTTATTTTTATCATTGACTTCTTTCACAATTTACCTCATTTCTACATATCTCTTAACTGCTCTTTTAGTTTAATCATCTGGTCACGCAGGTCTGCTGCTGCCTCAAAGTTAAGTTCCGAAGCGGCTTTCTGCATTTCCTTCATAATCTTATTAATAAGCTTCTCTATTTCTTTCCTGCTCATTGATTCAGGATCTTTTTCTAACTTATCAACCGTCTCAACAGCTTCTTTCGTGATGCTTATTCTTTCTCTTACCGCTTTCTTAATGGTTGTCGGCGTAATTCCATGCTCCTCATTATATTTTTGCTGTATACTTCGTCTTCTATTCGTCTCGTCTATGGCTACTCTCATAGAATCAGTTATCTTATCAGCATACATTATAACATGTCCCTCTGAGTTTCTCGCTGCTCGTCCTATCGTCTGGATGAGTGAAGTCTCTGACCTTAAGAAGCCTTCTTTATCAGCATCTAATATTGCTACTAATGTAATCTCAGGTATATCTAATCCCTCCCTTAAAAGGTTTATACCGACTAATACGTCAAATACATCAAGCCGCATATCTCTTATAATCTCAGTTCTCTCTAGTGTGTCTATATCAGAATGTAGATATTTTACCCTGATTCCGACTTCTTTCATATAGTCTGTCAAATCTTCTGCCATTCGCTTGGTAAGTGTCGTTACTAATACTTTATTCTTCTTCGCAACTTCTTTATTTACCTCACTAATTAAGTCATCTACCTGACCTGCTACTGGCTTAACTGTTACTTCCGGATCTAATAATCCGGTAGGTCTGATAATCTGTTCAGCCCTTAACAATTCGTGTTCCTCTTCATATACATTCGGTGTAGCCGACACGAATAACATCTGGTCTATCTTACTTTCAAATTCTTCGAAATTAAGTGGTCTGTTATCTTTAGCCGATGGAAGTCTGAAGCCATAATCTACAAGTGTCGTCTTTCTGGACTGGTCACCCGCATACATTCCCCTTACCTGTGGAATCGTAATATGCGATTCATCTACAATCATAAGGAAGTCATCTGGAAAATAATCTAATAATGTATGCGGTGTTGCTCCCGGTTCTAATCCTGCTAAATGTCTTGAATAGTTCTCTATTCCCGAACAGAAGCCTGTCTCCCTCATCATCTCTATGTCAAAATTAGTTCTCTCTGCAATTCGTTGTGCCTCTAATAATTTATCCTCACTTTTGAAGTATTCTACACGCTCTGCCAATTCCTTCTCAATACTTTTAGCTGCAAGTTCAATCTTCTCTTTAGGCACTACATAATGTGAAGCCGGAAATATTGCGATATGCTCTAACCTGCTCTTAATCTCGCCTGTCAATGTGTCAATCTCTGTTATTCTGTCAATCTCATCTCCAAAAAACTCAACTCTTACTGCATTTTCAGATGATGTTACCGGAAATATCTCCACGACATCGCCACGTACTCTGAATGTTCCACGCTTGAAGTCCATATCATTTCTAGCATATTGTATATCTACTAATTTTTTTAACACTTCATCTCTGTCCTTAACCATTCCCGGTCTTAATGATAACACCATATTCTGATAGTCTATAGGACTTCCCAGACCATATATACAAGATACACTTGAGATTATTATTACATCTTTTCTCTCTGATAATGCAGCTGTTGCTGAATGTCTTAACTTATCTATCTCTTCATTAATTGATGAATCCTTCTCTATATAAGTGTCTGTTGATGGTACATATGCTTCCGGTTGATAATAGTCATAATAACTGACAAAGTACTCTACTGCATTTTCAGGGAAAAATTCCTTGAATTCCCCATATAACTGTGCCGCCAAAGTCTTATTATGAGCTAGTACAAGTGTAGGCTTATTAAGCTGCTCGATTACATTTGCCATCGTAAATGTCTTACCTGAACCTGTTACACCCAGCAGTGTTTCAAACTGATTTCCCTCTTTAAAACCTTTAACAAGCTCTTTAATCGCCTGTGGCTGGTCCCCCGTAGGTTTATATTCTGATACAAGTTTAAACTTCTTATCCATATTTCTGACCTTTCAAACTTATTTATAAATTAACTTAATTTCACTATAATACGTTTTTCAAACATACATTCATTTCACTATAATACGTTTTTCGAACATACATCCATTTCACTATAATACATTTTTTCGAACATACATTCGTTTCACTATAATATAGCACATATTTTTATAAAATGCTACTACTCTTTAATAAAACTCCATAACATCCCATAACAAATAAGAGCTTTTATACTTAACAAAATAGGAAAGTAAAAAATTTCTTAATTCATTATGTATAAAAGCTCTTTTTAAATTAATCTAATCCTTTTACAACTTCGATTGCCTTTGTAAGCTGTGGGTCATCTGGATGTTTTAACGCCCACACATTTGTAACATCTTCAGGAAGTTTTACTTCGTAATCAGGTTCAATACCTATTCCATGAATGTTACTGTCATCTGGAAGATAGTATTTACCAATTGTAAGTTTAATTGCAGTTCCATCACTAAGTCCGAATGTTGACTGCATTATGCCCTTACCAAATGTCTTGGTTCCAACTAGTTTACCTCTGTCATAGCATTTAACTACACCTGCAAATACCTCTGATGCACTTGCACTATTCTCATTTACCAATACACAAAGTGGCATATCTGTTATAAGTCCGTCATTCTCTGTATAATATCTCTCCTGCTCTCCATCTTTAGTTTCGCTATAGAGAAGTAATTTATCTTTTGGCAGAAAGTAATTAAGAATTGCCTGTATACACTCTAACTGTCCACCCGGGTTATCTCTAAGGTCAACAATTATTCTTTCCATACCCTGTGATTTCAAATCATTAATAGCTTCTTCAACCTGTTCCGCAGACGTTCCCGTAAACTGGTCTATAATGATATATCCAATATTATCTTCAAGCATTTCATAAGATACCACATCTATAAGAACTTCTCTTAATTTCATATCAGCATCTATGGTTTCTTCGCCTCTTTTAAGCTGCATCTTGACTTCTTTGCCTTCTTCACCTTTAATATCAACTAATAACTCATCTAAGGTTTCATCCGTAAGAACATTGTCATTTATCGAATATATCGTATCCCCGGATTCTATTCCCGCATCTTTAGCCGGCGAATCATCATATACCTTAGTTACCGTAATTACTTTAGTTTCATTATTCTGTGTAACAGATATTCCGAGTCCCACATATTCACCCTCTGATGACTGTTTAAGTGATTCAACCTCGTCCTTTGTATAATATACGGAATATGGATCATTTAATGATTCTAACATTCCTTTATACATTCCCTCTGTTAGTATGTCATTATCAACATCTTCCATAAAATATTTATCAATATATTGCTTAATAATCGAAGATTTGCTGCTTCCTGTAAGTGCTGATGTACCGACATTATCTGAAATCTTTCCTGACTCAGTAAGTTCACTCTCAATAATATTAGATAATATTATCAATATAAATACAACGGCAATTCCCCAGATAACACCTGTTATAAGTCCTGCAAAATATGACTTCTTACCGTGTTTATTTCCGTTATTTCCATTATTATAAGCATTATTTCCTGTGAAATTGTTTCCGTTATTATAACCATTATTACCGCCATATTGGTTTACCGAACTATAATTGCCATTTCCAGCGTAGTTATTTCCATTATTATATCTCTGGTTCTCCGAATAGTTATTTCCGTAATAACGATTTGAATTATTTATATCATCTTTATTTTCATTATCCATTTTATTCTCCATTCCGCATTTAAAATTGCTATAGTTTAACCAATATAATTATGTGGATTAACATATGCCGGTGGCCAGCTTCCGTCATAATTTCCTATTCCGAAATGCAAATGTGGACCGCTTGTCTGTCCTGTCAGACCGACATAACCTATTACCTGTCCTGCTTCAACATAATCTCCACCTGAAACTATATAATATGCCATGTGCATATACACGCTTATAAGATTATCACCATGATTTATAACTACCCAGTTTCCTGCTGAACTGCTACGTGTTGCCCATGCAACTACACCGCTTGCCGTAGCTACAATAGGTGTTCCGACAGGTGCACCTATATCAATACCTTTATGGAATTCACTGCTAGAGGAATTACCAAATGGATCCCCACGCAGACCATAATCAGATGTTATTCTTCTCGAACTTGGACAAGGCCATACAAAAGAACCGCTACTACTGTTATTGTTGTTATTGTTACTGTTATTATTATTTGTATTATTCTGTCTGTTTAACTCTTCCTGTCTGCGTCTCTCTTCCTCTTCCCTTTTCTTTCTTTCCTGCTCTTCTTTGAGTTTTCGTTCAGCCTCCTGCATTGCAGCAATAAGCTGTTTCTGGTCTTCGATATCTGCTTTCATTGCTTCGGCTTCACTCTCAGCATCTGATATCTCCTGCTGGGTTGCTGCAAGCTGAACACGTTTTGCTTCAACTAACTTCTCCATTGAATCCTGCTCTGCACTTGCTTCTTCTAATAGAGTCTGGAGATTATCTTTTTCTGTCTGAAGAGAAGCCTTTGTCTCTTCTATCTGCTTCTTCGTCTCTCGCATCTTATCAAGCATATTTCTATCATATGTAGTTAATTCCGAAATATACTCTGCTTTATTCAGGAAATCTCCAAGACTTCCTGAACCTAACATCATCTCCATATACTGAGTCTGTCCATTTTCATACATGAATCTGATTCTTAACTTCATAGATTCATACTGTGACTGGATATCTTCCTCCTGTGCAGCAAGCTTGACATTTATTTCATCAATTTCTGTCTGCTTAGCTGTTGCCTTATCATTCAAATCTACAATCTTAGCCGTTATCTCTTCTAGCTTACTATCCATTGTCTTGATATATTCATTCATATCATTTTTCATAGTCTCAAGCTTGTCTAATGTATTCTGGATATCGTCTAAATTATTCTCCATATCCTGCTGTTTCTTCTTCTCTTCATCGATACTGGTTGCTTTAAGAGGCTGTGCAAGTCCGATAACCATTGCGCTTGCAATGAGTACACACACTAAGCCTAACAATCTTTTTTTCAAATCAAATCATCCTTTCGAGACTTCCACACACTTTCTATCTGTTTACATTTATAAGTATATCTTCTGATAGGTACCATATTAATCTTCATTATCAGATATTATGATACCGCCTTTATACATTCAGATGTTTTCTGATTGTAATCATACTACCTGTAAGACCTATTCCCGCACCTACGATTAATGCCATTGGCAAAATAAATGAGAATATAGTTGCTGGACTGATAAATGATACCTGGCTTGTAAATGTCTGGAACTGTGACATAAGGTACACAATTACCTTCTGGTATATACCCATAAGAACAATTACAGGAAGTATAGCTCCGATTAAACCGATAATTATACCCTCAACTATAAATGGGGCCTTTACAAACATATCTGTTGCACCGATTAATTTCATAATTCGAATTTCTTCTTTTCTGACTGTAATACCAATCATAACTGTATTACTTATAAGGAAGATACCTACTGCTAACAGAATTATAATTATGGCTACTGATATGTATCCAACCATTTTCGCAAAATCTGTAAGTGTATTAGCAGTTACCGGAGAATCATTAACTTTTCTTACTCCGTCTAATGATTTAAGATAAGATACTAATGCATCCTGCATCGTTAAATCATTCAGGTATATCTCATAATTTGCTGAGCTTTTAAGTGGATTGTCATCTTTAAATCCCTCTGCAAGGTCTAAATCATCTTTAAAATATTGCTTACTAAAGTTGTCCCACGCTTCAGCTGCAGAAGTATATTTTATCCGGGATACTTCTACTCTCTTCTTTATCTTATCTCCTATGTCCTTTATCTGGTCTTCTGTCACATCATCATTAAAAAATACTGTAACACAGACTGAATCCTCAGCCTCTTTAACCATATATTGAAAGTTGGCAATAATAGCATAAAATACACCCATAAGAAATATACAGGCTGCTATCGTACCAATCGATGCCAGTGAGAAAAGTTTATTTCTCTTTATATTCTTTATACCTTGTCCACAATTGTATGCAAATGTACTAACCTTCATAAATGTATTCACCTTTTTTCTCGTCGCTAAGTATTACGCCTTTATGCATTGTAATTACACGTTTATTCATTGCATCAACGATTTCTCTGTTATGCGTTACCACTAATACAGTCGTTCCTCGTTTATTAATCTCCTCTAAGAGTTTCATAATCTCCCATGAGTTTTTAGGATCTAAGTTACCTGTAGGCTCGTCTGCAAGCAATATAGGCGGATTATTCACTAATGCTCTGGCAAGTGCTACTCTTTGCTGTTCACCACCTGATAATTCCTTTGGAAATGAACGATATTTTTCAGATAATCCTACTAATGATAACATTGCAGGCACTCTTTTCTTAATAACTTTCTTAGGAGTTTCCACAACTCTCTGTGCAAATGCAATATTATCATATACATTTCTATCTTTAAGCAGTCTAAAGTCCTGGAATACAACACCTATTCCTCTTCTGTGTTCTGCTACTTTTCTCTTCTTTATATTATTCAAATATCTGCCATTGACATATATTTTCCCACTGGTTGGTTCTAACTCTTTAAGTAATAGTTTGATAAGAGTAGACTTACCCGAACCACTGTTACCAACAATAAAAACAAATTCTCCTTCATCAATCTTTAAACTTATATTTTTAATTGCAGGTGCACCTGTAGAATATGACTTACTAACATCTTCTAATACTATCATACAAGTTTCCTCAACTTTCTATATCTTTTAAAAAGTCCTGCACTCAGGCAAGACTTTTTATTTTGTTTTCCAATCTGTTTATCTATATTTTTCATAATGGATATTTTCATAAATGAAACCACCAGCATCTGCTAACTATAACCATTTGCTAATTTCATCTGCCACGATATCTACTAATTCTACAATATTTTATTCTAATAGTCCATATTTTCCATATATTTCATATATTTAACAACCATTAACGCAATCTTAAATGTGATTGCATCATCAAATACTCTTAAGTCAAGATTAGTAGTCTTTTGCAACTTATCCAATCTATATACAAGAGTATTTCTGTGTATATATAACTGTCTTGAAGTCTCTGAAACGTTCAGGCTATTTTCAAAGAATTTATTAATTGTAGACAATGTCTCCTCGTCAAATTCATCAGGCGATTTACCATCGAAAATCTCTTTAATAAACATTTTGCAAAGAGGCATTGGTAACTGATAAATAAGACGGCCGATTCCTAATCGGTTATATGCAATAACTTTCTTATCACTGTAGAAAATCTTACCAACATCTAATGCAAGTTTAGCCTCTTTAAATGACTTAGATACTTCCTTAATATCGTTAACTATTGTACCATATGCGATATTCACTTTAGCCATTGCTTCTGAATTAGACATATCTAACAATGTGTTGGCAATCTTATCCATATCTGCATATGTCTGACCTTCTGCCACTTCTTTAACAAGGATAATATTCTTCTCATCAACTGCTGTTATGAAATCTTTAGATTTACCAGAGAATAATCCTCTTATAGTTTCTAAAGCATTAGTATCTTTCTCATGCTTTGTCTCTATAATAAATACAATTCGTTTCACATCTGTTTCTATGTGAAGCTTCTTAGCTCTTGAATAAATATCAACCAAAAGCATATTATCAAGTAAGAGGTTCTTAATAAAGTTATCTTTATCATAACGCTCCTTGTACGCAACTAACAGACTCTGAATCTGAAATGTTGCCATCTTTCCCACCATATATACATCATCTGTACTGCCTTTAGCCAGTAAAATATATTCAAGCTGGTTATCTTCGCTCACTTTAAAAAACTGAAAGTCTGAGACAACCTGACTATCTGCCTGAGAATCCACAAAAGCTAATACTGCTGCTTCATTCTCTTCAGCACCATTAAATGTCGATGCCAATACTTTACCTTCTGTGTCCATTACACACATATCAATTCTTGTTATGTTTTTAAGTCCTTCTATTGTATTAAGAAGTATTTGATTTGATATCATTCGCTTCACTCCCATATTTTTTAATCGGATATAGTTATATTAAACTATTTTGACAAAAAAAAAAAGAGGAAATACATATTTTTTATGTATTTCCTCAAAAATTCACATATTATTCACTAATTGAATTATAAATTCAAACTAGTTAGCAATTACCTGCTGTGTATCTTTATCAAAGATATGTAATTTTGATGTATCAATTGCAATCTTGATTGTATCGCCTGGTCTTGCTGTTGTACGAGGGTTAACTCTTGCTGTACAGTTGAACTGTTCAATATCAAAGTATAAGAATACTTCAGCACCAAGCATCTCGTATAATCTGATAGTAGCTTCGATTACGCTATCCTGTCTTGCATCGATAAATACTTCTTCATCATGGAAGTCTTCTGGTCTGACACCCATAACAACTGTCTTATCAATGTAGTCACCGTCGATAAGTGCTTTAGCTTTAGCTTCTGGAACTTTGATTGAATGAGCGCCGAATACTAATAATACGTCTGAACCAGACTGTGTAACCTGTGCATCGATGAAGTTCATCTGAGGTGAACCCATGAATCCTGCAACGAATAAGTTACATGGATTATCATATAAGTTCTTAGGTGTATCTACCTGCTGTGCAATACCATCTTTCATAACTACGATTCTTGTACCAAGTGTCATAGCCTCTGTCTGGTCATGTGTAACGTAGATAATTGTTGTCTCAAGTCTCTGATGTAATTTAGAAATCTCAATTCTCATCTGTACTCTTAACTTAGCATCAAGGTTTGATAAAGGCTCGTCCATAAGGAATACCTTAGGATTACGAACAATAGCACGTCCCATAGCTACACGCTGTCTCTGACCACCTGATAAAGCCTTTGGCTTACGATCAAGTAAGTGTTCAATATCAAGAATTCTTGCTGCTTCATGTACTAATTTGTCAATCTGATCCTTTGGAGTCTTTCTTAATTTAAGACCAAAAGCCATATTGTCATATACTGTCATATGTGGATATAAAGCATAGTTCTGGAAAACCATTGCGATATCTCTGTCTTTAGGTTCAACATCATTAACAAGTCTGTCGCCTATGTATAATTCTCCACCTGAAATCTCTTCAAGACCTGCGATCATACGAAGTGTTGTAGATTTACCACAACCAGATGGTCCTACGAAGATGATAAACTCTTTATCCTGAATCTCAAGATTGAAGTCTTTAACAGCGACAAAGCCATTAGGATATACTTTACTGATGTTCTTTAATGATAAACTAGCCATTTATAATTCCTCCTAATATTTGAATATTATTATTCTCATTTTCATTACCTACCTATTGTATAACATAATCTCAAAAAAAGCCATTGACTAAAATGCCGAAAAGCCTTTTTGTGTTTTGGTAAATTTGCATAATAGGCACTTCTGTCTTTTAGCATTTTTTACATTCAAAGACTTTTTTTTAAGATATTATTACTATTTTCATATATAATGTACAAATAGCATACAAATTATAATTCAAGCCGCGTCACCACGAATATATAATCAGCATAATACACAGAATTACCGCTGTAACGAATACGAAATCAACAATTTTTCCACCGTATTCTGATGTATTTGTCTCTATATATTCTCCCGGTTTATAGTTATTTATATCAGGCATCCCGTGTCTGTTTCCGGTAAATGATGCTATTATACAATCTATGTGATATTTTCTGTGACATCTCCTGGCAATAAGCATAAGTATAACCATACCTATTATAAATGCAATTACTGCACTAAATGCTGTTGAGCTGAGTAGTGATAATTTCTGGCTTAGCGGATAGTCCGCAAATGTTACTGCAGAATCTGCCGAACTGTTAAGACTGTCTGCTAATTCTCTGAATGAACTATCATTATTTGCCATTTTATTAACGTATTTCGTTAGTATATCATAAAGTTTCAGTAACACGATACTATTTGCATTTACGAGGAAATGCATTATCATACTTGAATGCATACTGCCTGTCGCTTCTCTTACAAGTGCAAATACAATTCCCATAAAGAATGCGTAGCAGAACTGATTTACGTTCATATGAAACAATCCGAATGCCAAGGCACTTGCAAGTATGGCTCTCTTTATCGTGCTATTTCTATAACCACTGTACAAAACTCCTCTGAATATTAATTCCTCCATAATTGCCGGTACAAATGCCGTTATAAATATATTAAACAGAAAGTTATTATTGCTCATTCCGTCTAACTGACCTGACACTTCATTTTTAGCAAACATCATAGTTAAAACATTTAAAAAGCTTACAACCGGAATCATACAATATGTTAATATAACAAGCAAAAATGTATTAAGTACACCTATCCTTCTTACCTTTAAGTCTTTCAATATTTTTCCCTTTGTTACAATGAGATACAGTACAAAAGGAATGAAAATCAATGACTGTCCGATTACAATATTTGAATAATTCTTAAAACACGAATCAGGAAGTACGGGAATTACAAATAAACAACCTGCAATATAGAATACAAGCATCCATAGAAAAAATAAATTGGTCTTTCTGGCTCTAGTCATATATTCTCCTTATTTTCGATATATTTATCAATTTAATACTACAAAGTCAGAAACTCCACCTGATCCCAGTTAGAATTTCTGACTTATTCTTATCTTATATCATATATTTATTATTTTACTGCAATTGCCTCTATCTCTATTAATACATCTTTTGGAAGTCTTGCAACTTCTACACATGAACGTGCAGGGCAGTCTTTTTCAAAATATTTTGCATAAACAGCATTTACCTTAGCAAAATCGTCCATTTCCTTAATAAATACTGTTGTCTTTATTACGTTGTCTGCTGATGTTCCTGCTTCTTTTAATAATGCACAAAGGTTACCGATTGCCTGGTCAGCCTGTGCATCTATTCCTTCAGGAATCTCTCCTGTTGCCGGATTAACAGGTATAACGCCTGATGTATAAACCATTCCATTAACTTCAATTGCCTGTGAATAAGGTCCGATTGCTGCTGGAGCTTTGTCTGTACTGATTATTTTCTTCATATAAATTACCATGCAGATTCTTCATCTGTTATGACCGCTAAATAGTCCGATGTCTGCAATATCCTTTCTCAAATATATTTAGCTTTTATTATTTTATTTTAATACTTTTTTCTCCAATGTCAATAAGTCCCTCTTTATATAAATGACCTACTGCACGTTTAAATGAATTCTTGCTCATTCCAAAGTCTCTATTTATTATTTCTGGTGAAACCTTGTCATTGTACGGCAGCACTCCGTCATATTCACTGATTACTTTTAAAACTTTCTCTGCATCATCATACATCTGCATATAAGCTTTTTTATTAGGGCTTAAATTAAGTTTGCCATCTTCTCTGACTTCTGTTACCCTTGCTGAAACTGTCTGTCCTACTTCAATCTTTCCATGCATTTCCTGTTTAGAAATTAATCCATAAAATTCATTATCAACCGCTACAAATGCACCAATTTCACTGTTTATCTCATATATTGTTCCTGTAACCATATCATCTTTCTGATATTTTCCTGTTGTTTTTAAATATCTGTAAACTTTCATAGTCGCTGCTAATCTGTTGCTCTTATCAATATAAAGTGCTACAAGGTATGAATTGCCAGGTTTAACCCTCTCTGTCTGTTCCTTGAATGGAAGAAATAAATCTTTCTCAAGTCCCCAGTCTAAGAATGCACCAATTTTACCTACTTCATTAACTTTAAGAACTGCCATATTTCCTAAATTAATAAGCGGCTGTCTTGTAGTGGCAATTAAACGGTCTGATGAATCTCTGTATATAAATACGTCAAGTGTATCACCCAGTCTTAGATTCTCTGGTACTTGTTTCTTAGGCAATAACACTTTTTCTCTTTCATTTTCACCCAGATAAATACCAAAATCTGTTTTATTCAAATATTTTAATGTCTGTCTTTCTCCTAATCTAAGCATATGGCTTCCTCTTCTTTTCTTATATTATTATTTCTATCATTCTATAATGTTCTGCTTTTATTTAACTTTATCACAACTTTATGCTCATTTACAATATATAATCTGCTTAATTCTTATATAACTTTGTACTTAATTTTCATTAAATTCTGTTATCGCATATACTTCATTTTCTTCATTCCGAAGCTCTATTACATATCTGCCATTCTCATAAGCTACAAAAGGAATTACTTTATTTCCTAATTTAGCTGATTTCTTATATTCAACCCTGAACGATTTTATCTTACTCTTATCCTCGATATATTCTTCTGCGATTTTAACATACCACGCATTATTCATATGTCTGTTAATATCCAAATGATAATTGTATACAATATGCTCATCTTTTCTTTCATATTCAGATGTCTTTGCAATCTTCTTTTTCGAATAATTCATATCGAGCGGCTCTTCTAATTCGTATTTCTCTGTATCTGAATCTTCCACTTTAGTAAGCATACCCGTACCGATATTCAATAACACCCACATACTGTCAGCTTCTATTATGTAATCTTTTGGCGAATCAGCCATAGCTATCGTATAATTTCGTTTGCCGCATGCCCTGTTAAATGAATATGGCCACGTAGCAACTTCTATATTATCTCCATTTTTTATCTCGCCTTTTACTTCCACCTGCCACGAACTGAGTATCCACGCTTTATTAGTCTCTTCCTGATGTTCAACGCCCACTCCAAGCATCTCTGATTGAAGATTTGAACAATCCTGAAGATAATCTATTATTTTTCCAAATGATAATTTACAGTCAGCATCTACTTCGCTAAATCGTACCCTGCTTTTAAAATCTGTTCTCATTATTTTACCTCTTTTCAATGCATTAACAATGTGCGGAGTGCTTTTTAATTTTAGCAGAAAATAATTGAATTTTTCCTGTTAAATTAAAAAAACTTCACTACAATGTAGTGAAGTAGCTGGCCCACAAGGATTCGAACCTTGAAAATGCTGGAGTCAGAGTCCAGTGCCTTACCATTTGGCGATGGGCCAATGTCTCGCGACAAATGGTATTATACACGATACTCAAATATAATGCAAGCACTTTTTAATTTTTTTTCATATTTTATCATATTCGATTATTCCGCATTAAATTCTATCTGATTTTCTTAACAAAACCATCATCTGTAGCAGGATTACTTATAAATGTCTGATATTCCATAATTATCTTATCACGCTGCATATCCGATATAGCTTTTTTAACATCAAGAGTTTCAAGATTGCTTTCACTGCCAATTAATGACTTATCCTTATTCATATCTTTAGTGACTGCCAATTCAATCACCCTGTCTGATGTCAAAAGTTTATTATCATTAGTGCTATATTTCTGATTTTCTTCATCAGATTTATTTAATACAGTATCTGAAGATGTATTATTCGAAATCTCATTTGTACTATTACTATTCTTCTTTATAACAAGTCCGTCGCTATCCTGGCGTACATTCTGATTCATATTCAATGAATTATTATAGCCTTGCAAATATCCGTAATTCATATTTATTGCTGAACTCATTTTAAACACCTCTTGCCTGTACCAGATTTTTTTTAAATATACACTATTCAATATATTTCAATCTTTACTAATTTATACATTTATATGTATTACTTACTAAATAAAATATAATGAAATTAAATTTATACATTAATATGCTTTCACTAAATTCTCAAACTGTAACCAAATACTTCTATTCTATATATATTCTAATTATCGGAACAAATATGTCTTTTCTTAACCCTGATTTTTATAGTTTATTTTCACACTATATATTAATTATTCTGTCACACATTTTATCTATTACGTGTATATCATGTGAAATGAATAACATTGACAATCCAAATTCTTTTTGAAGTGAAAGTAATAATTCAAGTATTTGTGCCTGAATCGTAACATCAAGAGCCGATACAGGTTCATCAGCAATTATGAAGTCTGCTCCACCGATAAGTGCAAGTGCAATACTTACTCTCTGTCTCTGACCTCCACTTAATTCCGCCGGTTTACGTCTGGCAAGCTCTTTACCCAGCCCAACTTTGACAAGCATTTCTTCTACCGTTTCTTTACGTTTATCGCGTTCCATATGTTCTCTTACCTTTAATGGTTCTTCTAATATCCAGCCTATTGTCTTAGATGGATTAAGTGAACTAAACGGATCCTGAAATACCATCTGGCTATACGTTGCCTTATTAATCACTTCACCTGTATATTGTTTATGAATCCCTAATAAAGTCTTAGAAATTGTAGTTTTACCAAGTCCACTTCTTCCCACAAGCCCTAAAATTTCTCCTTTATGAATCTGGAAATTCAAATTATTTATTACATAGTGTTTCTTAGAACCCTCTTTATAATAAATGCTTAAATCTTTAACTTCTACAATAGTCTCTCTGCTCTTCTCTTCCGGTTCTTTTTTGCCTCTTGGAATTGATGCAATAAGTTTCTTCGTATATTCTTCTTTCGGTTGTGTAAGAACCTGCTTTGTTTCGCCTTCTTCTACTTTTTTGCCACCATTCATTACAATTATTCTATCCGCCATATCTGCCACTACATTCAAATCATGTGTAATCATAAGAATTGATATGTTATTCTCTTTACTTATTTTTTTTAATAAATCTAATATCTGTTCCTGGGTCTGTACATCTAATGCAGTAGTTGGTTCATCGGCAATTAATATCTTTGGATTACAGACGGTTGCCATTGCTATCATTACACGCTGTCTCATACCACCTGACAGCTCATGAGGATATTTTCTATAGATTTTCTCAGGTTCAGGCAAATCTACTTTCTCAAACATTTCAATAACCTTATCCTTCATTTCCTTTTTAGAAGGTCTTTTGTCAAATGCATCAATATGAAGCTTAATCATCTCTTCAACCTGTTTTCCCACACGCATAACAGGATTTAGCGAAGTCATTGGCTCCTGGAAAATCATTGCTATATCGTCACCCATATAGCTTCTTCTTTCTTTTTTAGTAAGCTCTAACAGATTGGTTCCATCTAAGTCAATCACCCCGCCTACCACAGCATTTTTCTTAAGAAGTCCGATTATGCTTAATGCTGTCATAGATTTTCCCGAACCAGATTCACCTACTAACGCCAGAATTTCACCTTTATTCAGTTCAAAAGAAAAATTATCCACGATTATGCCATTTCCTATATCATCATTAAATGACACTGTAAGATTTTCAACCTTTAACATACATTTCCTCATTTCTATGCACTATAATCTGCTTCAACTTACTTCAGTTCACTAACACCTTCGCTTATCAATACAAACGATAATATCAATAATATTATCATTAATCCTGGAAAGATTGATGCCCATGGTGCTGAGAATATATAGCCTTTTGCCTCTGAAAGCATACGACCCAGGCTGGCATTCGGTGGCTGCACACCTATTCCTAAGAAGCTCATGCTAGATTCTGCCAAAACAGCATTATTAAAACCGATTGCCACTGATGTTATTATTGTAGGAATTGCATTTGGAAGCATATGAACAAACATAACCCTCAAATCTGACGCTTTCATAAGTCTTGCACTTTTAACATAATCCATATGCTTTAATTTGATAAATTCACTTCTTACAATTCTGGCAAAACTCGGAATAAATATTATTCCAAGTGAAATAATTATCTTATATTTGCCACTTCCTAAGATACTTACAAATATCAACGCAAGCAATATACTAGGAAATGAAGCCAGTGCATCATTTAATCTCATAAGAACCTCATCGATAATTCCACCATAATAGCCTGTAAATGCACCGATAATTATTCCAAAGAATAGTCCTATAGCCACAGTTGCAATAGCTACTATAAATGTAACTTTCATACCCTCTACCGTTCGCACATAGATGTCTCTTCCATAGTTATCCGTTCCCATAATGTGCTTGGCTGATGGTGCACTAAACTTCATATTGCCGTCCATTGCATTAGATGAATATGGCTGATAAAAAAAATTAACAATTATCATCAACAATAAAATAATCATTATAAAAAGTCCTAATTTCAGACTGAAATTCTTCTTAACTTTCATCCTATCTCCATTCCGCAGGCATTTATGCCGGAGGAACCGCGAATCAAATATCAGATTTGATTTGCGATAAACCACTAAATGTGTTGCCTGCAACACATTTAGTCGTGAGAAAAGCAATCGCATCGGCATTGCTTTTCTCACTATCTCCATTCCGCAGGCATTGCTCTAATTCTTTACTCTTGGATCAATAATATGATACAAAATATCTACGATACAATTAGTAATAATTACCACAAATGCAATATATACTACGATTGCCTGAACCACCGGATAATCTCTTGTTGATACCGAACTTACAAGAATTGCCGATAATCCCGGCAGGTTAAATACCTGTTCTACCACGATACTTCCTGCCATTATTTCTGCAATAATCATACCTAAAAGAGTAATAGCAGGCATCAGACCATTCCTAAGAACATGGCAGAATAATACTCTGTTTTCACCTGCTCCCTTACTGTAAGCTGTTCTTACATAGTCTGAGTCCATTTCTCTTATCAGAGAATTTTTAAGAAATTTTACCATCATTGCTATCTTAGGTATTGCTACCGCAAATGCAGCCGGAATTAAATACATAATAAATCCATTAAAATCATCCCGGTAACTTACATATTTACCCGGTGTAAACCATTTAAGTACAAGTCCGAAAATTATAGTTATCATAATTCCTAAGAAAAATGATGGCACTGCCATTACGGACTGGTTAACAATATCAAATATTTTTGACACTTTTCTATGTCCAAATCTTGCCATAAACACACCTAATGGTATAGAAATAATTACTATTACAATAAGTGTAATAACTGCAAGATACATTGTAACAGGAATCTTATCAGAGATTAATCTCGAAACAGGCATCTTATATTTGTAAGAAATTCCAAAATCACCTTTAACAAAATCTGTAAGCCAGTTGACATATCTGACTATAACTGGTTTATTTATGCCTAATTCTTCTCTGAGACTCTCGGCACGTTCCTCACTATATTCTGTTCCAAGCATTGATGTTACAGGATCACCCGGTACAATTTGAAATAAAAGAAAGGCAATAAATGAAACTAATAATAATGTGCCAACTAACGTTAATGCCTTTTTTACTATATATTTCATATATTGCCTCCTTCTGATTCTTTGCAATTTAATTCATTTATCTAAATTAGTTTTACTTAAAATTTAATACTGACATATCCTGTACAAATACAGGATAGAATGTAAATCCTTGAAGTTTATTGTTTAATGCAACTAATGTTGGTGGATCCATAATGTAAATTGCTGCTGCATCATCAGCTAAAATCTCCTGTAACTGATGATAATATCCAACCTTTTCGTCCTCATTTGTTGTTGACATAGCTTTTGCAAGTACTTCATCATATTCCGTGTTAGTATAGTTACAGAAATTCTTGCTATAATCAGACTTATATCTGAGCATCATATCTGATGGTGCAAGTTTAGCATCAATACCGATAACTGTTGCTTCAAAATTTCTGTTTGTATATACATCTTCTAACCATGTTGTCCAATCGATAAGTTCGATTTTCGCTTCTATTCCAACTTTCTTTAACTGTTCAACGATAACTTCACCTGTACTTACATGGAACTGATAGTTTGATGGAATCTTTATTGTAAATGAGAATCCATTTTCGTATCCTGCTTCTTTTAATAAAGCTTTTGCTTTCTCGATGTCAGTTGTATATTTACCTGATAAATCTTCATAGTATTTACCAAAACCACTATATAAAGCACTTCCAAGAGCTGTACCTTTTCCACCTGCTACAATCGACATAATCTCTTCTCTGTCAATTGCATAATACATAGCCTGTCTTACTAATTTATTAGAGAATATTTCATTAGAATTATTCAAATATAATGCCTGAGTAAGATTTGAATTACCATCTACGATATCCATTGTTCCTGATAATTCTGTTGCCTGGCTGTCTGTAAGATATGGATATACATCTATTGAGCCTGCTTTTAAATCAAGGATTACTGAGTCTGTGTTCTGAACAATTCTGAATTCTACGTTATCAATAGTTGGAACACCTGACTGCCAGTAGTCTGCAAATTTCTCTAATTTAATGTTCTCCTGTGGAGTATATGACACAAACTTATATGGGCCTGTACCAATTGGTGCTGTTGCCTGTGAGTCATAATCCTTAGGAATTATTGCAACTGTCATATAACCTATAAATTCTGTATCTGCCTCTGATAACACTACCTCAATTGTAGAATCATCTACAATATTTACGCTGTCAATCTTAGCAAATGCACTTACTAATACATCTCCACCTGTTTTACCTGCGTTACGTTCTATAGAATATTTAACGTCCTCAGCAGTAACTGTTTCACCATTGTGGAATTTCACATTTTCTCTAAGCGTAAATGTATATACCTTTCCATCGTCAGAAACTTTGTAATCACTTGCTACTGCCGGAACTAAATCACCATTTTTATCAGGCTTGACTAAGCCCTCAAATACGTTGTATAAAACTTCTCTAGTTCCTGCCGTCTCTGCTAAATGTGGGTCAAGACTATCCAAATCATTCTGTATTCCTACAACTATTGAATTATCACCCTGAGAGGTTTTTCCACTTCCTTTGCTACCGCCAAAACATGCTGTAAGTGCAGTGCAAGTCGCAATCGTTAATAAGACTGCTAAAATCTTTTTCTTCATTCTGTCCTCTTTCCGGTATATCCACACATGAGAAATACTCATGCACGTGAATATTTCCTAATGTTTTAGTCTCTTATAACATTTTTCTTAAATATGTACTTATCACATTGCCAGTATATCAGCTATATGTGTTCCATATCTCCTAATCCTAAAAAGACTTCTACATTGTATACTTAGTAATAATAAAAATCAAGAGAATTTTTCTTGTTTATTAAATTATACAATTTAAAGAAATCAAATTTTATAGTTGACAAATGTATATTTTTCATTATAATTATACATAGAAACGAGGACGTTCATATGATACGTCCTCGTTTTTTACTTTCCCTCACATTATACATATAAAAAGGAAGCTTGAACTCCGCACAGTCAAGCTTCTTTTTTATATTACAATATCTTCCTGTAATACTCAAATACTTTTTCAGATGATTCTATAATTTCTACCAATTTAAAACCTAATTTCTTAGCCAGATTTATCGAAGCTATATTTTTGCCATCAATAAATGCAACCATATCGTTCACCATAATTTCTTCTCTTGCAAACTTACAGACAGCCTTGCAAGCCTCAAATGCATACCCTTGATGCCAGTATGGTTTACCGATTATATAGCCGATTTCTAACTTATTTTCTCCATCAACTTCTCTGTTGCTGATACCTGCCCTGCCGATAATCTTACCATTGTCTTTAAGACATACAACCCATATCCCGTATCCATAGAAATGATACATATTGTCAATGTATGCCCTTGTATATTCCTCTTCTTCATCTCGGTTCTCGTATAATGGTTCTATATAATCTGTCATTCCATCATATGAATATATCTCATATAATGCATCTAAATCTTCTAAACTTATTTCTCTTAGGTATAATCTTTCTGTTTCTAATACTCTTCAAGGTTCACCTACTGTATGTGCATATGCCATTTCGAAGAAACTACTGTCTACATCTTCAAAACTCTGAAGAATGTAATCTGCATATTCACTGTTCTGTTCTCCCATACTCGTATTTTCATACATTACACATACCATATCAGCATTTTTAGCAGCCTTCATTCCATTTACAGAATCCTCCACAACTACACATTCCTCCGGTGATACACCAAGTCTATTCGCTGCTTCAAGAAATGTATCTGGTGCAGGTTTTGGATGACTGACAGTAAGTCCGCTTACTATTGCATCAAATTTATCAGCAACACCAAGTTTATTAATCGAATAATTAATTCTTTCCATTCCCGATGATGATGCAATCGCAAGTTTTAATCCTGCCTTAGAAAGCCTCTTTATCATATCAGAAGCACCTTTCATAACCGGATAGCCTTCTGTTCCGTTTATTTCTTTAATAAATTCATCTGACATTTTCATCAATTCGTCATTTGACAGTGTTATGTTATAATCGTGCTTTAAAACCTTCCACATATTATCTGTCGTACTTCCAACGAATTGCATATAATACTGTTTATCAAATGGAAGTCCAAGTTTCTCCATTAATCTTCTATGTGCTTCTAAATGAACTGGTTCGCTGTCTATAAGCACTCCGTCCATATCAAATATTACTGCTTTTAGCATTTCTCAGGTTCCTCGTATTCAACACCGAATGTTTCAACTGTTACTTTTTTCATTACTACATCTTCAAATGGTCTGTCCATATAATCTGTTGCTGTTTCAGCTATAGCATTTACAACGTCCATTCCCTCTGTAACTTTACCAAATGCCGCATAATCTCCATCAAGATGTGGTGATGTCTGATGCATTATAAAGAACTGTGAACCTGCTGAGTTAGGAGACATTGCGCGTGCCATCGAAAGTACACCAGGCTCATGCTTTAATTCATTCACGAAGCCATTTCTCGCAAATTCACCTTTGATTGAATATCCAGGGCCACCCATTCCTGTTCCCTCAGGGCAACCTCCCTGTATCATAAAGCCTCTTATTACTCTATGAAATATTAATCCATCATAAAAGCCTTTATTAATAAGGCTTACGAAATTCTTAACTGTATTAGGTGCAATTTCAGGATATAATTCTGCTTTTATTATATCTCCGTTTGCCATTTCAAATGTTACTACCGGGTTCTTGTTTTCCATTTTTTTCTCCATTCCATTCTGATTTACAGAATTATATTATTTAATATCTCTTTTTATAACAGGCTTTGTGTGGCTTATACTAAATAAACCATCACAAAGCAGATAAACTTATTTTAAAGACTTCTTCCGCCTCCACCGAAACTGTGTCCGCCACTTCCGCTGCTATGTGAACCTCCATGCGATCCACCACCTCCACCACTGCTTTCCGAAGATATTCTTGTCTTCGTAGTAGTAGTATTGATATATCTGTCGCTACATACGTGCATTCTAAATTCATTTTTATCCATATAAGTATTTCCTGTTACTGTCATTCTCGCTTTATTAGAATATGACATAAATGCTACTGCAACACCTGCAACTATAAGTGCTATTATAAGACATGGTATCGGATTTCTTAGAATATAAAAAGGACCATGTTCAACATTCACATATTTTTTATCAAATTCTTCATATGTTCCATCGAACTTCTCCCAGTCATCCATGTAATCATAACCATAATCATCATAATTATCAAGCATTGTATCAGAAACTGAATCTAAAAACACATCACATACTTTATAGAAATCTGTAAGGTTCAAGTCTGAATCAATATATGCATATACATCATCAAGGATATTTTCAATATCATCATCTTCAATGAGTAATATGCCCAAACCCTCTGTTACTATATATGTCTCTTTATTATCTAAATCAACAAGAAATAATACCGCAGATTTATCAAATCTGTCATCATCTTCATAACCTAGATTATTATTAAGTACACTTTTCTGGGCATATTCTTTACTACTTAATCCTTTGGCATCAGTTGTAGTAGCTAAACCTATGTCTACTTTGCATTTATCTGATAATTTCTTACATTTCTCTACAAGTTTGACTTCTTCACCGTCAGGAATCAGTTCAGCAGCATCATCCACATATATCTTCTCTGTACTTTTAGCTACTTCATTACTATTTTCTTCACCTGTCGTATCATTGCCATTATCATCAACAACTTCATCATTATCTGCTAATACTGTATATCTGTTAACACTTAAAGTTATCATCATTATTGCTAATACAATAACTGCTAGCAGGCTTCTTATTCTTGTCATATTATATTTCAAATTATTCTGTATATTTTCCATTATCCTAAGAACCTCCCCATTAGCATTAGTGCTGTAAAGACAGTAACGACTATTCCTCCGAACCAGCTCCATTTTTTCTTCTTAGATATAGGTCTGTCGGCAACAATTTTACCTGTCTGTCCGTTAAGTGCAAACATAAAATTTTTACCCTCATAGGTGTAATTAAGTATCCACACAGGTAATAATGCATATTTTGCCTGTAGACACTTAAGACGTGGTTGTTCACCAATTACATTTACGGTCGCATAACCTTTAATTGTGCTTCTAGTAAGATTATGTATATATTCACGCACACGTTTCTCTATACGCGGTGTCATTTGTTCACTTGTATAATTATATTTCTCAGCATAATATCCTGACAAATATGGCATCTCAAATTTTTCCATATTACTATATGTAAAAGGTTCTAATTTATCCATTATATCATCTGGCATCTTCTCTGACGCATCTGCTGGAATTTTATAGTAATCTGTTTCAACTTCTCTATCCACAACAAAATGGTCTGTATGAGTATAGTAATAATCACCCTTTGTCTCATGTCTTACTTTAGTACAATTAGCTGTCATTCTTAAATCTGCATTGTAGTCATATAACCAGAATGGCACATATATTCCGGTAATCTTCTCTATCATTGCCTTACTTTTAAGCTGTGTTGGGGTAAGTATTCCTTTTTTAGCCCACATAGAATATATATGCTCGGCTTTCTCCTTATCTATCTTAAATGGTATAACATACGATGGTAATAACTCACCGGTTAGTCTGTCTTCCATCAATGTCGGTCTGCCGCAGAAAGTACAGAATGTCGCTGCTGTATTCTCATCTGTCAATATCTCAGCACCACACCCCTGACATCTGTATACCTTGAACTCTCCACTTCTTTCTCCACTATCAGCTGCATTTCCCATATTTGATTCTGCAGTATCACTGTTAAAATCATCTTTATGTACTGACTCGTACAATTTCTGTACTTCTTCTACTGTTGCTTCATATCCACAGTGAACACATTCCATTTTCTGTTTTTCACTGTTAAATTCCATAACTGACCCACAATTAGGACATACGTATGAACTTGCTTCCATCTTTCTTATCAGTCCTTTCTTTCCTTATTGCAAATTTATCTGATTGATTTAGTTTCTAATATATTTCTTATACGGAAACATTATACCAAATCTTTGTTATACGGTCAATTAAGCCCCCTTGTTCACATTTTATTCATATTTTGTTAGTTTTAGTTTAATATAATACACATTGTTTATTAATTATTACCCTTTATAGTATTTAGTATAGAAAAAAGATTTTCTTTTTATATTTTTTTCATATTACTCCCTTTTTGTTTTATATAGAAAAATTGCTTCGGCACTTTTTTTCGTTATTATAGAAGTTTTATAAATAACAAATTAATTTGTTCAGACAAGAATAAAGAATGTCGCCTGCGACATTCTCCGCCTGCGGCGGGTTGCGATAGCAACATTTTCTACTCCGCCGCAGTGTGATCCTCGCGGAGCGTTTTTGCTTACCAGGACAATTTCAACGAAATTTCCTGGTAAGCAAAAACCACATTACCGGAATCCATATTATTCCGGTAATGCGGCTTCTAAAATCACTATATCCGTCTAATTATTTATATAATTAGATATTTTTAATAGCATATATAATTATAATGATTTCTTTTTAACAATCTGCAATTCATATCCTAAAGCATCAAGTATTCTACTAAATGCTCTTATTGTCGGAATACTTTCTTTACGCTCAATTCTTGATATCACCTGCTGTTTATTTCCTGTTAATGCCGCTAATTCTTTTTGAGTCATTTTTTCTTTTTTTCGTAATGATATCATTTCTCCTATTAATTTATATTCAGCACGGGATTCATCCCAATTCTTTTTGAATTCAGGATTACTTTCTCTCTTAAGTTCAATTTTCTTTTCTACACTAGTTTGAATAAATGGCATACTCGTCACTCCTCATATAAATTTCTTTCTCAATATCTCGCCTAATTCTTTCGCACGTTTTCGAACAATATTCGCATCCTTCTTCTCAGTTTTGTTCTTCTGTTTCTTACAGGCATGAAGCAAATATATATTTTCTTTATCTGTCATAATATAGAATATGCGATTATGCTTTTGAAAATACACTTCATAAATTTTCTTTTCCCATGGTTTAAAGAAAATTTTATCAAATTCTCCCTTCTCCATATGCTGTAACACCGTATAACCGTCAACTTGCTCTTCTATTGATAACGAATCAATATACTCATATATTAAATTTCTTCCTGAAGCAGAACAATATGGTCTTATTATCATTTATAAACCTCCCATTCTTTTGTCTGAAATAATAATACAACATATAAGTTGTACTGTCAACCACTGCTACAAAATTATATACGAAATAAAGAATGTCGCCTGCGACATTCTCCGCCTGCGGCGGGTTGCGATAGCAACATTTTCTACTCCGCCGCAGTGTGATCCTCGCGGAGCGTTTTTGCTTACCAGGACAATTTCAACGAAATTTCCTGGTAAGCAAAAGCCACATTACCAGAATCTATATTATTCCGGTAATGTGGCTTCTAAAATCACTATATCCGTCTAATTATTTATATAATTAGATATTTTTTAATAGCATATATAATTATATCATCTGATTAAACTTCAAATATTAAATCACCATATGATGGCATTGGCCATAAGTCTTTATCAACAATCATCTCAAGTTTGTCAACAGGTGTTCTTAAATCTGCCATTGCTTCTCTGATTACATCCTTGAAGAATGTAGCCTGTTCTTTGCCCTCTTCTTTAGTTGCTGCTTCGGCTATAGCTTTCTTCAAGTTAGCAAGAGCTTTCTGTGTCTCTGCAAGTAATGCTGAAGTCTCAACTAAGAGTTCTTCCTGTACACTTGTATCTGCACCTACTGCTGCTGACTTAACTGATGCAATTGATGTAGAAAGTTCTGTTGTAGCTTTGATTACAGCAGGAATAATCTGTTTGCCTGCAATATCAATCATAGCCTTTGCTTCAATATTTAATGCTTTAGAATATGCTTCGTACTGTACTTCTGCACGAGACTCTAATTCTGCCTTTGTAAATACACCGAATTTTTCAAATAACTTGATAGCCTTATCTGTTGTTAGAGCCGGAATAGCATCAACCATAGTCTTGATGTTTGGTAAACCTCTTCTCTCAGCTTCAACAATCCATTCATCTGAATAACCGTCTCCATTGAATACGATTCTCTGATGTTCTGTTGCTAATTTCTTGATAAGGTCATGTAATGCTAATTCAAAATCGTCTGCTTTCTCAAGTTCATCTGCAATATCACAGAATGCTTCAGCAACGATTGTATTAAGAACAACGTTAGGGCTGGCAACTGAATCTGATGAACCAAGTGCTCTGAATTCGAATTTATTACCCGTAAATGCAAATGGTGATGTTCTGTTTCTGTCTGTTGCATCCTTCTTTAAATCAGGAAGTGTGCTTACACCTGTCTGTAATCTGCCTGCTTTTAAACTGCTTGTTGCATCACCTGTGCTGATTAACTGATTTAATACGTCACCTAACTGGTCGCCTAAGAACATTGAAATGATAGCTGGTGGTGCTTCATTTGCTCCTAATCTGTGGTCGTTGCCTGGGTTAGCTGCTGATTCACGAAGTAAATCCGCATGTTTATCAACTGCTGACATAATAGCTGTTAATACAAGCAAGAACTGTTTATTCTCATGTGGTGTCTTACCTGGGTCTAACATATTAATTCCATCATCTGTTGTGATTGACCAGTTATTATGTTTACCTGAACCATTAACACCTGCAAATGGTTTCTCATGAAGAAGGCAAACCATACCATGACGTCCTGCTACTTTCTTCATTGTCTCCATTGTAATCTGGTTATGGTCAACTGCTATATTAGCCTCGGCATATATAGGAGCTAACTCATGCTGTGCAGGAGCAACTTCATTATGCTGTGTCTTGGCAGATACACCTAATTTCCATAATTCTTCATTAAGGTCTTTCATAAATGAACCGATTCTTTCACGAATACTTCCGAAGTAATGGTCATCTAGTTCCTGTCCTTTTGGTGGCATTGCACCGAATAATGTACGACCTGTAAAAATAAGGTCTTTTCTCTTTAAATATTTTTCTCTGTCAACTAAGAAATATTCCTGTTCTGGTCCAACTGATGGAGTAACTCTCTTAGATGTTGTATTACCAAATAATCTTAAAATACGAAGTGCCTGTGTATTAATTGCTTCCATTGAACGAAGTAATGGAGTCTTTTTATCAAGAGCTTCGCCTGTATATGAGCAAAATGCTGTCGGAATACAAAGTACAGCACCTGTTGCATCTCTCTTAACAAATGCAGGTGATGTACAATCCCATGCTGTATATCCTCTCGCTTCAAATGTTGCTCTAAGACCACCTGATGGGAATGATGATGCATCTGGCTCGCCTTTTACTAATTCTTTTCCAGAGAATTCCATTAATACTTTTCCGTTTGACTTAGGTGCTGAAATAAATGAGTCATGTTTCTCAGCAGTTACACCTGTCAATGGCTGGAACCAATGTGTGTAATGTGTAGCACCTTTTTCAATTGCCCAATCCTTCATAGCATTTGCAACCGAATCAGCTACTGCTGAACTTAATTCTGCGCCTTCATCGATTGTTTTTCTTAATTCTTCATAAACTTTTTTTGGTAAACGTTCTTTCATAACTGTATCGTTGAAAACGTCTTCACCAAAAATTTTTGATACGTTTAAAGCTTCACTCATGGTTATACATTCCTTTCATATGGTTAATTATAGTATTCTGACCACAATACATTTTCAATTAATTCAATATATTCCGGTACGCAATCACATAAGACTATAAAAACATTTGTAACTTAATATTGTATTTGTTCCTATAAAAAGGGCGTCCCCTAGCTAGGAACGCCTTTGTCCTCATATAATCCATATGTGTGAAATCACTTGCTGATTTCTTATATGTATAAAATAACTCATTTATATAAAAAATGCAAGTACTTTTTTATATTTATTAAATGAGGTAATTTATCAGTATTTTCGAAGTCAAAGAGTAATTTTATTAAGTAAGTTCTTCTCTTCTTACCATTTGTACAATAAATCTCTTACTCTGGTCTCCTCTTGTACATGTAGATAATGTAATTATCTTATCTGTTGGTTTAATATCATTTACACCTGTATCATATGCTCTTTTGCTCATACACAGGTCTATATATCTCTGAAATTCTTCATCATCAGCAAAAACATATGAATACGTATCACCTATCTCATCTGTCTCATAGGTTGCAAATATATAATAGCGATATCCTTTATCCTTTATATATATATCAAATGTCGGATGCTCTTTAAAATATGATTTAGATGCATATTTAATTAATGTACCAAACATTGAATTATTAAGCATATCATGTCCATATATAATACAGTTTCTGTCTTCCATTCCTTCATTAACCCTGTAATCTACGAATATAGAACCTGATTTACTCTCTCTATGTGCAGCATTATGTGTAAGATAGTAAGTGTTATCAGTCCCCTTAAGCACAGGATAACTTATAATGTTATCCTGTTTAATCCAGCCTACGGCATCTGAATTCATATTGACAAGTGCCTGATAATCATACTTCCATACCGCCTCGTTCTTGGTATTACTTATCTTGTTACCAGCTATATCAGTGGTCTGTTCATCTCCTGATATGTTCGGCACTTCGAACATCTTCTCTATATTCTCGTATTCATCATCACTGTCTTTATAATCTAAATATATATTAGTGAGTTCATATGCCGAATATGTGAATACGCATAGTGCACAGAGCATAATAAGTTTTCTGATACTCTCTATTATATAATATTTCTTGGAATGCTTCTTTAAATCTTTTATCTTATTCTGAAACCTTTCTTTCACATTAATATGTTTCATTACATAAACCATACCTTTCATCTTGGTAAAATCTATATATTATTATACCAAAGCAGATAAATAAAGCAACAAGATTATTCTCTTATGAGAAGTATTTAACACCTGACTCGAATATCTTCATATCCTGTTCACCAATAATATTTATGGCAACTGACTGTCCACGTCTCTCTGAATGAGCCATCTTACCAAAGCATCTTCCATCAGGACTTGTAATACCCTCGATTGCACAATATGAACCATTTACATTCCATTCCTCGTCCATTGTAGGGAGTCCCTGCTCATTTACATACTGCGTTGCAACCTGACCATTTTCGAATAACTTCTTAAGCCATTCGTCATTTGCTACGAATCTGCCCTCACCATGTGAAGCTGGGTTTACATAAGTCTTACCAAGTTCAGCTAACTGTAACCAAGGTGATTTGTTTGAAACAACCTTTGTATATACCATCTTAGATACGTGACGGTTGATTGTGTTATATGTTAATGTTGGAGAATTCTCGTCCTGTCCTGTTATCTGTCCGTTAGGTACAAGTCCAAGTTTGATAAGTGCCTGGAAACCATTACAGATACCAAGTGCAAGACCATCTCTTTCATTTAATAACTTATTAACTGCTTCTTTAAGCTTCTCATTTCTGAATGCTGTTGCGAAGAATTTAGCAGAACCATCTGGTTCATCACCTGCACTGAAACCGCCTGGGAACATAATAATCTGTGCCTGTGAAATAGCATTTTCAAATATATTAACAGAATCTCTTATATCTTCTGCTGTAAGATTCTTAAATACTTTAGTTACGACATTTGCACCGGCTCTTTCAAATGCTTTTGCACTGTCGTATTCACAGTTTGTTCCAGGGAATACAGGAATGAATACTGTAGGTTTTGCAATCTTATTCTTGCATACATAGATACTACCTGCTGAATATACACCTGTATCTACAACGCTCTTATCATCTGTTGACTTAGTCTGGAATACTTTTTCTAAAGTTCCCTCCCACGCTGCTAAAGCTTCGTCCATTGTAATTGTTACATCACCATATACAAATGATTTTGTATCAGTAACTTCACCAATTACTTTTGCATCTTTTACTTCTGATAATTTAGCTGTGTCTACTTCTGCAACGATATTAGCAATTCCCTTGCCAAATAATGTTTCTACAGTTACATCGTCATTTACTTTAATACCAAGCTTGTTACCAAATGCCATCTTGCTGATTGCTGCTACAACACCCTTGGCATCTACTGAATAAGCTGCTTTAATTACGCCTTTACCGATAAGTTCATGAATCTCATCATATAATTTCATTACTTTATCATAAACAGGTAAATCGTATTCATCTCTTTCTATCTCGAATAATACGATTGAATCACCCGGTGTCTTAAACTCAGGTGTAATAATGTCTTTCTCTTTAGCCACATCAACTGCAAATGAAACTAATGTTGGAGGTACATCTATATTATTAAATGTTCCTGACATACTGTCCTTACCACCGATAGATGGTAATCCGAAACCTAACTGTGCATCATATGCACCAAGTAAAGCTGCAAATGGCTGGCTCCAGCGTTCAGGATCAGAATTCATTCTTCTAAAGTATTCCTGGAATGTGAATCTTATCTTCTTATAATCACCGCCTGCTGCTACTATCTTGGCAACTGACTCTGTTACTGCATATATTGCTGAATGATATGGGCTCCAGCTTGAAAGGTATGGATCAAAACCGTAACTCATCATTGTTACTGTATCGCATTTACCTTTTAATACAGGAAGTTTAGCAACCATTGACTGTGTCTCAGTCAACTGGTAACGTCCACCAAATGGCATAAATACTGAACCTGCACCGATTGAACCATCGAATCTTTCTACAAGACCTTTCTGTGAACATACATTTAAGTCTGCAAGAGTATCTGTCCATGCTTTCTTAACATCTTTCACTTCAACATCTTTGAAGAACTTATTATTCTCGTCAGGCATATCTACCTTAACTGCATTTTCCTGATGCGCACCGTTTGTATCAAGGAATGAACGTTTAAGGTTAACTATCTCTTTACCTCTCCATTTGAGAACAAGTCTTGGCTCTTCTGTTACGACTGCAACTTCTGTAGCCTCAAGGTTCTCTTCGTTGGCATATTTCATGAATTCTGCAACATCCTTAGGATCAATAACTACTGCCATTCTCTCCTGTGATTCTGAAATAGCTATTTCTGTTCCGTCAAGACCTGCATATTTCTTAGTTACTTTATCAAGATTGATATCAAGACCATCTGCTAATTCACCGATGGCAACTGATACACCGCCTGCGCCAAAGTCATTACATTTCTTAATTAATTTACTTACTTCTTCTCTTCTGAATAATCTCTGAAGTTTTCTCTCTGTAGGAGCATTACCTTTCTGGACTTCTGCACCACATGTTTCGATTGAAGCCTCTGTATGAACCTTAGATGAACCTGTTGCACCGCCACAGCCATCACGTCCGGTTCTTCCACCTAATAAGATAATGATATCTCCCGGATCAGAGTTCTCACGTTTTACAGCATATCTTGGAGCCGCTGCTATAACTGCACCGATTTCCATTCTCTTAGCTACATAATCAGGGTGATAAATCTCTTTAACAAGTCCTGTTGCAAGACCAATCTGGTTACCATATGAGCTGTATCCGTTTGCTGCTCCACGAACTAACTTCTTCTGTGGTAATTTACCTTTAAGAGTATCTTTCATCGATTTGGTAGGATCTGCTGCACCTGTAACACGCATTGCCTGATATACATATGTACGTCCTGACAATGGATCTCTTATTGCACCACCAAGACATGTAGCAGCGCCACCAAATGGTTCTATCTCTGTAGGGTGGTTATGTGTTTCATTCTTAAAGTTGACAAGCCACTCTTCTGTGATAACACCTTTGCCGTCCTCTTTATCTATTTCTACTGGTACTACGATACTACAAGCATTAATCTCGTCAGATTTCTCCTGGTCGTCTAACTTGCCCTCTTTCTTTAACTTACGCATTGCCATAAGTGCTAAATCCATAAGGCAGACGAATTTATCATCTCTTCCCTTGAAGATAACATTTCTGTCTTCAATATATCTTTCATAAGTCTTAACGATTGGTGCCTTATAATAACCATCTTCAAACTCGATATCTGTTAATTCTGTATTAAATGTTGTATGACGGCAGTGATCTGACCAATATGTATCAAGAACTCTTATCTCTGTCATTGATGGATCTCTGTTTTCATCATTCTTAAAATAATTCTGAATATGGAGGAAATCTTTAAATGTCATTGCAAGTCCTAAAGAATCATATAATTCTTTAAGTTTTCCCTCTTCCATATCTTTAAAGCCATCAAATATAATTACATCAGCAGGCTCATCGAATACTGTCACAAGTGTTTCAGGTTTCTCTAATCCTGTTTCTCTTGAATCTACAGGGTTAATAGAGAATGCCTTGATACTTTCGAATTCTTCGTCTGTAACCTTTCCCTCTATTACATATGTAGTTGCTGATTTAATAACAGGTTCTTCATCTTCATTTAAAAATTTTACACACTGTACTGCTGAATCTGCTCTCTGGTCAAACTGTCCCGGAAGAAATTCTACACTAAAAACACGGTCATTTTCTGCATCATATGGAAATTCTTCTTCATATAATGTATCTACCGGAGGTTCTGAAAATACTGTAACTAACGCCTGTTTATAAGTCTCTTCCGATATGTCTTCAACATCATATCTTACTAAAACTCTGACACCTGTTACAGTTTTAATTCCGAGATAACTTGATATCTCATGTTTAAGTTCCTTAGCCTTAACAGCATAAGGTGCTTTTTTCTCAACATAAACTCTTCTTACTTTGCTCATAAGTACCTCCATATATTTTGAGTTGCCAGTACAAATTCTGACTAATCCATAATAATGCAAGTTTACAATAACATTAGGTCATTGTCAAACGTATATTGCATAATTATATTTTTAATCTTCTCATACATACTTCCAGAAATGCCTTACAATCTCTCCTGCATTTTTGCTGTCAATAACTTTGACATCATTCCATTCCCTCGGAAATAGCTGTCTGTAATCTCTCCTTAGAAATCTTTCATCTAACAGAGAAATGACTCCATAATCTTCATCCGTCCTGATAACACGCCCTGCTGCCTGCAAGACCTTATTCATTCCCGGATATCTGTATGCATAATCAAATCCATTTCTATTATTCTCATCATAGTAATTCTTAAGTATCTCTCTTTCAGAGCAGACCATCGGAAGTCCCGTACCAATGATAATACTGCCGATAAGTCTTTCATTCTTAAGGTCTATGCCCTCCGAGAATATTCCACCAAGCACACAGAAGCCAATAAGGCTTTTATCCCTGTCCACTTCAAATGTTGCTAAGAATTCTTCCTTTTCTTTTTCTTTCATACTTCCTGTCTGGCAGAATATCTCATATTCTTCTGTAAAACCCTCTCTTATGGCTAATTCATATATATCTTCTAACATTTTATATGATGGAAAAAATACCATATAATTTCCGGCACATCCACCTACCACTTCTCTTATAATATTTAACATTCTTATATATTCATTTTCATTTCTTCTTGTGTATTTACTGCTTACATCTCTGCATATTGAGACCAGTCTTTTATGTGTATCAAATGGAGAATCAATATAAATCGCATAGTCCTCAATATCTCCGCTTAATAATTCCTTATAATAATTAACCGGCAAAAGCGTTGCAGAGAAGAACATTGTCGCAATTCCTGTCTGCATACAATCCTGCAGATTACCCGATGGGTTTACGCAGAAAAGCTTCACAAAGAATTCGCCTTTCTCATTAAAGTCAGAATATATAACGTATTTGCTGTCAACAAGTTCATATATATCTAAATATGTCCTTACCGCAAAATATAATTCTAATACTTCATCTCTTTTATCAAATTCCTTATTATCATCTAAGAATTTCTCTAGTGCTGTCTGTAATCTTAAAAGCGACAGAACTAAGTCCTCAGTTTCATCAAGAAGTGTGTATGAATACCGGTCTGAAGTTCCTATACACATTCTCTTAAGACTTAACATTTCGCGATTGCATTTATCAAGAGCATTTGACACTCTCTTGCTTCTGTCCTTGACAATCTTTTTACAGCTTAAGAAATCTTCCTTAGTAATTATGGCACTATACATTTCCCTTGCACGCTCCACAAGATTATGTGCTTCATCTACGAGAAATACATATCTGCCTGTTATTCCCTCCGTAAAATATCTCTTAAGCTTGGCATAAGGGTCAAAAACATAATTATAATCACAGATTACGCCATCCATAAAATTACTTATGTCTAATGACATTTCAAACGGACATACCTCATATTCATCTGCATATTTCTCGATAACTTCCCTTGTTATTGATGATTCATTGGTAATTACTTCATATATTGCACTGTTTACCCTGTCAAAATGCCCTTTTGCACGTTTGCATTTATCAGGATTACATATAGTCTCATCACATGGACAGATTTTCTCTTTTGCGGTTAATGTAACCGTCCTGAAATGTAGTCCGTTTCTCCTTAATACTTCGAAAGCTTCTTCTGCTACAGTTCTAGTTATCGTCTTGGCGGTAAGATAGAAGATTTTATCCACATCTCCTGTTCCTACAGTCCTCACAGCCGGATAAATCGTCGAAATAGTCTTACCTACGCCTGTCGGTGCCTGAATGAACATATTTCTCTTAGCAAGAATTGATTTATAGACAGATACAACAATATTTCTCTGCCCGTTTCTGTATTCAAATGGGAATTCTAAATGCTGTATTGAATCCATCTTCATCTTCTGCTCGTCTGCAATATAGTCTGCCCATCTTATATATTCAGCCATTACACTCTCGAACCATACTTCTATTTCTTCAAATGTATATACGGTTCTGAAACGTTTGATTTCCTCGGTATCAAGATTGCAATATGTCAGCTGCACACAGATTTTATCCAGATTATGTTGTCTGGCATAAATATACGCATAACACATTGCCTGTGCCTGATGCACCTGCTGTGCTTCTGTGAATTTCATCACATCTGCATACATACTTTTTATCTCATCTACCACTACTATATCCTCGGCTATGATACCGTCTGCTCTTCCCTCCAGATTAATGCAGTAATTATCATATTCAAGTGCTATCTTTAACGTAACTTCAGCTTTATATTCTATACCCATCCGTCCCTGAATCTTCTTATGCATCTTCGTACCCTCTGCCATTGCCTGCTTGCTCATTGCACCGGCTGTACGGTTATCAATGTCACCTGAACGCATAATAAATTCCACAAGATTTCGTACAGAAATATTTATAGTAAACTTCTCCATTATTTATTAAATCTTTCCGGTATATTTTCGCCCAATTCTGCCCTATGCTCTAACAATTTATCATACTGCTTATACATTTTCTGGACACCATTCTCTAACAGATAATAATGTTTTATATAAGGTATAAGTAAGACAATAAGCAAAAATGCAAGCAGAAGCAGACCTATGTTATTCACTATCAGATATGTAAATATCGTCATAAAAGTACCAATTGCAAATAAAACAGTTACGATTAGATGAACAAGTCTTTCGTGCATAAAGAAGCCTATCTGCACCATATGATTCTTCAATATCTTCTGTAAGTCCATCTCTTCTCCTGATTCTATTCGTTCTAAAAGGTCGTCCATATACTTTAAATATTTTGTTATTCTCTCTTTCATAAGCTTCTCCTGTTCTGGGTAATCTACTCTGATGATTATTGTATTAAATTGAAAAAATAGGTAATAAATACCTGAGTATCTATCACCTATTTTAACCAATATCTCTCTATATTGCAATTCGATAATTATTAGTTAGCTTTACCAACTGAACCAAATAATTCCATTTTTTCCTTAACTGTAGCTTTGATTGCTTCAAATCCAGGAGCTAATAATTTACGTGGGTCATATCCTTTACCCTGAAGGTCTTTACCCTCTTCGATATATTTACGTGTTGCTGCTGCAAATGATAACTGGCATTCTGTGTTAACATTAATCTTAGCTACACCTAATGAGATTGCTTTCTTAATCATATCGTCTGGGATACCTGTACCACCATGAAGAACTAATGGCATATCACCTGTAAGTTTCTGAATAGCATCAAGTGTTTCGAAACTTAATCCTTCCCAGTTATCTGGATATTTGCCATGTATGTTACCGATACCTGCTGCAAGCATTGTTACACCAAGATCTGCAACTGCTTTACACTCGTTAGGATCTGCACATTCTCCTCTACCGATTACACCGTCTTCTTCTCCACCGATAGCACCAACTTCTGCTTCAAGAGACATTCCTTTTTCTTTAGCTATCTTAACTAATTCTGTTGTCTTAGCAACGTTCTCATCGATTGGATAATGTGAACCATCAAACATAATTGAAGAGAAACCTGCTTCAACACACTTTAAACATCCTTCGTAGCTACCATGGTCTAAGTGTAATGCTACAGGAACTGTGATGTTTAATTCTTCCATCATACCATTAACCATACCTACAACAGTTTTGTAACCTGTCATATATTTTCCTGCACCTTCAGAAACACCTAAGATAACTGGTGAGTTTAATTCCTGTGCTGTTAATAAGATTGCCTTTGTCCACTCAAGGTTGTTAATGTTGAACTGACCTACAGCATAATGTCCTGCTTTTGCTTTTTCAAGCATCTCTTTTGCTGAAACTAACATATTTTATTACCTCCGTAAATTAAAATTATCATTTGAAAAATGTTCATCTACATTTTTCCTATATTATACCTTATTTTTAAAGTATTGCAAACTATTTTTAAATTCTTCAACATACTGACGAAGTTTATCTGTATCTTTCTCTGTAAAACCGGCATTTTTATCAGCATATTTAGCCCTGTATATAATGCATATAACCTCTTCTGTATCTGATGTGTCAGGAATAATTCCACCTGATTTAGTATATTTACTATCCTTATCCATATCAGCTTTCTTAAGTCTACCGATTAATTCGTTGATATCGTTACATATATCACTTGTGCTTCGGTTTATGGAATAATCTATTCCTGCTTTAGTAAGGAGCTTTTCAAAAATCACAGTCAGTACATCTATATTATGTCTTAAATCGTCTGTATTATAATCAGATTCTTTAACATCTCTCTTATGCTGTAATATATTATATAGTTTAACAGAAACAATTAATACTATGACTACTGCTGCCAATAATGCAAATATAATAATTATATTTTTATCATTCTTCTTATCTGTCTTTTTATCCGTTTCTATTTTGCCATTTTTAATAGTTGTTTCTTTACTGACATTTTCTTTATTTGTTGTACTCTTCTCTGCGGCTTCTGAAGAGATCTCATCCGATATGCTCTCTGGCGATGTTGTTGGTTCTGCCACATTATCAACATTATCTGACAGGCGAAAATATCCGGGAGTCACTTCTACCGGAACAAATCCAAGACCTGTAATGTAGATTTCAGGCCATGCATGTGCCGACTCATCTTTGACAATTGCCTTTACCTCGCCATTATCTGATTCATTCTGGTCGCTGCTTGTTATAACGTATCCCTCAACATATCTTGCAGGAATTCCCATATATCTGAACATCATTACACCCGCCGATGCAAACGAAGTACAATATCCTGCTTTCTTAACTGTCAGGAAATCAACTATAAAATCATCACCTTTATCTAAGGCTCCGGGACTTAATGTATATATAGCATTTACAGACAAATATTTCTGTACATATTTTATGCAATCTATAAGACTTACAGCTGTTCCGTCATAGACTGGTGAATCAAGCATCTCTTTTGAAAGAACTTCTGCGACTTCATTACTTATGCTACAACTTATATTTGTAAATTCTTCAAATTCTTTAAGACTCATTTCATCATCTTTTATCATATTAATTGCTTCATCTAAAGAAATATCATATACATTAAATACTTCATTACCTATCGAGTAATCCGTACTTAAGCGCATCTCTTTTTCATTATCTGAATAATACTGGTTAACATAGTATGGCATATATCTGTACTTTCTCTGATCCTTAATATATCTGATTTCAAATTTATCAGCAATTTTCCCATCATAGAACTTCTCTATATAATCATAGTCTGTAACTAAAGAATTCGACCTTCCACCCATAATTTCAATAGTCTTGACCAGTTCCCTGAGATTATCTGTGTTTATTTCAGTCCATTTATTTCTATCATATTCATTCCCGACAAAGCCCTTAAGATAAATATTATTATCTGTCTGTGTCATATTTACTCTAAGCATTTCTAAGCCGGTATTCTTTACTTCATCTACATTACCAAGTCTGCCACCGTTAATCCCACCATATGCCATACTGCTTTTTCCATCTGATGATGCCCGTTCAGTACCAGAAGAAATATCTAGTTTAAATTTTTGAGCAATATTTTCCAACACATCACGATATTTCAAATATTTGTTCTCATTATAATTCTTTGGTCTCGCTATAATTAATGTAAATAAAGTTACTACAGCTATAACTCCCGTCATAAATATCATTCTTCTTATGTAAATGTGCCTGTTTCTCCCATACATCACACATAATACATAATAAAGTATCAAAAGAATTGTCCATATTGTTCCCGGAAATAAGCCAAGTAACAGACCGGCAAATGTAATACCTGCAGACAGCAGAATGTGTATTGACGAAAACACTTTATATATCGAAGCTGTCACAAGTATATATGCATATTCTATTATTATCATACACAAAGTAAATGTAACACTCTGCTTCGTCGAACTAAAGAATATCGGTTTACCAAAATCTATAATGAACATATCCGATTCTGTAATTCCCGCATAATAGTTATATGCATCTATTATTCTGTTAGCTATATAATATATTCCACATTTTATTCCATTCCAATTGATGAGTATAAGCAATATCACCGTTACAAATATCCCTGTCATCGCAAGGTGCTTATGCCTAGCCCTTGATGTAGTCATAAGTAAAAACGTTATACAGATTGTAAATAAACTTACTGCCACCTTTGATGCCGGAATATTAAACATATCAATAAAGCCGCCTGCTGTAGCAATTATACCCAATGAGATAATCAGACTCTTTCCGATAAAATCTGGAATTTTAAATTTATTTTCCATATCAATCCTCATTTTTCGCACTATTAGTTTCCTTATGATAATATAAACATATTGTAGACTTCATGATTCTCATTCATAAATCTCTCCAATATCTTTTCTACATTTTCATCTACTTCATACATATCATATTTCATAACCTCTGATACAGCATTTTCTATATGTTCATATTCAGATACCAGACTTCGTCTTAATGTCCACGCATCTTTATCAAACCACATTATATAAAATGCATATCCGAGATTTCTCATTTCATAGGCTATTGAAATCGACTTTTCTAATCCTTCGTCAATATTTATCCTCTTAGATAAGTCGAAATATACATATATATTCGTCTCTATTGCTGCTATCGAATCTCTTATCATTAATTCGTCGGTTTTAGAACTCAGTTTCCAATGTATTTTGTTCATTGAATCACCATCGTGAAATTCACGTATCTCAAACGTTTCACTGCTGTCTCTTCCTCTGTCCTCATGAAATATCTCTGATTCGTCACCACTAACAAACGGCATCTTCGGTAATTCTATATCTATCGGTTTCGGTGTCGGCATTACCATTACATTTACATTTTCGGATATATTATTAATACTTAGTGAACCAAAACCTAATATATCGTATATATAAGCATTTTCAATTGTAAATGCAGTATATCCACACGGAAGACTCTCAGTAACTACTTTCTTACTCTCGATTCTATTGTCATTCAATTCCAACACTATTCTCTTGCTGCGTTCTCCCTGACCATATTTGCTTTTGTACTTTAAATTAAATTCAACTTTCTTATAGGGATAAATACTTCTCTTATTAATAACCACTGATACTGACACTTTCTCTTCTCTTACTATATATGGTTTGTCTGACTTAAGTTTTATATCCACTTTGCACGACAATATCCGGAAAAGAATATATTCAATAATTGAAACACTGATAATTATTCTTAATGGAAGTGTTGAACTATACTCACTAAACAATATCATTAAAACTATCAATATTATTATTAATGCAACAGACACAATAATATTTTTAGCCTTATGGATTTTTCTGTTTGCACGCATCACTTCGTGGCTGCCTCCCTGCTTATATTACTAATTACTTTATCCACACTTAAACCACCTGTTTTCGCTCTGGCATTGAGAATTATTCTGTGTCTTGTACATGGATATAATACTTCATTGACATCCTCAGGAATCACATAGTCTCTTCCTCTTGCGTATGCATTCGCCTGCGAAGCTTTCATTATGGCTACGCTTCCTCTTGGACTTATTCCTAACTCTATCTCTGATTTATTACGTGAAATATCTGCAATTTTAGCAATATATTCATATATTTCATCACTAATATAGACTTTTCTTACTTCTTTCTTAATTATGTCTAAACCTTTAGAATCAATTACAGGCCTTACTTCATCTAATGGATTTTTACAGAATTTTTCTTTAAGCATAATAGCTTCATCACTGACAGTCGGATATCCCATTGATACGCAGAACATAAATCTGTCTAACTGTGATTCAGGCAGCATATGTGTACCTATTGAACCTACAGGATTCTGTGTTGCTATTACATTAAAAGGAGAGGGCAGCTTATATGTTACGGAATCTACTGTAACGTTGCCCTCTTCCATAGCCTCTAATAATGCTGACTGTGTTTTTGATGAAGTTCTGTTAATCTCATCTGCCAAAAAGAGATTACACATTATGGCACCTTGCTTGAATTCGAATTCATTAGTCTTCTTATTAAGCATTGTAAATCCAGTTACATCAGATGGTAATACATCTGGTGTAAACTGGACTCTGTTATAATCAAGTGCCATTGCTTTTGAAAATGACAATGCAAGTGAAGTCTTTCCTACACCCGGTATGTCATCTATTAATATATGCCCATCGGCTATCATAGCTGTCATTACCTGAAATATAACCTCATCTTTGCCCACTATAACCTTCTTAACTTCATTTATTACTTTCTTAACTGCCTCATAACCTGTCATTTTCTTTTCTCCAATCATATTTCAAATTTACATATCTTTATTATATTGCACCATTCCTCCACGCCCATTCTTCTTTACATAATATAATGCAGCATCTGCATGTTTCTGCATCTCTGATATCTCACTTGACTTAGTCATCTCAAGCCCCAAATCAAGTCCGATTGAGCATGTAGCCCTGAAATTATCAGGAATATTTACATCACTCTTAACGTATTTCTTAACGAGTTCTATAAAACCATCTTCTTTCTCTATCAGTTCGTATATTCTTGAAGAAATTTTATTAATCTCATTGATATCTGTTGTAGTAAGAAGCATAACGAATTCATCGCCGCCAAACCTTACTACATATCCTTTATCACCACATGCCTCTGTAAATATATCTGCGAAACGTTTAAGTATCGCATCACCTACATGATGACCGAATGTGTCGTTATAATATTTGAAATGGTCTAAATCAATATACATAAATGCACAATTTAACTTCTCATTTCTGTCGCAATGCTCTTTTAGTATCTTCTCTATCACTTCATAATATCCCTTACGGTTTAATAATCCTGTAAGTTCATCTGTTATAGCCTGTTTAATAAGTCTTTCATTAAGTCTGTATTTTTCTATCGCATCAAGTATCTGTCTGAAAACAATCATATACATGTCCAGGTCATTTTCGTCTAAGACCTCTCTGTTCATTACTGAATTCCAGCTCTCAGGTATCTTTACAAATGTAATAAAGAAGCTGTGCAGCTTATCATATTTATAAATAGGTGCTGCAATAATTGAAAACACCTTGCTTCTGTCGAATATCTTCATAATCCGGTCAAAACTATGATAGTTATTACTGAATTTAGAAAGTGCAAATCCTTCTGAATTATGTTTGAAATGATCCACTAATATATCCATCTCCATTTCAGACAATTCATATTCTAAATCACTGTATCTTATCTCCGGACACTCATTTTCATAACTTACGAATAACATATTATCCAGATTGAAATTATTCTTAAAGTTCGTTATAAGTGTATTAATCTCGTTTTCAACCGAAGTATATGTATGATTAACAAGTTCCTGGAAAGTTCCAAAGAATTTAATCTGAGCACTTCTTACCTGTGCTTCATGCTCGATGCTTTTTGTTCTTACAAGTTTCATAATGTTATCAATACTTACTTCAGTCATCGTCAAAATAACACTAGGATATTCCCATTTATCAGTACAGATAAGGTCATCAAACATCTTAACACGTAAGAAATTACCCTTACTGTTAAAGTATGCCCTTGCCTCTGTCAGAAGATTCCTGCTCTCTTCATATCTGCCTAAAGTACATAGAAGTCTTGATTTATCTACTGCAAAGTGTACATAAGAGAAGAATTTATTACCAATTCCTCTGCTCATATATACTTCTGCCTTATCATAATTGCTTAATGCTTCTTCATATCTTCCACTTCTTGTATCTATAAGCGCTGATACATAGAAGAACAAGAACATATCATCATCCCACAGATAATTATAGAATTCATCTTCCCTGTAATCTAAGATGCACTTAAGGAAGTTTTCTGATTTATTAATATATATCTGTGACATATAATAATTACCCTGCTTAAATAATGATAATGCAAGTAAGCCGAAGATTTTAGAAATATTACACACTCTTAAAGTGTTCTTTTTAAGTTGCTTAAGCATATTGCTTACCGTCATAAGATATTCTGTCGCATGTGTATAGTCTCCTGCCAGAATCGCATTTATTCCCATATTATATAGTGTCTCTATAATATAGTCAGTGTCTTTCTCATCATAGAATATCTTTAATGCCCTGTTATAATAACGGTTTGCTTCAATATATTTATCAGTAGTACAACAGATGAAACCAAGTCCGTTATAGATATTGGCCTCTTCAAATTTATTATTCTCTTTCTTAACGATTTCTATTGATTTACTGTAGAAATATCCTGCTGTCTGGAATAATCCGTTACATGATGCTACCATAATATTCTTACGATATGCTTCCACTAGGAATTTCTCATTATTAAGCTTCTTAGCTAATAATATACCCTTTGTAACATTAGGTGTTCTCTCTTCAATACCCTCTACAACTGTATATAATCTGTAATCATTATCAAAACAATATACATAAATATGTGCTAAATGATTAAGATAATTATACTTATAGCATAATGAAATAAGTTCGTCCGGAACCTCTACATGCTTATCACATATCCATATATCTTTCCAGCCTGAAAGCTCTGACATATTTTTTATAAGCATACTCTGAAAATGTTCATATTCTCGCCCGATTTTATCTGCCATCTTCTCACACAGAATAGCATTCTTTCTAGCATCATCTTCATTTCCGATATACATATTGGCCATCGTCTGAAAATAATAGTACAGATAGTTTTTTTCATCTTCAAGTTCAAACGCATTAATCCTGTTTAATCTTTCACACAATACAAGTGCATATGAATAATTCTCTCTGTAAATACTTACCATAATATAAAGGGTTAACATATTTATTCTGAATTGTATCGTTACATCTGCTTTATCTAATTCTACTTTCTGATAAATCATTGAAAGATAGTAATTAGCCTGTCCGAATGCATATGTGTAAAACATTGTACAGATATCCTCTAATTCATCAGAAGAAGTATCAAATACATATGTATGCTCTGACTCTTCTGTCTCGTAATAATCCTGAAAAGGCCAGTCTGATACTATACCTTTTAAGTCACATTTCTTAATAAATTCATTATATGAATCATTAAGGAAACCTTTTACATTACCCATTTCATTAATAACCACTAATATATGTAATGTACTGCTCGTTCTTGATATTAATTCTTCTAATACAAACAGAACAGATTCATTCATCTGGTTAGCCTCATTAAGCATTATGAATATAGGCTTCTTCTCTGAGAGCATTAGCATCAAATCAACAATTCCCTCTACAAATTTCTTACGGTCATATTCTTTCTCTGCAAGTATAAGATTCTCCTGACTTCTTGCCTTGCCTGTAGTTATATAGCTCTTGAATATACTTCTGTTAAGACTATATATGTTTGCATCTGCAAATACTTTATCTATATCAAGATTTAATTCAAAAATACAATCTCTTATTATATCCATAAATGGCTCATATGCCTTTAACATTCTTCTGCTAAGATAATCACAGTAGACCTTCTTCGTATCGTCGCTTACCGGAAGTTTAATAAAATCTTCTTTTGTAGGTTTCAAAGCATAGTTCTGTTTCACAATTCTTACAATACAATTATCATTTATAACATTTTCTATAAAATTAGATAAATACTCTAATCCTTCTTTTGTCATTGACTCCACCGTCCTTTTCTGTAAATTAGGTTCTGCTTTTCATTTACGGTTAATCTTCTCTATTCATTTCAAATATTCTCTTATTATTTTCACGCAATTTATATGTATATATTAATAAATTTATTATCATAAGTCAATGAATTGTTGTGTAAATCATACAAATTACAACATATTTTTCTTAGTTATGACATTACATAACAAACGTAATGTGAATTTTTAAATTCCAGTTTCCTAACCCTAAAATCATCAAATTCGG